>SXGT01050362.1_pt1 | contig 36054 bp, 28 predicted proteins | sample 3176221 | NCBI WGS metagenome assembly SXGT01 (sample SAMN11356862, study PRJNA531348) | freshwater metagenome | isolation source: freshwater sample F1-120 | place: China: Fuxian Lake, Yuxi | collected 2017-12-25 | reverse complement strand
GGCGATCGAGCGCGCCGGCACGAAGTCCGGCAACAAAGGTTTTGATTCCGCGATGGCCGCGCTCGAAATGGCCAACCTCCTGAGGAAATTGTGAGCAGCGTATCCCCCAGTGAGCGCCGCCGCGCGCGCGAACGCGCCGTCGAGTTTCTTTTCGGCCTTGGATTCACGGGCCAGGACTGGCGCGAAGCACTCCCGCATTTCTGGGAGACGTTCACCACGCGCGAAGCTTCGCGGCTCTATGCCGATGAGTTGATCGAAGGCGTGGAGGACATGCGCACAGAACTCGACGAGGCCGTGAACGGCGCGTTGCAGGGTTGGACGGCGGAGCGTGTCGGCCGGATCGAACGGGTCATCCTGCGTGTCGCGCTTTACGAGATGCGTTATCGCTCCGATGTACCACCGAAGGTCGCCATCAATGAGGCCCTCGAACTGGCCAAGGCCTATGGTGCGGCGGAGTCCACCGGGTTCATCAACGCCGTGCTCGATCGCCTGCGCGACGGTTCGGCCCCCGAGCCCGCGCCGCAGACATGACCGCGGCTGTAGACGATACGCGCTGGGTCGATCTGCACCTTCATACGAATTTTTCCGACGGCGCGGACGCACCCGAAGCCGTCGCCGAACGTGCCGCGGGTCTCGGTGCATCGGCCATTGCGATCACCGATCACGATACACTGGGTGGTCTTGATCGCGCGGCGGCGGCGTGTGCAGTGCGTGGGGTCGAGTTTCTTCCGGGTGTCGAGATTTCTTCCCGCACAGGGGATCACGAATTGCACATCGTCGGCCTCGGCGTCGATCGGAAGAATGCGCCGCTGCGGGAGACACTCGCACGCATGGCGCAAATCCGCCTCGACCGCGGGCGAAAGATGGCTGGGAAACTCAACGCGCTCGGCGTTCCGGTGGGGTGGGAGACGATCGAAGCGCGTGCGGGCCGCGGCGTCGTCGGGCGGATGCACCTCGCGCAGGCGGTCGTCGCACTTGGCCATGCCGCCACGATTCAGGATGCCTTCGACAAGTATCTGAAAGCCGGCCGGCCCGCCTACATGCCGCGCGAGACACTTGCGCCCGAAGCGGCGATCGCCGCGATCCACAGCGCCGGCGGCCTCGCCTTCGTCGCGCACCCCGGCATCGGCAAGCTCGAATCGCGGTTGGATATTTTACTAGCGCTACCCTTCGACGGGATAGAGGTATTTCACTCGAAGCACACGCCCGAACAGCGAAAGCGCTTTGCTGCGCTCGCGGACAAGAAAGGCCTGTTAACGACCGGCGGATCGGACTGCCACGGCGGTATCAAGGGCGATCCGCTGTTGATGGGCACCGTGCGGACGCCGTTTGCCTTGTATCAGCGGATTCGCGATCGCCAGTAGGACTCCTGCACTATCAGGGCGTGATCATAGGAATTGGTAGTTCTGGACGATGGTCAGATTCCAGTAAATCGTCTGGAATACGAACACGCACAGCATCAGCGTGACCAGCGTATACGCCAGCCGCGCGAAGATTGATCCCTGGCCGCGCGTCCATACCAGCGCGCTGAGTCCCACCATGAGCAATGCAAACGCCGCAATCACAAGAGGGAGCGACAGTAGGACGGGAAAAGACTTCGGCAGTCCGAACACGACGTCCATCGGATCGCCAAGGCTCGCGATCAGCGCCACGACGAATCCTAGCGTGATTGCACAGGCGACCCACCCAATCGCGCGCACCGGCCAGGGGATGAGGTCGCCGCGCGAGGTAATCACGTCATGCTTCCAGCGTAGAAATTTCGCCAACGGCCAGCACAACAGCGAAAAAATGCAAACCAAAAGGGTTCCGGCAAACGCCGCGAGATGAAGTATGGGCAAATCGAGGACACCATTCCTCTCGAAAGCGAGGATGCCCAGCTCGGCAGGTACAAAATGGGTAATCGCTCCGTTGGCGTCCTCGATAAAAATGATACGTTCGCGCCCATCTTCTTCCTGAAATGTGTTCGGAGCCACTTCGATCCAGCGTTTGTTGCCGAAGATGCTGATCTTCAGTGCACCTTTGCCGTCGGATGTTACATTGATCGGTTGAAGCGCGATCGCCATTTTTGCGAAAGAACGATGCGAGAACCGGTTCGCGCGATACGATCCGGTATAGCGCGCAGAACGATCTTCGAAGCCCTCCGGCGCAACCGGTTTCGCCGGATCATTCGGTACGAAATAGCGCTTCAGAAATTCGTTCGTGAAGGTATCACGCACGCTCGGGCCGGTATTGGTATTGAACGAGGCGAACACGCCGATATTGTGCTCGGGTAATAGCGCGAATTGCGTATGAAACCACAGCGTATCGCCTCCGTGGCCGACGATGCGCACTCCCGGCACGCTCATGTCCATCATGCCGTAGGCTTGTGGGTTGTTCCCCGGCGCCATCGTGTGCAACGGGCTCTGCATCGTGCGCGCGGTGGCCTCCTCAAGAATCCGCGCGCCGTTGTACTCGCCGAAGTTCAGAAACATCTGCATGAACGCCGCCATGTCGAGCGCGGTCGTACTGATGCCGCCTACGGGTCCGAGCGGCACGAGTTCGAATTCCTTCTCGGTATAGACTTCGGCCCCGAACTGATAGCCCTTGGACATGTCTCCCGCGAATGCCTCAGGCAACGGCTGCGCCAACACGGTGTGCTTCAGTCCAAGCCGATCGACGATGTGGGTTTGCACGTATTGTTCCCAAGATTCCCCCGTGATCTGTTCGACGACGTGCATGGCCAGGCCGGTGCCGTGGTTCGAATACGACGCAAACTTCCCCGGTTCGCGCACACGCGCGGGCATTTCATCCTTCAGAATTTCCCCAAGCGGTCGCATCGATGCGGGATCGTGGCTGAACAGTCCAAGGACCTGATCTTCGAAGCCCGGCGTGTGCGTCAGGAGGTCCTTCATCGTGATCGGCTTGCCGTAGCGATTCGGTACGCGCACATCTTTCAGATACGTGTTCACGTCCGCGTTCAGATCCAGCCGTCCCTGTTCAATCATCTGCATCACCGAAGTCCACACGAACAATTTCGACACTGAACCGATGCGGAATAGCGTCGTCGCCGGATCGACTGGCTTGCGATTCGCGATATCGGAGTAGCCGTACCCTTTTGCGAGCAGGACCTCGCCGTTGCGCACGATCGCCACGACACCACCCGCGCAGTGGTGCGCCTGGAGCAATGAGTTCATCGCGCCATCCGCCCATGCCTCGAGCGCGGCCCGGTCCTCAAGCGAGGCGGGAGTGGTCTCGGCGCGGACCAGGGGCTGGAGCAGCAGGAGCCCGGCGATCGCAGCGAGGCAGACTGGCCGTAGGAATCGATTCTTCACGTCGCATCTCCTTGTCGGGTTCACGCGTATCATACTTACAGGAACGGCACGTACAAAGATACGCCTTCTTCCATCTGACTGGCGGAGTTCACAGTGGGTTTGACAGGTACTGGCGGAACATGAAGAAAACCGCACCGACCATGCATAGGGCCGCCCACAAATAATCCAGTCGTGGCGCTTCTTTCAGGTAGATCACCGCGAACGGCACGAACACCGTCAGGGTGATTACTTCCTGAAGAATCTTGAGCTGGCCTACATTCAGCACCTGGTGCCCGATGCGGTTTGCGGGCACTTGTATCAGGTATTCAAAGAGCGCGATGCCCCAACTCACGAGCGCGGCGACGATCCACGGTTTGTCCGCCATATTTTTCAGATGACCGTACCACGCGAAGGTCATGAAGACATTGCTCAACGCCAAGAGTACCGATGCAATTACAATCTGTCGCATGTCTGGCTCCCCGATGGTTTCCGCGAGATTCTGCCACAGACCGTTGCGCCGAGACAGCTCCCTTTCGTACCCTATCCGCCGACGCCGAGCAAAGGAGGAGGTATACCGTGTCGAATCGGGTGGCGAGGTACCGCAGCAAGTTTCGGTACGACGAGTGGGGGAACCGGCAGGCGCTCGCGTCGCTGCGTGCGATGAATCCCGCCCCGGACAAGGCCCGCCTCTGGCTCGCGCACATCATCGGCGCGCAGGATGTCTGGCTCAGCCGTCTGCAGAACGACATCCCTTGCACCGTGTCCTGGCCTGATCTCTCGCTGGCCCAGATCGAGGGCCGCCTCGAAGGACTCCGCGGCACCTGGGAAATGCTGCTCGATAGACTCCCTGAATCGCAGTTGGACGAGGCGATTGCCTACGCCAATCTCTCCGGACAACCTTTTTCGACTCCGCGCGGCGAGATTTTCGACCATGTCCTGTTTCACGGCGCGTACCACCGGGGGCAAATCGCGGCGCACGTCCGTGAACACGGCGGCCAGCCCATTTCCACCGATCACATTGTCTGGCTCCGGCTGCCCGCCGAACAGCGTTGAGGACCTAGGCCGACAGGCGTCGCACTGCATCCACGATGTCCGGATTATTTGGATCCAGTTGCTGCGCGCGCTCGGCAGATTCTCGAGCGGACGCGAGATCCCCGGTTTTCTCCAGTGCAAGGGCGAGTAACAAGTAGTTCATAGCGACATCCGGTTCCTTTTCCGCAATCTGCGCATACATGCTCGCGCTTTCTTGTGCTCGGTCAGTTAAGAGAAGCAACCCTGCAAGGCGTTTCTCGTCGTGGATACTCGATGGATTCAGCCGTAGCGCCGTTCGCAATTCTTCCTCCGCGGGCCCAAGTTCGTTCCGCTGTAGGTAGGCCGAGGCTAGTCCCGAGTGCATCAAGGAGCTGTGCGGCACGATGCGTACCGCGCGCGTGAATAACGTGTAGTTGTCGCGCCAGTAGTGAACATTGACATACGACACGACCGAGCACGCGAGTACCGAAGCCGCAGCGATGCCCCATGCCGCACGTTGAAGGATCGGCCGGTGCTCCGCCAGCGCCGCAGCAAACCAGACGAGCGCTGCGAACAGACCGATCGACGGGAGGTAGGTATACCGGTCCGCCATGAAATGTGAGGCGAAGGGGATGATGCCGCTGACGGGAAGCAAGCCGACGACGAACCACGACCATCCCGCGATGAGATACGGTTCCCGTTTCCAGCATGCTAATGCGAACGCCGTGATCCCGCCCAAGACGAGTACGGGGACGATTGCGTATACGAGCAGGCCGTCTAGCGCGACGTAGGGGTAGTGCGGGGCAAGGCCGGCGGGGTAGAACGTGTGCACGACATATTCAAGGTAGGCCCGCAACGTCATAACCGCGCTGTACGAGGCCGAGAGCACCTCGGTGGATTTTAAGGTTCCATCGCCGAAGGTGACAAACGTCATGATCGACATCGCGGCGGAAAGCAGCAGCAGCGGAATTTTTTCGAGGATGAGCAGCAATGCAAGCGTTCGCCATGTTCTCGCGCCTTCACTCCACCGGCCGAGCGGCCAGAAATCGAGAATCAAGACCAACGCTGGAAGCGAAACGATCGAGGCCTTCGACATCAACCCTAGCGAGTATAGGAGCATCACCGGCGCGTAGCGCCAAAGCGACGGGCGCGACGTGTAATGCAGATATGCCAGCAAGGCCAGCAGCGCCCAGAATCCGCTGAGCACGTCCTTGAGTTCCGCGACCCAAACGACAGACTCAACACGAAATGGATGCAGACTGAAGAGCAACGCAAGAAGGCCGCTGCGCCATACCGCGCCCGTCATCCTTCGAAACAGAACGAACACCAGGAGCGCATTCGCCAGATGAATGAACACGTTGACCAGATGATGGGCCGCCGGCGTGGCGCCGAATAACTCGTATACCGTCATGTGCCCGAGCATCGTTACGGGATGCCAGTTGCTCGCAACTACCGTGGTAAACGCCCAGCGGACACCCTCGATCGAAAGCCCCTGTTGCACCTGTGGATTACCGGCATAAAAGTGATGGTCCAGATCGATGAATTCATGGCGTGCCGCGCCGCCAAACACGAATAGCGTGAGAAACGTGATCGCCGACACGATCACGAAATCGGCTGTCTGCGCCGGCAGAGCGGTACCGCGATCGGTTTCGGGAGTACCCACCGGCAGATTGGACAGGGTCATCACTCGGAACGATACGGTGACGGACCTCTCCGGCGCAATCAGCGCCTGCTAAAGGCGTCGTCGTCTCTGCAGTCCGTCCACCAGGCATCGAGACGGCCGGTCAACGACATGCCATCGAGATACGCGCCGTCCAGCGTCGTCTCGGGCACCCCAAAGTGGCTGATTTGCCTTTCTTCGCAGAAGTAATTCGCCACATGCACGGCCGCAAGCGGGGGAAAGTCGAGCTGCGCGGTATTGGTCGTGTAGTCCTGCTCCGGCAAGTGCGAGGGAAAATCGTGAAACGTGATTGCTTCGACGATCGCGTCCTGTAATCCCCACAATTCCAGCAGATAGCCTCCGACTTCGGCGTGCGTCGCTCCCAGCGTATCGAGCTCCGCCTCCAGCAGGCACAGATTTTTCTTCTTCGCCAGAGTGAGCGCTTCGTTGAATTGATCGGGCATGTGAATTACCACGAGGATGAGACCCAAGTCGTGCAACAGGCCACTGGTAAACGCCGCTTCCGCCGCACGCACATCGTCCGTTTGCATCCGCGTGATCCGCTTGGCGTATTCGGCCACTGTCAATGAATGCTCCCACAGCGACTCCGGCGAGAATCCCTTCGGCATGGGTTTTCCGCCGACCAGGTTGAACACTTCCACAGCCAGCACCATTGCGCTGATGCGCTGCAAACCGAGCAGTGCCGCCGCCTGCGTCACGCTGGTCACTTCGTTGCGAAGGCCCACTCCCGCCGAATTCACCACTTGCAGCAGCTTCGCGCTCATCGCGACGTCTTTGGCGATGCCCGCGCCCACGCGCGCGACCGAAGGATCCGCCGAATGCACTTCCCGCATCACGTCCGAGTACAGCCTCGGCAGCGGCGGCAGTGCATTCACACTGTGCAATTTGTGCCGCAACGGGCACGCGCGCAGTTTCTCGCGCAAGGACAGCGCGCGTGACACCTGCGTCCGGAGCGTATTCGATTCGCACGGGCTGAATACAAACTGGTGCGCGAGCGCCGCTGACCGCATGATGCGTTGCTCGTCGGCGCGATCGGTTAGTGCAAACCGGATGGTTCGTGGTGAGCGCGCCGCGAGCGCATTAAATATTTGCACGGAATCTTCTGTTCGCATGGCGATATCGACGACCACCGCGTCATACGCCTGGCCGGTTTGCACTTTCTGCAGCGCAAGTTCGGCGCCATCCGCAAACTCCATGTCCCAATGGTTCTTCAGCGATCCGAACTCCATCTGGATTTGGGCGAGGGAAGAGGGGTCTTCCTCCAGAAACAGCACACGCGGCTTTGCTGCCATGTCGTTCGCCCCCTGCCGGCGCGCGCCCCCGCGCGATCGCTACGGCTTTAATTCGAGTTGACGCCAGTTGATGCGATCCAGATTGTTCGCCGTGAGTCCCTCAAGCCGCAGACTCTTCAAGTAAGGCCGCGTCCGGTAAAACACCGGCGCAATCGGCGCCGCCGCCAGCAGGCGCCGCTCTGCATCGTCAAATAATGCATTGCGCTCCGCGGGATCGGCTGTCAAAGACGCGCGTCGCACGGAACTCTCATACTCCAACTCTGAGTACCCGGTCCGATTGTTTCCCGACGACGAATAAAACATTTCCAGGAAATTCGACGCATCCGGATAATCCGCCGACCACATCGATCGCGCGAGGTCGTAGTCCAAGCTAATCATTGAAGCCAGCCACGACTTCCCGTCCATGTTCTGTAATTGTACGTCGACACCAAGGTGTGTCTTCCACATATTTTGCAGCGCTTCGCAGTAGCGCCGGTTATTGTCGTTCGTATCGTAAATCATCGTGACGGCCGGAAATCCCGCCCCATCCGCATATCCCGCTTCAGCTAGCAGTTTTCGCGCTAAGGCTTTATCAAAAATATGCGAAATCAGCGGTTCGGCGTTTGTGGCGTGAGTTCCGTAGGCGTATCCACCGAGATCCGGCGGCACGAAGGATGTCGCCGCACGTTGGCCGCCCTTCATTACGAGCTCCGCAATCGCTTCGCGGTCGATGGCATAAGCGAATGCGAGCCTCACGCGCGAATCGGAGAACGGTTTCCGGGTTGTATTGAAGCGAATAAACTCCGTCGAAATCAGCGGGTCCGTCCGCAGCAATTCCGGATGATCCCGTCGGTAGGTCTCCACCTTGGTATTCGGCATCGCATATGTCACATCGAGTTCACCCGCGCGAAACAGCCGTTCCTCCGCGCTGGGGTCTTGTATCGGCCTGTAGATGATCCGTTCCAGGCGAACCGCGTCACGGCCCCAGTAGTGCGGATTTTTTTCGACGATGATCTCTTTGTTTGGCGTCCATGCGGAAAGATGGTAAGGCCCGTTCGACACGTGGTTGCCCGGCCGCGTCCATGCAGTGTCGCGATCCGTCGTCTTGCCGTGTTTTTCAATCGTCGCGCGATGTACGGGATAGAAACTGAAATGGGTTTGCAGCACGAGGAAATACGGCGCCGGCGCGCGCAGGCGCACTTCAAGCGTGTGTGAATCGATGGCCTTTATGCCCACCTTGTTGAAATCAGGCTCTGTTCCGGTGTTGAAGGCCTCTGCTCCCGAAATCATGTACAACATGTACGCGTATTCCGCCGCGAGCGGGGGCGAGAGCATGCGCTGCCAGCTATACACGAAGTCTTCCGCCGTTACAGCGTCGCCGTTGCTCCATTTCCCATCCGGCCGCAAATGAAAGGTGTATACCAGGCCATCGGCGGATAAATCCCACGATGATGCAACGCCAGGTTCCGCCTGCATCGTATCGAGGTTGACGTTGACGAGTCCCTCGAACATCGACGAGAGCAATCGATCTTCGATCACTCCAGTCACCAGTTGAGGATCAAGTGACTTCGGTTCGCCGCCGTTCCCAACGCGCAGTGTCGTCGTGTCTGCCGCCGGAATGTGCCTTTCTCCACACGCCACTGGAACGAGGATTAGTGCAATGAGCAGCCAGCGCCGAATCATGGGGTCCCCGCTACTTGTGTTTGCCGCAGATACGGCGTGACGATCCGGCCAAATCCAATCAACGAATACCGATCGGCGAATCGCTCGAAATGGACTTCTATTCCTTCGATCACGCGGGTTTGGTTAATCTTTCCGTCGTATTCGTCGATCAATCCTTGCGAGACACGCATGTTGTACACCACTACGGGCAGCCCGCGATCGTCCACCGAGCCCACGATGCCTGAGTGCTTCGGGTGCCAAACACCGCCTGTGCCTTCCGGGTCGCCGTAGTGTCCGAAAAAAACCAGGTCGCCCGGTGCAAACGGCTCCGCCGGCCGGAAATTCGGATCGCGATACTGCTCCTTGCGCACGCGCAGTTCGGCATAGTGCTGCTTCCGCTGAAGAAAAGTCCGCAGGTTGCGCACGCGGCGGAAAAAGGCGCCCGTCGTCGGCACGTTTTCGGAGAAGGTCCCGCCGATCGTGTAAATCTCCGGCGCGCTCCGAAAATCCTCCGCGATTGCCTCACGGAGAGGATAGCCCCCAAGCGTCAACGCATGCACGGGCAGATCGAGGCAAATCCAGAGCCGCTCGCCCGCGTCGTCCACCTGTCCATCAGTCACTTCGTTATAGCGCGCATGCACACTGTCGCCCCACCATGCGCCGTCCTGGCCGTCTGCCGCCGCGCCGTAGTGCCGTCCGTCGTCCGTGCTGCCCATATACCCATCGAAGCGAATCTTCTGGTCGGCATACACCTGTGCTGCAGCGACGACCCACTGTCCGAAATCTTCCGGCAACTCGCGGTGAACGATCAGATCTTCGCCCCAGGGATTGAACAATGACACGCGATCATAGTGCGGCGGATGCGAGCGCCGCGCGAGATCCTCATACAAGGACGCATCCGCGGCCCGAGCCGGGCAGATTGGAGCAAGGCAGAGAACCAGTCCGATTGCTCCGCATGAAAACCACGCGGCAAACGGCAGGAAACCAGGAAACACGAATTCTCCCCCAAAAGATCCACAAGCACCCTTAGCATGCGCGTCCACCGTTACACACGTCAAGGTGTCGGCGTGTGCGCCGGCGCGGCCACCATGTAGGCGTAGATCTGGAAGTCATCGCGATAGCGAATGGCGCCCAAGAACATCGAGTAGGGGTCGATGCCGAAAGAAGTGAAGGTAAGGGGGCCGTGTGTTTCCACCGTCATCTTTTGTTCGTCTTGATCGATTGTCGCCGGCCACTCCACGCGTTCTGTGTGTCCGCGAATCGTAATATCCAATGTCATCCAATAGTTTCGGCCGCTTGTATCCGTGGTGTCTTTTTTCATCGACACGGTCTTCGCTTCAACATACGGGTAATTCTTCGCGTCGAGCAATCGCTCGGATACCAGTGATTTCGCCATGCGCCGCCGCCGGCGCTCCGGCGTTTCCTTGAACGGCGTGTCGAGGATGCCGAGTTCTTTGAATCGAGGAAACCACCGTGTTTGCATTGCGTACTCATTGACCGACATCCGGTTTGTGTCCATACGAATGTGAAATTGGACATCCTCAGGCGTTTGGCCGCGGATAAAGTCAACCGTGTAGACGGTGGCATACGTGAAGTTATTGTCTACCAGATTCGATGCAAAGCCGGCCTTGTAAGCGACCAGGCCGAAAACAGATTCTTCGGGCACAACGCGGTACGGCGTTTGGCCAACAGCCGTTATTCCTGATAGGAATGCGAAGACTCCCGACAGGATCGATATCGCACACATCGATGTTCCTCGCAAATCGAAAACGGTTACTATAGTAACGTGTATTCAACGGGATGACATTCCGAAAACGAGGTTTATATCCGATGTGGAGCGTCCGTTGTCTGCTTATTTCGCTGTGCGCGTGTGTTTGCATGACAAACGCGCAGGGAGACCGCCCCAACATCGTCTTTATCCTTGTGGACGATCTGGGCGCCGTCGATCTCGGTTGCTACGGGAATACCTACAACGAAACGCCGAACCTCGATCGTCTCGCGCGCGAAGGCATCAAGTTCACGCAGGCCTATGCCGCCGCGCCGCTGTGCAGTCCGACCCGTGCAAGCATCATGACGGGGAAATATCCCGCGCGGCTTGGCATCACCGACTGGATTCCCGGCGACTACCGGCCGCACATGCCGTTGGAATGCCCGGTGACCAAGCAGTATCTGGAGCCAAGCGAAGTCACCATCGCCGAAGCGCTGAAGGAAGGTGGCTATGCGACCGCGTATGTGGGCAAGTGGCATCTTGGCGAAGCGCCGGAACATATGCCGCAAGCGCAAGGCTTCGACATCGCCGTTGCCGACGATCACAAACCCGCGAGCAAGTTTTCGCCGTACAAGCTGAATCATCTTGAGGAAGGTCCAGAGGGCGAGTACCTCACGGATCGGCTTGGCGCCGAAGCCGCAAACCTGATTGCGCGGCTCGCTCCGGACGACAAACCCTATTTTTTGTTTCTCGGGTATTACGCCGTCCATGCGCCCATCGAAGCGAAGCCGGATAAAATCGCTAAGTACCAAGCGAAGGGCCGCGACCAGCGCAGCGCGGAATACGGCGCCATGCTCGAATCGCTCGACGAAAGCGTCGGCGTCGTTCTCAATCAGATCGAAAAGTCCGGCGAAGCCGACAACACCATCGTCATCTTCACTTCCGACAATGGCGGCTACTACCAAGCCACGGAAAACTGGCCGCTGCGCGGATACAAGTCGAACTTGTATGAGGGCGGTATCCGCGTGCCGTTGATCGTGCGTGGTCCGATACCACGCGAAGAACGACTTATGATTAACGGAGGCGTGGTCAATGTGCCGGTCGTTTCCGCTGATTTTTATCCGACGCTGTTGGAATGGGCCGAATTGCCAGAACAGCACCTTGATGGATTCAGTTTTTATCATGTAATGCGTTTGTATCTGGGAACCCCTACCAGCGAGCTCGGTACATCGCATGCAACGATATTCTGGCACTTCCCGCACTACCAGACGCCTGCGCGCGGCGAACCCGGCAGCGCGGTTCGCGCTGGTGACTTCAAGCTGCTGCATTTCTACGACGGCAACCGCTACGAACTCTATAATCTCGCCGAAGATCCCGGCGAACAGCACAACCTTCGCCGGCTTATGCCCGAAAAGGCAGACGAGCTCCGCAAATTGCTTGACGAAAAACTCGCCGAAATGGGCGCGATCATCCCGAAACAGAATCCGAACTAGCAGGGGAGGGCCGTGCTCCCGCGCGACCGTTATTGCGCCGAGAACTTTCGTGAGAAATCCCGAATCTCGTACCCGATGCACAAATGCGGCTCGAGCGGATGCTTCATGATGATCTCGTGATCCTTCTTCACCCGCGGCCAGTCCTCCGGCATGCACACGCCGTAGATGTACTCGATGCCCACGCCGCCCTTGAAGACTTCCTCCGCGATCGCTTTCGACGGCGCGAACCGGAACCGGTAGTGCCGCCCGATTTCGCGTAAGCCCAGTCGCATATAAAATCGCTGCGCGTTCCGGTCCTGCGACCAATACTCCAGCCGCCCGATTCCCTTACGTTGCGCATCCGCAATCGTCGCATCGATTAGCCGTGGGCCGATATTCATCTTCCCGTATTCCGGCAGCCGCCCGAATTCCGTCACATACCCCCCGCGCGAGTCCTTCACGAAACACATCTCGCCCGCATTGTTCTCATACACCGCGTCCGTCAACCCGACAATCTTCCCCTCATGCACCGCCACCAGCCGTGTCGACTGGTTCCCCGCATATGGCGGCCGCTCCTGAATCGAATAATTCCAGCTATGCGAAATCGACAGGATGATCGCATGCACCCGCATCCATTCCTGCTCGTCGCTGTCCCGGTACTCGCGGATTTCGATGTCCATCAGAGGTATGTGCTTTCAACTTGGAGGATACTTTTTTCGAAGATAAAGTAGCGTATACCAATTAAAGGGGTCGAATGGGAACGCGGCGGGTGCACAGTAAAAATGATATTGGAATGGGGCAATTAAAAATCCAATGACGCCAAATAGCCATGGAATGGGCGTTGGCAGGGGCATATCAGGTGAGCCGCCGATGGGTTTATCAGGCTGTTCGCGAGCGAAGAGGCGAATATTCGAGATGCTCGCCGCTACCCATACGGTAAGTAAGAATCCAGATATGATCCATCTTGCATAAATCATGAATAAAGGACGTTACCCGCTGTCATCCCCGCGAAAGCGGGGACCTCTCCCCGTACCATAGCCCTCACATCAATCACTTCGCGATCTTTCGCTTTACTGCCCAGCAAAACCTCACCTAATCTCCAATCTCATCGAACAAATCCCGCCACGTCGGGTTCATGGTTTTTATCAATTCATCTTTCCATGCGCGCCGCCATTTCTTGAGCTGCTTTTCGCGTGCGATCGCATCGTGAATATCTAGGAACTCCTCAAAGTATACTAGTCGATTGACATTGTACTGCCGCGTAAAACCTGGAATCTCAGCAGTCTTGTGTTCAGCGACTCGGCCTTTGAGATTGTTCGTCACACCAATATATACGGTTGTATATGTCGCATTGGAAAGTATGTAGACGTAGTACGTCTTCCGCATTTCCAAATCGTGATCCGTGATGTGAGGGGAGGTTCCCGCTTTCGCGGGAATGACAATGGAGGCGCTATTCCTCTAATTGGAATTCCGCTTCCAAATTGTCGTCGCTCTGGCCGATCTTTCCAAGCGCCTTGTTTAGTTTCTTCTCCATCCGCGCCATCCGCGTCTCCAGCTCCCGCAGTCCCAGAATAGCGGGGGAGTAGCCCAGCGCCATGCGCGAGTTCTGTAATTCAAGACCCTCACGGCAAATGCGGATTGCCTCGGGCAGATTCCGTCGCTTATGCTCCAGATGCTTCGCATATTCGATCCGCGCGAGCGTGTGGTTCGGGAATTGCTCGATGATCCGCACGGAATAACTTTCCATGCGCTCCCAATCCTTCGTCCGTTTCGTTGCCACCACGGCCAGTTCGAGGCACTCGCACATCAGTTTTTCATCGTCGAGCGCGTGCAGCAATCGCTCCGCCATCGTCGCGGCCTGTTCCCATTCCTTGCGCTTCACGTGCAGCCGCAACAGGGACAGGCGATCCTCGTGATGCTCGAACCCCGTACCCTCTGGCTCGGACAATTTCTGCGACAGCAGCCCCGTGAGCGACACGAGCGACAAAATATCCATCTTGTGGTGGTAAAAAACCGGCACGAGGGGCCGCGCATCGCGCGAGCGCAGGTAACTCAGCCAGCGAATTGGAATCTCCGACCCGTCGACGTCGCCGTGTCGCTGCAGGCCAAGGATGTTCCGCTCGACGCTCCCCAAGCTGCAATCGCCGAGCCGCTTTTTCCAGAACCGCCGCGCGGCGTGCACGAGGTCGTAATGCAGCGCGCCGTCCAACCGGAACGGCACGCGGTTTTGGATGAATCGCGTCCGCAGCAGCGGCAAGTCGAAGGTCTTTCCGTTGTAACTCACCAGCGTGTCGGCGTTCTTAAATAGCCCGTCGAGAAAGGCCAGCATCGGCCCCTCATCGTCGTAATCGCGCATGAAGCACTGGTCGAGCCGAAACGCATTCTCCGTGAAATAGCCCACGCCGACCAAAAATAGAACCGTGCCGGAGCCACCCATCAGTCCGGTTGATTCGGTATCCACGAAGATCGTCTTGCGCGGGTCGAAACCGTGCAATTCGTCGTCGTTCGCCGACATCGCAACGTGCCGCGCATCCGCCGCAAGCGCCGAATCCAGCGCGACGCACCCATGCTTCCACGCGAGCGGAAACTCCTGGCGGACGAGATAGAAACCGTTATCTGGCTCGCCGATGAGCTCGCCCGGAATGACGTTGCGCACTTCGAAGTCGCCCCGTGCGCGCGCCGCGTCGCGATCCTCCGCGACCGCGCGAAATTGCGCTCCGCCCATGACGCCTGGCGTATTCAGCAGCGCCCGCAGTTGCGCAATTTTCGCAGCCTGATCAGACATTTTCTCTAGGTGTAGGCTTGGTCACTTCCTGTTACTCATTAAAAAGATCTCATTTGGTATTCAGACCCTTAGCGAGCCACGGAACGCCCTGCCGGCATAGTAGGATTCTGCGCCGTTGTGATACACGAAGACCTTGCCGTAGCGGAAATCAGCAAAGATGGCGCCGCCAAGTTTTCGAATATCAGGAGGTGTTTTTATCCAGCTCGATGTTTTCGTGTCGAAATTTCCAAGTTTCTGCAGCGCGCGATATTGTTCTTCCGGCAAAATTTCAACGCCCATGTCAGCCGCCATACCAAGGGCGCTGTTTTTTGGCTTGTGTTCTTTTCTTGCCTCCAGCGCTTCACGGTCGTAACAAATACTCCTGCGACCCTTGGGACTTTCCGCTGAACAATCAAAAAAAATGTATTCGCCCGTTTTTTTATCGTGACCGACGACATCCGGTTCACCGCCGGTTTTTTCCATTTCACCGAGTGACCACAGTTTTTCGGAATTGGCTTCCAGCTTTGCTTGTACTTTGATCCAATCAAGACCCTTATGGCGGTCCATGTTTTTCTCAAAACGGGCTTTCAACGTTTTGAGTAATTCTTTGCGTTGTTCCGGCGACAACTCTTTTTTTGATGTAGTTTTTTGGGGCATAGCCATTCCTTATCCGTGTCGTCGTTTTTGGTTCACACCGCTTCCTTTTTCTCCACCGGCGCTGCGATATCCAACCCCAACGCGATCCGCGCCAAATTCAGCGCGCCGGATTTTCCGTGCGGCCCCGTCTCCAACGCCGGGCCGACGCAACTCGGGCAGCCCTGCTTGCACCCGCAATCGCTCAGCAGCGATACCGCTGACTCCAGCAGCCGTTGGTGATGCGTGAACAACTTCTCGCTGAACCCAACGCCGCCGGGATACGTCTCGTACAACACGATCGACGGCCGCTCCGAGAACGTCGACTTCAGGTCCGCGTGCGCGCGAATGTCCGTCACGTCGCACAGCACCTGCACCGGCGCCACCTGTCGCAGCGCGTTCGCGAGCGCGTTCAGCGCCCCACCGAGGTCGTCCTGCGACAGCCCGCACCGCAGCGCGACGTCCTCCGGATACTCCAGCCAATACGCCGTTGTGTGCATCGTCGACTCCGGCAGATGAATCTCGCCCCAGCCGACATTCTCCAGCGTGCCCAGTTTAATTTTCTTGTACATCGTCGGCAGCATCGTCACGCTCAACTCGCCATGCCGGATGTCCGCGCCGCCGCGCCGCTCGTCTTGGAATACTTCGATGACCTTCAAGTCCACCTTCGTCTGCGCGTCCGTATAGTAGTCCGTTTCCACCGGCCGCGCGTATGCCTTGCGATCGTCGAGGTCGAGCCGGTCAATCGTGTACTGCTCGCTCTGGTGGATGTAAATCGCATTCTCGTAGACCTCCGTCGGCGCGCTGAACAAGTCCACCTCGCCGATCACGCGCCCGTCCTTCGTCGTATCCAGAATCACGACGTTGCCCGGCGCCGCCGTCCGCAGGCTGATTTCCTCGGCTGGATACGTCTGCTCGCTCCAGTGCCACTTGTCCTTCACGTGGCGCAGCACGCGCTTTTCTTCGAGGTCCAGCAGCATCGCTTCGGTTGAGATGGGATCAGTGCCGAACGCCTCACCGTCGATAAACGGAAGTTCAAACGCAGCACACTTCAAATGCGTTGTCTTTATCATCAAATTGTTCGGGTCCACCGTCGCATTCTCCGGCGTCTGCCCGAGGAAATACTCCGGATGCCCGATGATGTACTGGTCCAGCGCCGCGCTCGACGCGACGAGAATCGACATCGACACACTGTTCCGCCGCCCCGCGCGCCCCGCCTGCTGCCAGGTGCTCGCGACGTTCCCCGGGTACCCGGTCATGATGCACACGTCCAGCCCGCCGATGTCGATGCCCAGCTCCAGCGCGTTTGTGCTCACCACGGTCATGATTTTGCCCTCGCGCAGGCCCTTCTCGATTTCGCGACGCTCTGTGGGCAGATAGCCCCCGCGATAGCCCTTCACCAATTCCGGGCTCTTGCCCATTTTCTTGACCGCTTCCTTGATATACGTCGCCAGCAACTCCACCCGCAGTCGGCTCCGCGCGAAGATGATCGTCTGGATGTCCTTCGACAAAAAGTATTTCGCGATGCGCTCCACTTCGCGCACGACCGGCCGGCGAATGCCTAATTCCCGGTTCACCACCGGAGGATTGTAAAACAGGAAATGCCGTTCGCCCGACGGCGCGCCGTTCTCGTTCACCAATTTCACGGGAGCCTCGATGATTTTCTGCGCCATCTCCTGCGGATTCGCAATCGTCGCGCTGCAGCAAATGAACTGCGGCTTCGATCCATAAAACGCGCAGATGCGTTTCAACCGCCGGATGATGTTCGCGAGGTGACTGCCGAACACGCCGCGGTAATGGTGCAGTTCGTCGATGACGATGAATTGAAGATTTTCAAACAGCCGGATCCACGTCGTGTGATGGGGGAGGATCCCCGTGTGCAACATGTCCGGGTTCGTCACCACGATGTGACCCGCGCTCTTGATCGCGCGCCGCGCCGAATTCGGCGTGTCGCCGTCGAAGGTGTACGTCCCGATTTTGACTTCCAGCCCGTCGATCAGCGACTGCAGCTCATGCATCTGATCCTGCGACAGTGCTTTCGTCGGAAACAGATACAGCGCCCGCCCGTTCGGGTTCGACAGCAACCGCTGCAACACCGGTACGTTGTAACACAGCGTTTTGCCCGAAGCCGTCGGCGTCACGACGCACACGTTCTCGCCGCCGAGCGCCGCCTCCACCGCCTGCGCCTGATGCACATACGGCGCCGGCACCCCGCGCTTCTTCAGCCCCGCGACCAGCCGCGCATCCAGCCCCTCCGGCCATGCGCCATACCGCGCGTCCCGCGCCGCAATCGTGTGCCACCCCGAGAGGTTCTGCGTGAACTCCCGGTCCACCCTCAGCGCATCAATCGTCTGCGCAACATTCATACGGCCCCCGCACGTGGAATTCGACACCTGAATATAACATCAGCTATCAGAAAGAGCAACCCAATCTTCTGTCATTCTGAGCAAAGCGAAGAATCTCTCCGTCGGGACGCCATGAGTCTGCACGAGAACGGCGGATGACGTCAGGGCGCCCCGATGCGTACGGTGCCGTTCATCGCCTGGATCGTCATTGGCTTGGAGATTGATATGGTTTCCGCTGACATTGCATCCGCGGTGTTGCCTTTAATCCGCAGGACGCCGGTGCCGTCGGACTTCAGCGCGGCCACGCCATCGGCGACGGAATTGAACGGATTGCCCGACGTGCCGAGTTCGGCGCCGTTGTATGCGAAGTCGACCCACGCCTCCGCGAGGTTAGTCGGCGGTCCCGACAGGTTGCCGAGGATCGACACATCATCAATGTTCCATCCGGAGTACCGCAGCGACTCGTCGGTTGTTCCCATGACCCAACGGATGAAAACCGTGGGTTGATTATTGGCAATCGCGGAGATGTCGAAGGTCTGCAGAACCCATTCCTGGTCCTGCATCGAGTCGCCGGGGTTGCTCCAGATGGTTGTCCATGTCGAGCCATTGCTGCTGACGTCCACCCGCGCGTGGTCGAAAATGGAGTCCTCCACGCCGAGCCAACGCCAGAATCGCAACGCCACGTTCGTGTATCCAGCGCAATTGATCGCGGTCGTTGTGAGACTGTGCTCCGGCATGTCGTTCGGATACACACCCGCGAGGTTATACCCGTACACATTCGGACCCGTGCGCCCCGATGCCGGGTCCCAGCCGACGCCCTGCGGCGCACCGAAGGCCCACTGGCCCTGCGTCGTCCAGCCTGGATTCGTATCGAAGCTGAAGGATTGAACCGTCGGGGGCAACACATCAAGCGTCACATTTCGCGTGACCGTTTGTCCGAAAGTCGTATCGGTGAATGTAATCGTGTCGGTATAGGTGCCGGGCGGCAGCAGCGACGCACTTCCATTGAACGACGCCACGACATTCGCGGAATTGCCAGAGGTCAGCGTTCCGCCGGAACTAGACAAGGTCAGCCAGGTTTGTGTCTTCGACGCGGTCCAGTTAAACGTCGAGTTCCCCACATTCGATACTCTAAACGTCTCGTTTGCCGGCGAGAACGAACCGCCTGTGCTGCCCTCGCTCAGGAAAGGTGTCGACGGGTTCACGTTCATCGGATTGACCGTCGCACGCCAATTGGTCGCGGTGCTCAATGCGGAGGTGAGAGACGCCGCATTATTTGCTTCGTTCGGATCTCCAATTGGAACGCCAGTCGGAACTCCGTCGTAGAGTACATCCGGGTTCGAGAAGCGCGACACTTGCGAGCCGGGATCATAGGCCATCACGTCGCGCCATTGGATCCCGCTCAGTCCTGTCCAGCGCCAGCCGTACGAATACGTGTGCAGAACTGCACCGCCGCGGGTAAGCCCCGCATCGCCGACGGCATGCTGGCTTCCCATATTGTGACCGACCTCGTGCGCCAGCGTAATGCCGGTGAGGCAGCTGATTACCGTAATCGAGAAGGCGTGCTGCTCGAAGGTCGGGGACAGGTTGGCCATGAGAAACCCAATGCCGCATACGTCCGTGGCGGTGGTGATTAATGCGCAAACATCCGCGCCATAGGTGTTGCGCCGCGTATGAACGCCGTCCATCAATCCGTCCGTCGGACTCCGAAACCGGCTTAAATCCGTCCCCGAATTTCCCGACTCTACATAGGGCGTCTCGAAGGTATGTACGAGCCGCATGCGCGTCGGGACATTGCTGAAGGTGTACGACTCGTTTGCAACCGCAACGCCGATATTGATCAGCGCTTCGATTCCGCTGACGCCCCCGGCCGCTTGCCTCGCCCCGATCGTGTAGGCAACGAGAATGTCGAGGACCGCGCTCGAGTCTCGTGGCGCGCGCGGATCGGGCGAAGCCTGTGGGCTCTGAATGAGATGTTCGCCGTGTGTACCGCAGCTGGGCAACTGTGTGTCATCAATCTCGCGTACTTGAGGTTGCCCGTTCGGCTGGAGGCGAAGTTCGTAGAGTCCGTGTCGTATCGAGCGCACCCGAATAAGAACGACGTCATCCTTGACTACAAGGATCGCGCCGTCGGGCTCGTTTTCACCGACGATTCCGCCGAGCCACGTGTAATCTTTCGGACCGCGCGACTCAAGCCGGTCCAGATAGATGTCGATTGTGACGTCGTCGAATAGATTGAGGCGAAGCGTCGCCGGCGCAGTGTTGTCCCCCGGCGGCAGGACGGATGGATTGACGAAGACCTCGCGTTGACGAACTACGTGGCGTTCAAGTTCAGCGGGCACTCGAGGCGTTGGTGCAGCAACGAAAAGACCGTCTTGGGCCCAGGATTGCCCGGATACCAAAAGCAGAATGAGACAAGAGACGGCACAGCAACCGCGGCTAAAATGCGTCATTTAGTCCTTCCCCAGAGCCTCAAAGAAAGTTCAGTACGTACTTCCGCGGATTTGTACTCTACACCAGAAAGGGTATTGGAGCAATAGGCAGGGTATTACGCCGTCGGCCATGTGTTCCGGAGATGATCGATAGCTTGTTCCCGCGAGGCGAGTGCGCCTTCGAGCTGTAGATCCTCCAGGGTACGCAGGATTTCGCTGAACTTCGGCCCCGGCGCGTAGCCGAGCGCAATGAGGTCGTCGCCAGTAATGAGCGGAGTGGGGCGGACGGCCTCGGGCGGCAGGCTCGCCGCACGGTCGCGCAGCCACTCGTAGGTGTCCATGCGCCGGTGGCTCGACGCGCAATCGATGCGGAAGAGTTCGAGGAGTTCCGGGAAGCCCTCCTCGCGGATGAGGCGCTTAAGCTTGCTCTCGCGCATTTCCTTCACAGTCGACACGCGCATGTGCTGCCCAACGAGCCACACAACGCGCTCGCTCTCGGCGTTCGACAGCCGCAACCGCGCGCAGATCTCCGCCGTCATGTCTGCGCCGACCTTTTCGTGACCATTGAAGCGGATGCGGTCTTCGAAGGTCTGCGTGGGCGGCTTGCCGACGTCGTGCAACAGCACCGCAAGCGCCAGCGTGGACGACGTCGTGTCCATCATTTCGAGCATCTTCATCGTATGCACGAACACATCACCCTCGGGGTGGTACTCCGGCGGCTGCTCGACACCCTTCATCGCGGAGATCTCCGGCAGGAGGTGTGGCAGCAGCCCCGACTCGTCCAGCAGCATGAACCCGCGGTGCGCGTGCGATTGCGTGAGCACGCGCAACAACTCATCGCGCACACGCTCCGGGCTGGTCTTCTTGATTAAGTGCGCGAATTCTTTCACCGCCGCGAAGGTACCCGGATCGATCGCGAAATCCAGCTTCGCCGCGAAGCGCACGCAGCGGAGCAGTCGCAGATGATCCTCCATAAACCGATCGCGAGGCATTCCGACTGCGCGGATGACTCGCTTCGCGAGGTCTTCGCGCCCGCCTGCGTAGTCGATCACTTCGTTCTTGATTGGATCGAAGAACAGCGCATTCACCGTGAAGTCGCGGCGCAGCGCGTCCTGCTGCTCATCGCGAAACTCCACGGATACCGGCCGGCGGCCATCAAGGTACGGCCCGTCCCAACGAAAGGTCGCGACTTCAATCTGCACGTCACCGAATTGAACAATCTGCACGCCGAAAGCTTTGCCGACGGTGATCACGCGCTTGAAGAGTCGCTCGACATCATCCGGCTTGGCCGAAGTTGCGACGTCGTAGTCCTTCGGATGTCCGCCCAGCAATTCGTCGCGAACGCAGCCGCCCGCAAACAACGCACGATGTCCCGCGGCCGAAAGTGTGCGGCAAACGGTGAGCGCGGCTTCGCGTGCGGCACTCACGGTTGAGGTACGTCCTGCGACGCAGGTTCGCCCGGCGGCGGCGCATCCGGTTCACTGCGCAGCGCTTTCACCTCACGCAATCGTCGCAAATGCCGCGCGCGATACTCGGAGTATCCCCAATAAATCAGCAGACCCGGAAGAGTCAGCGCACCGATCGAAAGGAAGCGGGGGATGAGTTCGAGATTACGCAGGTCATACAGCATCGCACGCCCGACCACGAAGACCATGTAAATCACGAGCGCGGCCCAGCGATAGCGCCGTTCCCAAAACACCAGCCCCAACACCATCGAGCCGAGCGCGCCGCCCAGCCAGTACAGCGTGAGCGAGCGTTCCGGCGCCCATCGCCAAAGCCCGAGCAATCCAATCATCACCGCGACCACGACAACGCCGCTGCGCAGGAACCCCGCCCACGGGCCATAACGCCCATACTTGCGTTCCCACAACAGACACGCGCGCTCCGCCGTCGCGTAGAACAGCATCGCGGCGATGAGTCCGGCCAGCACCGTGCGATCACCCTCATGATTGATCGTCGGTTCGAGCAAATAGCGCGCATAGCTCCACGATGCGAGCCCTAGCGTGAGCACACCGCCAAAGCGAAGGCCCGCCAGTTTCGTGGCGGTGCCGGTGAACAGCATGAACACCGCGAGCGCGAGTCCGCCTATCGCGGTGATGGATGGATCCAGGCGCCGGTCTGCGAGCGTGAACAACATGAGTACCGCGGCCATGAACGGGATCGACGCCATCGCGTCGTGCTCCCACTGCGTGCCGCCCTGGATGCGCCGCAAGTAACGCTCCCAGAGATAACCGCCCGCGAACGTGAGCAGTGCGACACTGACCGTATACGTGGCGAAGAAGGGTTGAGTCTCAAAGCCCGGCACATTGAGTACAAGGAACGAGTGGTAGCACGCGTGCGAGCCGATCAGCAGCAGCACGCTGGCGACTTCGACCTGCGGCGCGGCGAGGACCAGCCCGACCAGCGCCATCAGGATGCCTTCGCCAGCAAGCAGGTAAGGCATACGCGGATCATCGTCGAGATCGATAATGGTGATTGCCATCAACACGAGCGCGGCGGCGCTTGCGTGCAACAACGCCATCGCCCAGCCGGACGCATCGAGCCAGGTGTCCGCAAGGAACCATTGCCCTTTTACCGTGCGTCGCTCCGGGGGCAGCTTGACCACGTAGTGATGATAAAACCACGCCACAATGCACCACACGAAGGCCGCGCCCACGGACGAAAACCATCGCGCAGGCAGGACATAGCCGAGCACATTTACTTCGCGGTTCGATGGGATGGCGAGCAGGCAACCTCCAAGCGTAATCAGCAGCAGTCCTTGCCCAAAAATCTTGAATATCACCAGGCCGCTGCGGCGATAGGAGAGGCCCAGTCCGAGGCACTCAATCGACATCGCGACGAGCAGCCATTCGTGCGAGAGGTATGACTGCAACGCGAGTGTGAACACGATGAACGACTTCGCGGCGAAAATCTGGAAGAGGTAGTTTCGCGGTTGCCCGGCGAAGTTTGCATAGGCCGTGAACGCGAGAAACATCGCCGTCTGCCCGAAGCGGAATGTCCATTCGAGGTCAGGATAGTGTGCGCGGACGGAGATCCACGTCAGCACCAGGTAAACAAAGGAGTTTACGCCCGCCATCGGTGCGACCGTCCGCCGGTATTCGCCCGTGCGGTGCGCATCGGTCACGCATGCGATCGAAAACACGCCGAAAATGAGCGTGAGGAAGGCATTCGAAATCCAGAAGTACTGGTCCTCGGTGACGTCCAGTTCCGGCGGCTGTACTTCGAAGAAATAGATGTACGTGATCTGCGTGGCGATGAGTGCGGCCCACGTGAAGAACATCCAGCGGTGTGTCAGGTGGAACAATAGCGCGATGATCGCCACGACTGAACACGTGACAAGCGCGTACACGATATTGTCCTGCGTGAGACTTTCCGCGAGGCTCAGGACGACGGTGTAATAAATCAGAAACAGCGCAATTCCCGCAGCGGTTTCGCTGCGGCGGATGTGCGCTGCCGCCGCCACAACCACCAGTGACGCCGCGAGTACCCCAATGCCCAGACGCGGATCTTCGATTAGCTGCGTCGTCTCGAGAAAGAAGGCGGCGTAGGTTGTGAAGTAGAGCGCCGCAAGGCCGCAACCCAACACCGTCTGCGGAAAGAGGCTTTCGTCGCGCCGCTTGAAGAGGCCATAGGCGATCGCGCCCGCTGCGATCGTATAGCCCAGGCCGATTTTCCAGATCGCACCCAGCGTCTCGTCGCGCACCGTGATCAGCGCGCCGAGGACGAACAGCGTCATGAACAGCACGGCCACGATACGGCCAAGCCAGATGCCACCTACGCGCGACTCGAGGGACTCGCCGTCTTCGCCGCCGATTGCGCGGCCGACCGCTTCGCGCACGCCGCCCGCCAGCGGCGCCTTGGCCGGGCGCAGGGAACGCCGGCGCTTCCGGCGGCCGGGCTCCTCCGTCGGCGCCTGGTTCTCCGGCTTCGATAGGAGAATCTCGACCAGGCCCGAAAGCTCGCGGACCTGCGCCTCGAGCTCGTCGATCCGGTGATGGTCGTCGTCCGGAGTCTGTGGCGTTTCGTTGGCCACGCGCGGCCCCCAAGTCCCGTCGCTACCGTATGTTACATCTTAAACATTATACTGATTGCCGGAAACCGGCGCGAAGCCGGAGCGCCCGGCGCAGGAACCGTACCCCATGCTGCACTTTATTGCCATCGTCGTCATGATTGCGGGCCTTGGCGCGTCGTTTCTCACGTACATCGGCACGATGCACTACGGTTCGCTCACCACCTGGTTCATCGTCGCCGGCATCGGCATCGTGGCCACCGTATTCACACGGCGCGCGGCCGACTGAGCGGCGCGCCGCCGATGGAAGCATTCCAAAACGGGCTATTCGCGCGCGCGGCACGCGGTGAGGCGACGCCCCGCCCGCCGATCTGGCTCATGCGTCAGGCGGGGCGTACCGATCCGCAGTACAACGCGCTGCGCGAGCGCGACGGCCGGCCGTTGGAACAACTCTTCGCCGATCCCGACTCTGCCGCGGAGATCTCGCTGCTGCCCAAGCGCATCGGCGTCGATGCGATCATTTATTTCCAAGATATCCTCACGCCGCTCACGCCGATGGGCTGTCCCTTCGTGTTCAGGCCGGGACCGATCACTGATGCGCCCATCCGCGATGCAGCGGACGTCGCCAAGTTACGGAAGTTTGATGTTGCGGCGGAGCTACCTTTCATTGCGCAGACGTTTAAGAACGTCACACGTTCGTTGAACGGCGAGTTGCCCGTGTTGGGTTTCGCCGGTGCGCCGGTGACACTCGCGGTGTTCATGATCGAAGGGAAAAGTTTCGGGCATACCGCATCGAAGGCGCTTGATTTTTTCGAGAAACAACCCGAAGCTACCAGGCTACTGCTCGATCGCCTGACGGAAATGACGATCGAGTATCTGCAATACCAGATCGACTCCGGCGCGTTCGCCGTGCAACTCTTCGAATCCGCAGCCAACCTGCTCACGTCTGCGCTTTACCGCAGTCTCGCGTTGCCCACACACCAGCGCATCTTCAGTGCGTTGCGTGGCCGCGCTCCGACGATTATGTTCGCGCGCGAGTGGGAGGATGTCGCCGATCTGCACGCCTCCGGCGCGGACATCCTCAGTATTCACAGCACCATCTCGATCGCTGATGCGCGCAAAGTGGTGGGGAAAGACCGCGTCATCCAGGGCAACCTCAGCAATCGTCTGCTTTGCGATGGCCCATTCGACGCGATTGAACGCGAAGCCCGCGCCATCGTCGAATCAGGAGGACGCAAAGGCCATATCTTTAATCTCGACCACGGTCTCTTGCGCGAGACACCTTTCGGGCATGTTGAACACCTTGTCCGCGTGGTCCGCAGCCTCTAGCGAATCATCCTCATTGCGAGGAGTGAGGTTGCGATGAAGCAATCTCAGCCTTTCACTCAATCCGTTTCGCCGGCATATTCCTTCCATTCTGATGAAGCACCAGCTCCGTCACTTTGCCGTCCACGTCCTTCTTAAATGAAATCTGCGCGTCGACGTCCTTCAAAAAAAACTCCGTTTCGGCTTCGGGATAAATGCGAAACGCTGGTTGAGTCGCCAACTGCGCGAAGAGGTTGCCGCCACGCAGATCCACGCGCAGGATCGTGCCTGGCCCTAACTGGTATTTTCCTTCGTACGACTTCAGCACCGGCTCTGCCAGCGTGATTTCCGTCCGTTTTACCGTGTTCTTCATCGGCAGCGAATCGTTCAGCAGGTAGAACCCGATGTCGTCGTGCCCCTCGCCGCCGGAATTGCACAACACGATCGCGCCCGTGCGCGTTTCCGGAGCGAAGCCCGCGAAAGTGCGATACCCGCCGGTTCCGCCGTTGTGCCAGATGACCGCCGGGCCTTTCTCGCCTTTCAGCGTGAACCAGCCAAGACCGATCCGCATGTTCGGGGCGCCGGCATCCACACGCGGACGATGCGTCTCATCCATCGCGGCGCGCAGCGGCGTCTCCACAAGACCCAGATTCGCCTGGATGAACGTCACCATGTCCTTCGCCGTCGAGCGCAGCGCCCCGGCGCCCGCGAGCGTGGGGAGATCCCAGTTTTGAGAGCGGTTCGTTCCGATGTATCCGGGCGCGAGGCGCTGCGTCATGCCCTCGGTGAACACCACTCGCGTGTCCGGCATGCCGAGCACGTCCGCGATGCGCTCGACGGTCAATTGTTCATAGCTCTTGCCTGATGCGCGCTCGAGCAAATTCCCCAGGAGGCCCACGCCGACGTTCGAGTATTCGAATCGTTCGCCGATGCCGCGCTTGAGTTCGTAGCCCGACAGGAACGCGTACAACTGCTCCGGCGTGTAGTCCGCAAAGGGATTGCCCGGGTCCTTCGGGCGAAAATTCGTCGGCATGCGGGGCAGCCCGGAGGTCTGCTCCGAGAGGCGTTCCAGCGTGATCGACTTCCCGTCGCGTTGCGGAGACTTCGCGCCCTCCGGCAGGTACTTTCCGATCGGATCGTCCAGTGCCACTTCGCCCCGGTTCTTCATGTCCACCAGCAGGATCGCCGTGAACACTTTGGTGATCGACCCAATCTCGTAGACCGTGTTCTCGTCCGGAGTCGTACCTCCGTCCAGCGCCGTCTTCCCATACGCGAAATAATCCACGCCGTCGGCATCCACCAGCGCGATCACCATGCTCGCCTGCCCGTTGTCCACCCGGTTGCGCACGACCTCCTTCACAGACTCCGGAATCGTCGCGCCGAACGCCGGCGCAAGAGTAGCAATCGTCAGTAACGCACCAAAGGTGATCATGTACGGAAAACGCATGCGAGCGGCCTCCATGTCTAGAGCATACCGTTTTCTGGGCTCACTCGTAATCCGTCGCCCGGAGGCCGTTCCCGTGAATGCACATTGACAACTGATTATAAATTCAGTATACCGATAAAGTTGGCTGAATAAAGGAAGCCGGATGCGCTCTTCTTTTCTTAGATTCCCGCCCAAGGGCGTTTTGACGGCGAATGAATTGCTCGATGCATCGCCTAGGCGTCGAGGCGAATGGTGCTTGGACGCGTTGGTGGGGCGGTATGTGGAGATTACGGGCGGTGCGTCTTCGTCGGCATTGACGGTGGCGCGCGATATGGTCTTGCAGGCGCAGCAGCAGGGCGGGTTGGTGGCGTGGGTGGGGAGTCGAAGTGCGATGTTTTTCCCGCCCGATTTTGCGTCGGCCGGGATTGACCTAAAAGCCTTGCTGGTGGTGTTTGTCGACGATGCGAACTCCGCGTCGCGCGTGGTTGATCTCCTGTTTCGTTCGAGTGGTTTTGCAGTCATTGTGCTCGACGTGGAGAACAACCGAGGATTTTCGCTGGCTGTCCAAACACGATTCGCAGGATTGGCGAAAGAGTATCACACGGTGTTGATGGAGATTACGCGAATGCATCGCGATCGGAGCTCGCGGAGTTCGCTGGCTTCGCTTCGAATGGAAACAACGCGAGAACATGTGGATGGAGAGTTTTTTCGCATGGAGATGCATGCGCTGAAGGACAAACGTTTTTCGCCGGGATGGAAACATACGGAGTCTTGCTATGGACCGGATGGCGTGTGTTGATATCCGGCAGATGCCTTTGCAGGTGCTGCTTCACAAGAACCCGTCCTGGAAGAAATACCCCGTGGCGGTGGTCGATCGCGACAAACCGAACGGAACCATCCTATATATAAACAAGCGTGGGCGGGCACGTCGCATTCTGCCTGGATTGAGCTACGGTACCGGGCTGTCGCTCTGCCGCGATTTACGCGCTGGGGTGGTTTCCAAGGCCGACATTGATGGAGCAGTGGCAGACCTCACTGATCGTCTTTGGCAGTTCAGTCCGCGCATTGAACCCTGCGAACACGAGCCAGGGGTTTTCTGGCTCGATGCATCGGGATTGGGTCAGTTGTATGCGTCGTTGGACGATTGGGCGGAGTCCATTCGGTCAACGCTGAACGACGCGGGATTTCGTGCGTTGGTTGCCGTTGGCTTTTCCCGATTCGGAAGTTATGCAACGGCCCGATCTAATGCCAACACTATGGTGTTCCGGGATGCACAAGAAGAACGCAAGCATTTTCAGAACATCACACTGAATTGCCTGAACGTTGAGCCTCGCCTGCGCGACACGCTTTTCAGGCTGGGCATTACCACATTGGGCGGCTTTCTCGCGCTTCCTTTCGAGGGAATTCGCAAACGGTTCGGCCCGGAAGCGGAAGCGCTGCATGAAATGGCGAGAGGGAAACAATGGCGTCCTCTTGCTCCGTGCGATTTTTTTGACCCTGTCAAGCGCAGCACCGTGCTGGGTTATACGGAGAACGATATTGATCGGCTGCTATTCATTGTTGCGAATCTGCTCACTTCGATGTTACGCGAGCTTTCACAACGACATCAGGCGCTGAAAGAATTGCATCTGGAGTTGGAGCTTGATGACGGCAGCAAGAAAATGTGGAGCGTTGCTCCGGCGAAACCGACACTGGACAGCAAACAAATACTGGTTCTGGTTCGTCTGCGGCTCGAGAGGTTCGTTTTATCGTCCGAGGTAGAGGAAATAAAAATCCGCGCGACGGGCGAAACCGCTTCATCGCAACAACTGGAGCTTTATCACGATGCCGCGAAGCATAATCTGCAAGCGGCGAACCAGGCGATTTCCCAGTTGCGTGCATTTCTGAATCAGGATTCGGTGGTGTGCGCGCGGCTTCACGACGGGCATCTTCCCGAGGCCCAGTTTCACTGGGAGCCTGTACACGAATTACAGCTGCCGCAACCAGCGGCGGCGAAACGCACTTCGTTGGTGAAGCGGTTTTTTTCTCCGCCCAAAGAGTTGCCCGCACGCGATCGCCGTGAACCGGACGGATGGCTGGTCGCGGGGAGATCGGAAGGCCCTGTGGAGGAGGTCCGCGGGCCATATTTTGTTTCCGGCGGATGGTGGATAAAAGAAACGGCAAGGGTTTATTACTACATCCGTACCCGAAGCGGCCGGTGGCTCTGGATTTACTGCGATGAGAAACGGCGCAGGTGGTTTCTCCATGGCGAAGTGCAATGAGCGGATTGCGTTGCGTATCCGGCCCGTACGCACCTCTCTGGTGCAAAAGCGTCTATTCCTTTCTTGAGGGCGCGAGTCACCCGGATCAGCTTGTCGAAGAAGCATACCGGTTGGGCATTCGTTCGCTGGCGCTGACGGATCGTGACGGCGTTTATGGGATTGTTCGCGCGCACAAAAAGGCACGCGAGTTGGGCGTGCACCTTATTGTGGGCTCCGAGATTACGCTCAACGATCAATCGAGCATCGTGTTGCTCTGCGCCGATCGGCGCGGCTATGCGAACCTCTGCCGCCTGATTTCAAAGGGACGGTTGCGTTCGCCGAAAGGGACGAGCCAGGTAAGTTGGGGAGAAGTGTGCGAACACTCCAAGGGGTTGATTGCCCTGTGGGGAGGGCGGCGCAGCCTGATTTTCGAAGAACCGGAACCAGAAATAATCAACGATCTGCGAGAAGCGTTTGACGATCGTCTTTATGCCCTTCTCGCGCGGCATCGGGAGGAACGAGAAGCCCGGCAGGAATATCGGCTGCGAAAACGGGCGAAAAAATATGATTTGCCGACGGTGGCGGGCATGGAAGTGCTGTATCACACGCCATCGCGGCGCCCGCTTCAGGACGTATTGACGTGCATCCGGCATGGAGTGACGCTTTCGACGGCAGGCACTCTGACGTATTCCAATGCCGAGCATGCGATCCGTTCTCCGCATGCATTTTCAATGCTGTATAGCGACGACGCGCGGTCGGTGCAGCGAAGCCAAGAGGTTACCGAGCGCTGCTCATTCTCGCTGGGCGAAATCCAATACCGATATCCAGCGAAACGCCTGCCGGATGGCACGACCTCCGACGAGTGGTTGCGCACACTGACGTACGAGGGGGCGCACACGCGCTTTCCTGATGGGATTACGGTGGAAACCAGGCAGCAGATAGAAAAGGAGTTGGAATTAATTCATGAACTGCAATACGAAGGATACTTCCTGACGATGTGGGAGATCGTCCAGTATTGCAGGCATAAAAATATTCTCTGTCAGGGGCGGGGATCAGCGGCAAACTCCGTCGTGTGTTTTTGCCTGGGCGTTACTGCTGTCGATCCCGTGCGGATGGATCTGTTGTTCGAGCGTTTCCTGTCGCGGGAACGCGCTGAACCGCCGGACATCGATTTGGATATTGAGCACGATCGTCGCGAGGAAGTCATCCAGCATGTGTATGAAAAATATGGACGCATGCATGCTGCGATGGTCGCGAACTTCATCCGGTATCGGGCGCGCTCGGCGGTTCGCGAGGTGGGGAAAGTCCTTGGCTTGCCGGAGATGGCCATCGAACGATGCACGCGATTTTTATCGCACTATGAATCACCAACCGGGCAAACATTTGAAGATGCGGGCATCGATTCCAAAAATCGATTGCATGGCAACCTCTTGCAGTTAGCTCTGGAGATAGAGGACGTTCCCCGGCATTTGTCCATCCATCCCGGAGGATTTCTGCTTGGGCATGAGCGCGTCGATGAATTAGTGCCCATTGAGAATGCGACGATGCCGGATCGCACTGTGATCCAATGGGACAAGGACGACTTGGAGGAGCTTGGGCTATTCAAAGTCGATCTGCTGGGCTTGGGTGCGCTCAGCGTCGTGCATCAATCTTTGGATCTGATCGAGCGGCATCACGGAAAGAAACTTTCGCTGGCGACGATTCCTGCCGACGATGCAGACACTTACAAAATGATTCAGCAGGGCGACACCATCGGCGTCTTCCAGATCGAGAGCCGGGCGCAAATGGCGATGCTTCCTCGCCTGAAACCGAAGAACTACTACGATCTTGTCATCGAGGTGAGCATTGTTCGTCCGGGACCGATTTCGGGCGGCATGGTGCATCCGTATTTGCGGCGGCGCAATGGTGAAGAAGAAGTTGTATATCCCCATCATTTACTCGAGCCCGTCTTACAGAAAACACTGGGGATTCCTCTTTTTCAGGAACAAGTGATGAAGCTGGCTGTCGTGGCGGCTGATTATACGCCCGGAGAAGCCGACCAACTTCGCAAGGACATGGCCGCCTGGAAAAGTTCGGGGAAGATTCACGCCCATCGTGAAAGGCTGGTCGGGCGTATGAAAGAAAAAGGAATAAAGGAGGAATTTGCCGAGCGGGTATTCAAACAAATCGAAGGCTTCGGGGAGTACGGTTTTCCGGAGAGTCACGCGGCGAGTTTCGCGCTTATTGCGTATGCGACGTCGTGGCTCAAGTGCCGCTATCCCGCGGCGTTTCTGTGTGCGTTGCTTAATGCGCAGCCGATGGGTTTTTACAGCCCGGCAACTCTGGTTCAGGACGCGCAGCGTCATGGAGTCGTTGTCAATCCGATCGATGTGCAGCGGAGTGAGTGGGATTGTGAACTCGAACCGTACGGCGATTCGGTTGCAGTTCGCATGGGGTTTCGGTATGTGAAAGGTCTCCATGAAAACGAAGGCGCCCGGATCATTGCCCAGCGAAATTTGGCCCCGTTCAATTCGTTGGGGGAATTCACGTCGCGAATCGAGATCAAGGAAAATTCACTTATGCGATTGGCGGAGAGCGGCGCGTTTGAGTGTTTTGGGGCAGAACGCCGCGGTGCGCTGTGGAATGTGCTTGGGATGGATGCGAATGGGAAATCTGGATTGGACATGCCATCCACAGAACCGTCGATTGCATTTGCTCCGCTGAACCCGCTGGAGACTATCGATTGGGATTACGACCGCACGCATCACAGCACGAGAGGTCATCCTCTTACCCATTTGCGCGAGGAGTTATCTCGTAACGGTTTGCCCGACGCGGTGACAATTCGGACAACGCGCAAGGGAAAGCGGGTGAGTTACGCAGGACTGGTTATTTGCCGGCAACACCCGGCTACCGCAAAGGGCGTGACCTTTATGACATTGGAGGATGAAACCGGATTTGTGAACCTGGTTCTCTGGAGAGACATCTTTGAAGAGTACGAGTTGCTGGCAAAGACCCAATCCTTTCTGGGTGCTACGGGGAAACTGCAATCCGAATCCGGGGTCGTTCATCTGGTTGTTGAAAAGCTGTGGGTTCCCGAAACTTCGTTTACTCCGTTTGAGGCGGCAAGCCGGGACTTTCATTGAAGTGTTGGTCGCGTGCATGGTTTCGATAAAACGAGGGAGCCGCGTTATGCTCACGAGTAACCGGTTACTTCGAAAGGAAACTCCCATGAAGCTGTTCAGTACGATTGCCATTTCATTGATCTGTTGCGCGATCGGGCATTCCGCATCGGGCCAATCGAAGTTCCGCGGGATTCCGGCGGAGCACCATGTGTTCGCGCCGGCGGATGGCGTGACGACGCGCGACGTGACCTTTTATAGCGACGGTACGGCGTGCTGGGCGCGCGTGTTCTTTCCGAAGGGTTACGACGTGAAGGGGAAGACGCCGGCGATTGTGGTGGCGCACGGCTGGACGGGATTTCACGACAGTCTGCTCAAATACGGGAACTGCTTCGCTGATGCCGGTTTTGTGGCGATGGTGATCGACTATCGCGGCTGGGGCAACAGCGATGGGTTTGTGTCGATGGTCGATCGTGTGAAGACGACGGACGACAAACGTTTCACCGAAGCGACCACGAAGGTGCAGATTAAGCGCACGCGCCTCGTTCCGCTGAAACAGGTAGACGACATTCGCGCTGCGATCTCCTTTATTCAGGGCGAGCCCGGTGTGGACCCCGCGCGCATCGGCCTGTGGGGCTCGAGCTTCGCCGGGGGCCACGTGCTCACCGTGGCCTCGCAGGACCCGCGCGTGCGCGCCGTCGTGTCACAGGTCTCCGCGATCGCCGGGAACGGCATGCCCGAGGGACCCCTGCCGATGACCGACGCGGAAACGAAGGACGCGATTCAGGCGGCGCGGACGGGGCAGGGAGGGCAATTCGAGACGGGATTCACCACGCCGCGCTTCGTCGATCAGGAAACCGGTCGGCTGAGCAAGGAGTACCGCCCGTTTCACTCCGTCAAGAACATTCCGGAGACTGTGGCAGTCCTCTTTCTGCTCGCAGGGAACGAGGAACTCATTGACAATTCCAAGGCCGGCAAAGCGGCCTACGAACTGCTCCGCGGCCCGAAGAAACTCGTCGAGTATCCCGGCATCGGCCACTTCGATATTTATATCGAGGACAACTTCCCAAAAGCTTCCGGCGAGGCCGTGAATTGGTACAAGGAGCATCTCGCCGCGAAGTGAATCACTTCGCGTTCGGCGCGAGCGACAGAATCCATTCCTTGATCAGTTCTACACCTTCGTCATGCACCACCGTCCGTCCGATCTGCGGCATGCGGATGAAGGCGTGCGTCGAGCCGAGGCGCGTCAGCAGGAAGGACGCGTCGGGATTGCCGGGGACGATCGCGTAGTTACGTCCGCGCGAGGCGTTGCCCGCCGCGGTCGGCCGGTGATACACACCGGGCCGGTGGATGAGCGCCTGGTCGAGCGTGAAATTGAGGAGCGTTGGCCCCGCGAGTCCTTTCGAGTTGTGGCAATGCGCGCAGTTGGCATCGAGATATCCCAGCGCGCGCTCTTCGAGCGTGCCCGTTGCCGGATCATTCCAGACGGCATTTCGCGGCGCCTGCTCCGGCGCGGGCGCACCCTTTAAGATGCCGAGCGCGCTCCAGTGCGCAAGCTGGTTCGGCGATCCGTCCACACTCGGCGACGTCCGGTTGACCTGTCGCGCGCGCAGGCCGAGCGGTTCGGTTTGTCCGAAGCCGCGGTGACAATACTTACACTGGTTCATATTTGGCACGAGGTAGTCCGTGTGCCGCGGCACGCCCTGCGCGTCGGTCCAGTCCACGGGCACGGTTTTTCCGGCTACCTTGAGCGTGGCCTCCGTCGCATCGTCATTCCAGACATACGCCGCGCCGACCCAGCCCTCCGGCGCGTGGATGAGCAGGCGAGTCTCGATCAACCGTCGGCCCTTGGAGGGATCGCGGAAGTCGCGCGGATACGAAAACGATTTAACCAGCGCCGTACCGACGGGCAAATCGAAGGGCTCATCCTCGCGGTACGTCATCACCGCGCCTTCGGGCAAATAGATGAAGCGATCTTTCACCGCGTAATCGGAGAAGAGCGGAGTGTTGATGTCGAAAGCATATAGACCCGCGTTGGGGATCTGTGCGACGGGATCGGCGAAGAGGTTGAAACCCGATATCGCGCGCGGGAATTCGCCGGACCATTCGATGTGCACGCGAGATGCGACATCGGCCGACGCGATTGACGCCCACGTGAGAAATACCAAACCCATTTTGTGCCACGGATGAATACGAATGAACACGGATAAACCCATGAATCGCCAAGGAATTCGACTATCTCTTCAGAATCCCGCCCTTGCTCGAACTCAAATAAATTCCTTTCAGGTTCATCTCCAGTTCGTCCGCGTTGTCGGAGTTCTTGATGGCCTCTTCGAGCGTGACCAACTCCTTCTTGACGAGTTCGACGAGCGACATGTTGAAGGTCTGCATGCCGGATTCTTTTCCGCCGAGGATCGCGGTGGGGATTTGTTTGTTCAAGCCGTCGCGGATCAACTGGGCGATGGCCGGGTTTACGTACATGATTTCCACCGCCGGCACGCGGCCCTTTCCGTCCTTCGACGGAATAAGGCGCTGCGCGATGGTGCCCTTGAGCTGCAGCGCGAGCTGCGAGCGAATTTGGTTGTGCTCCGCCGCGGGGAACATGTCGAGAATGCGGTCCATGGTGAGCATGCAGTTCGTCGTGTGTAGCGTTGAGAAGACCAGGTGACCCGTTTCCGCCGCGGACATCGCCGCGCCGAAGGTTTCCTGGTCGCGCATTTCGCCGATGAGAATCACGTCCGGGTCTTCGCGCATGGCAGCGCGCAGCGCGGTCCTGAAGTCTTTTGTGTCGATGCCGATCTCGCGTTGCGTCACAACGGACTTTTTGTTCTGGTGCAGAAACTCGATCGGGTCTTCCAGTGTGATGATGTGATCGCGGCGGGTACGATTGATCCGATCGATAATGCTCGCCAGCGTCGTGGACTTGCCGGAACCCGTGGTGCCGGTAACGAGGATAAGCCCGCGGCGCATGACCACGACATACTCAAGACCCGCCGGAAGGTTCAGCTCCTCAAACTTGAGGATTTTTCCCTTTACGTGGCGCATGATGATGCCGATCGAGCCGCGCTGCTTCAGCACGTTCACACGAAAACGGCCAAGGCCCGGGACGCTCAACGCGACGTCGGCGTCACCCGTCTCCTCGAAGTGCGCGCGCTGGGCAGGCTTGAAAATTTCCTCGAGAAACTTGTCCGTGTGCTCCATCTTCAGCGGGGTTTCGCTGAAGGCGCGCATCTCGCCGTCCACGCGGCAGGCGGGTGGGCTGCCGACGGCCAGGTGAACGTCCGAAGCGCCGTTTTGCACGGCATAGCTGAGGATGTCTTGTAGGGACGGCATGGTTCGTGTTCCTCCGCAACCGGGCGAAAGTATAGCAAAACCGTAGCCGCTGGAAGGGCGGCTAGGCGGATTCCTCAGGCGCGGCCATACCGAGGACGTGGTATCCACTGTCGACGTGCAGGATTTCGCCGGTCACGCCGGAGCTGAGATCGGAGAGGAGATATACGCACGAGCGCGCGACATCGTCCTGCGTGACGTTTCGTCGCAGCGGCGCGACTTGCTCGGTGAGCCGCAGCATTTGCCGGAATCCGGGGAAGGCGGCGGAGGACAGCGTACGCAAGGGACCGGCGCTGATGCAGTTCACGCGAATACCACGCGGGCCGAGATCTGCTGCGAGGTATCGCGCGGAGGCCTCGAGCGCGGCCTTCGCGACG
>SXGT01234615.1_pt1 | contig 36062 bp, 32 predicted proteins | sample 3176221 | NCBI WGS metagenome assembly SXGT01 (sample SAMN11356862, study PRJNA531348) | freshwater metagenome | isolation source: freshwater sample F1-120 | place: China: Fuxian Lake, Yuxi | collected 2017-12-25 | reverse complement strand
TCACCACGCCGCAGGATGTGGCGTTCGCTGACGTCCGACGGGCAATAAAGATGTTCCAGATGACCAAGGTCCCGCTCCTCGGGCTTGTCGAGAACATGGCGTTCTTCGTCTGCCCGGACAACGGGAAGCGCTACGCCGTCTTCGGCGAGGGGCGGACGGCGGCCCACGCCGCCGAGGCCGGCCTCGACGTCTTGGCCTGTCTGCCCATCGACATGATCGTGGGCCCCGCTGCGGACCGGGGTGAGCTCGTCGCCGTGGCCGATCCCCACGGCGAGCAGGCGCGTATCTACTCGCAGCTCGGCGGGGTGGTAGCCGCCGCGCTTTCGAAGCGCCACGCCACCAAGGAGCGGCGCGAGGGACTCAAGGGGTTCTTCCAGGTGCGACCGGGCCAGGCGTAGGGCCCCGCCGCTCGCGCGCGGCCTACTCTTCGGGGGGGCGCGGCGCGATCGGTGGCGGATCGCTCTCTGGAGCGACGGCTGCGCCTGCGGGCGCTGCTTCGGCTGCGGCGGGCTCAGCGGCGGCTGGTACCACACCCGCTGCAGGGGCGGCGTCTGGCGCGACCGGCGCCACGCCCACAGCAGCCGGCGGCGGCGCCAGTGCCTCGAGGCAGGTTCGCGCGCGGGTCGTGGACTCGGTGATTGCGGCCTGTTCGCTATCGCTTACCAGCGTGCTCCGGTTCTCTCGGTGCCAGGCGACAACCTTCGCGCGCTCCGCCTCGGCACACGACAGGTCCTTGCAGGCACACAGCGCGGCCTCGAAAGCCTGAATCTGCCCCACGGCCGGGCTCTCTTTGCAGCCGAGCGCGAAGGCGAGGCCGGCGAACGCGAGCCGGGCGGCGGCCGGGACACGGTGGAGGCGGCTCGATGCAGCTGAGTGGCCTCTGCTGCCCAACACCCGCATCTCAGAGACCCACGAAGAGTCGATTGGCGAACTTCTGGTCAAGGCCCGCCCGAATGATCCGCGCTGCGGAGCTCTCGACGTCGTAGGCGATGCGAACGTGCTCGAAGGTCTGCCCGTCGGTATCGAAGATGCCGAAGCACGCACGGGCGTCCTGGTCGCGGGGCTGGCCCACGCTGCCGACGTTGATGATCCACTTCCGCTCGGACTGCCCGGACGCAGGCTTGCCCGTCATGTCCTTCACGCGGCGGTTCGAGAGGAGGAACTGCGTGGTGAGGTGGCTGTGGCCGACGAACGTGAACTCCTTCATCCGGTCGTAGACCTTGAGATGAGCCTGGGCCACCTCCTGCGCGACCGCGTAGATGAACCCGCTCGGCATGATCGGGGCCGAGTGGTAGAAGCCGAGGTTGTCGTATTCGTACGTGTAGGGCAGGCCGTACAGCCACTCGAAGTTCTCACGCGAGAGCTGCTCGCGCGTCCAGAACAGGGCCTGGCGCGCGGCCGGGTAGTAGTGCTCGGTGTCCATGGCGCCGATCACGGCGGCGTCGTGGTTGCCCATCAGCGTCACGCTACAGTGCTCGCGGATGAGCTCGCAGCACCGATTGGGCTCCGCGCCGTACCCCACCACGTCGCCGAGGCAGATGTAGCGATGCACGCGGTTGAACTTGCAATGGTCCAAGACCGCGGTGAGCGCCTCGTAGTTCGAGTGAACGTCGCTGATGATCGCGATCCGCATACGCGGAGCCTAGCACGCGGCCTCGCTGGCTGCGAGGCCCGGGACCAAACTTCCGGCGGCTCAGATCTCGCTGAAGCAGTACTCGCGCAGGTGGCGCATGCGGTCGTCCCAACCCGTGGGGTGCATGTGCCACATCGCGACCGAGAGCGACGACAACAGGGAGTTGCCGTCCTGCGGGGTGAAGCAGAAGCCGAAGACCTCGTTCGAGCGCCGCACGGCCAGGGTCGGGAGGCTGACCACGGTCTGATTCAGGATGCGGCCATAGATCCCGTGGTCGCGGCCGAACGAGAACACCTGCGAAGCGCTCTTCTTCTCGGTGACCGACACCCGGCGCTCGTCGCGGAGGCGGCGGATGACCTCCTCCACGTTCGTGGGGCGGTTCAGCTTGATGGCGAAGTGAATCGCGTGCATGTACTGCGTGTTGAGCTTCATCGCGGAGCTGAAGAGATCCAGATCGTGGCCGAGAGTGCGGAACAGGTGCACGGCGTCCCGGGCGTGGTGTGTGCCGAAGGTCTCGTCGTCGTGCCGACCGACTTCGGGGCCGGGGACGAAGGAGCCCGACTGCGAGATATCGCTGGCACGGCGCATACACACGAAACGCGCGTTATCGAGCATGCCGGGGCCACCGTTGACTCCGGCGATGGTCTTGAGCAGCACGGCGATGTTGTGCGTGTTGCAGCTGACGACCTGGATGAACCGGTCATCGCCGCGGCTTAGCACCGAGTCGTTGATACCTCGGGCGTAGGGCTTGCCGAAGCCGAACTCGCTGCCCTGCGCGATGAAGACCCGAGAGCCGTCATCGTACTGCTTGTAGAGCTGCTCCTTGTTGTCGTTGCCAACGGGAGTGCAGTCGATGATCACTCGGGCTTCTGCGACGGCGTCGGTGTGCGTGAGCTGGGGCTCGAGCCCCATCTTCTTGAACGCGTCGAGGGTGTCGGGCGTGGAGGCCAGCAAGGCGCCCTTCGACACGAGGGCGCGGACCTTGGGGCGGTCCGTCAGGCGGGCAGTGGCTTTGTGAAAGCTGACTCGGTCGATCCCGAGCTGTTGTTTCATGACCGATAGGATGCCGATGAGCGGCTCCCCGATCGTGCCTGTGCCTACGACGTGAACGTTGTTCTGACCCATAGCAGCCTCCAGGTGAATGGTGCGAGATGGTCGCACCGCCATCGCGTGCGAGCCTAACCGGCGGACTCGCCACCGCGCAACGGCCTTTGCGCCGTCTGTTGGACAGATGCCCGTGTGTCCGAGGCAATCGGCCACCCCCGCGGGGGCGCCGGAACTCGCGACTTAGAGGGGCAGCGAATAGCGCTCGCGACTCAACCGCCGAAATCCGAGCGCGCGGTACAGGTAAGAAGCTGGTGCGTTCATCCGGTAGGCCTCGAGATCGATGCCTCGAATACCCTCTTCACGCGCGCGCTCGACGACGTGCGCCACGAGGCGGCGCCCCACGCCGTGCCGCCGCGCGGATGGCGCCACATACAGAGTCTCGATCCAGAGCGAGTTACCGGAGAACTTCGTAGACACCCAGCGATGCGCCACTACGACGCCCACGGGTGGGGCGTGGGTGTGGTCGAGGCGGGCTACGACCAGCCAAACGGCCTCCGGTGAAGACTGCAGGAGGGTCTCGACGGCGCTCGTGAGGCGTGCGGGGTGGACCGGGAGCCGTAGGTCGACGAGATCCTCGGAGAAGAGCTCGACGAGTGGCTCCCGATCGGCGGCCCGCCCCTCCGTAATGAAGACGGTGGGGCGGTCCGCAGCAACGGGAGGACCGTCAGGAGAGCGGGACAACGGCCCAGCCTCGAGGAGGCTCAGCTGGCCCGACGGCCGCGGCGCTTCGGGTAGAAGCGTGAGGCCTCGAAGTCAGGGTCGCCCGGCTCGGGTTCGGCGACGGCGGGAGCAGCCGGCGGAGCCGCGGGAGCGGGCGCCGCCTCCTCGGCGGCCTTGCGTCGCCGGCGGACCGTGGGAGCCGCGGGCTCGGCGGGCGGCGGCGGCGTGGCGCCCTTCAAGCGATACGCGCCGTGCGCCGTCCGGTCGAGCTGGTCACGCACTCGCGTGAGGCAGATCTTTACCGCGTGGCTGGGGTCCGTGGCCGAAGTCCACTGCTGCGCTCCGGCAGCGGCGACGAGCTCCTCGAAGGTGAGCCCGGCGGGGTGCCGGTTCATGTAGGTGCGCATGGCCGCCCAGAGGGCACCCGGGCGGTGGCGCTTCTTGTCGCCTTCGTCCGTCGCCTTCTTTCCGGGCGCCGCCTGGATCTTGCTGGCCTTCTGGGCCTTGGGCGCCTTCTCGGCCTTGGCAGGCTTCTGGGCCTTGGCAGGCTTCTGGGCCTTGGCAGCTTTCTGGGCCTTGGGAGCCTGCTCGGCCTTGGGAGCCTGCTCGGCCTTGGGAGCCTGCTCGGCCTTGGGAGCCTTCTGGGCCTTCTCGGCCTTGGGCGCCTTCTCCACCTTGGCGACCCGCGGCTCGACCTTGGCTACTGCCCGCTCGGCCTTCGGGGCCGGTGGGGTGCTCCCGGGAAGCCCGAAGATGCTGTTGCCGAAGTCGACCAACTCGCCCGCGGAGACTTTCTTGCCGACCGCGATCTTCACCGCGTGCTCGACGTTCTTATCCGTGAGTCCGTTCTCCACGACCATCGCGCAGAGGGCCGCCAGAGTCTGCGGACCCGACTCGGTGACCATGGCGCGCACTCCCTCCCACACACGGCCGCGGCGCTGCCGGCCGAGAGACGTGGACTTCCGTCCACGCTTCGCGGGCTCCTTGGCCGGCGTGGCCTTGGGGGCCTCGACGGCGGCCAGCGCGGCAGCTCGCGCGGGTACGGCGGCTGGGCTCGCGCTCAGGGATCCGGCCAGATCTTGCGCCACTGCCGCGAGGTCCGCGAGCTCCCGAGCGGGGAACGTGAAGTGGTTCTCTCCGCGCACGATCACGGCGAGATTGCCGATGAGTGCACCTTCAAGATTAGCCCTGCGCGCTGTTCTCATGATCTCTTACCTCGCGGCTCGGAGCACATCACGGCTGATAGCTCCGGCAAACGTTCGATTGGAATGCCCGGTAGTCACGGGGAGTGGCTGCCGGCTGATGGCGAAGGCGCCCCCGACCTGGACGACGCCGCTTGCGCGGCTGAGGGGGGACCCCTGACCGGGGTGAAGGAACTCAGCCGCTGCAACTGACGGTACGAAATAGCCCGGGTTGCAAAGTGCGTCAATACGTCAGCGGAGATTTTTATGTGCGCCCCGCCTCCGTTCGTCCGCGTGCATTGTGGTGAACACGCTCATAATGGCTTGTGGCTAAATGCGAAACTCGACGCGACTCACAGATTGTGCTCGCCCAACGGCCCCCTCCCGTGCGGCCGCGTCAGGCTGATCACGGGCACACGGGGAGGGGCAGGCTCCCCAGGGCCTCGAGGCGGCGGACTTCCACGCTGTCACGCCGAACCCAGACCTCCTGATTCCACGCCACGAAGACCCGGGACCACCTGGGACAGGCGGTCTCTGGAGAAGCGAAGAGCGGGGGTTCGGCGACTACAACATCGGCTGGATACCGTTCGATGATGCGTTCAACTTCGGTTGCAATGCTCGGGTCGTTCGGTACTGCGCTGTGTATCTCGTGTAGGCGCTGGATGTCGGCTGCTGTCTCCGCGGGGACGGCGAAGCGGCCGTCCACCAGGACTCGGACGCCCGGGTGCAGGCGATACAGCAGGTAGCTCCCGAAGCGGGCGTGGGCAAAGATCGAGCCGCGGAAACCCACGGCGTGGAGGTAGTCCGCCGAAGCCTCCGGATAGCGGCGCTGGTCGAGGTCCGAGTGTGTGTCGCCCACGAGGCCCCGGAGACCGCCGTGCAGTCGCTCGACATTCGTGTGCCAGACCAGCCCAGCGAGCGTGACCACCGCGGCCACGGTGAGCCACTGCCGGCGTGCCTCCTTCGGCGCGGAGGTGGCGACCTCCCCGCTGAGCGCGGGCAGGAGGCACAGGGCCGCGGGCAGGGTGAAGTAGACGAACCGCACGAACAACAGCGACAGACCCAGGAAGCCCAACGCGAGGCCCACACGGTGCAGCGGCAGGCGCGCGAGCTGGCCGCGTAGAGCGAGGACCAGAAACGCCAGGAGCGCGGCGTAAGGCAAGAGGCCCGTGACGATGCGGCCGGGGGGCTGCGGGGCGTCGCCCAGCACATACGCGATCGGCGCGCTCCACTCCTCGATGGACGCCCCGCCAGAGCGCACCAGGACAAGGGCGTCCAGCGCGCCGCTGAGAAAGTGCGGTACGAACACACACGGCAAAGCCAGACCGAGCCAGAACAGAGCCGCAGCGCGAACGGACGCGTGTCGTGCACGGCCGCGCAGCTTGTCCACGGCTACGCCGATCGGGACGGCGAGCGCCACGATCAGGTGGTTGAGCTCCCCCCCGGCGTGGACGGTGGCCCAGAGCGCCATGAAGAGCCCGAGTCCAACGATCCCGAGCCAGCCACCTCGCGCGAGTCGGGGCGCGCAGAAGCTGCCATCCCCCGCGGGCGACTCCGCGAGCAGGAGCGGTAGGAGCACCGCCAACCCGAGGAGGTTCACCACGTCTGGGCGGACATTGATGCGATCCTGGTAGAGCAGGAGCAGGAGGAGCGTGGCAGCGAGGCCGCGCCAGGGCCCGAGGAGGGCGCGGTGGAGCCTGTGGAAGAGCCCGAACGCGGCGAGGAGGATCGCGGCGTGCAGCGCGCGGAGGGCGGGCCATCCCCCGAGGTCGTGGACGGCGCTCACCGCAAGCTGATAGCCCCACTGAAAGCTGACCCAGCGCCGGCTCGGATCCAGACCCATCGGGTCGAGCGTCACGAGGTGCCCGAGCCGACGGAATTCCCGGCCGGCGGCGATGTGCCAGAAGATGTCGATGTCCCATACGGGGCGGAGAAACAGCAACGCGAGGAAGGCCCCGAGCGCAGTGAGTACGAGCAGCTCCGGCCACGTCGCTCGAAGCCAACGGACCCGCCCGGTCCCCGTGTGAGACGACAGCGTCACGGGGCGGGAGTATGCTCGCTTCGCCATGCTGCGCTACCCCTTGATGGCGATCGTCGCGCTCGTGCTGGGTCCCGGTTGTCGGCGCGCGGATGACGCGGCCCCAACGCCCTCCGCGTCCGCCCATGCGGCCGGCCAAGCGGGCCCGGCGGAGGGCGAGTCGACCCCCACGACGGCAGCGGAAGCCGCGCCCGCGGAAGCCGCGTCCGCGGAAGCCGCGCCGCCGGACATGGCGGCCCACACGGTCGCCACGGCCCCAGCCGTGCTCTCCCCCGTGGCCGTGCTGGATCGACTGCGAACCGACGAAGCGACTCACGTGTCGATCGTTCGGGGCGGCAGCGTCGTCGCGGTAGTGGAGGGGCCACGGCGGCTTCAGCTGTTCGATGGCTCCCGCGGCCGTCTCTTGGCCGAGCGCGCGCCCGTTGACGAGCTCGTGTGCCGCTCCAACCCCGCGCTCCCAGGGGGGCTGCGCTCCCTCTGGCTCCGTCCCGGGGCGGACGGAGCGCCGAGGTTGACCCTCTTCGACCATGTACGGGACGCGGTCTCTCTGGAGTCCGCGGTGCCGGCCGGGCGCTCCGTACAGTGCGCCGGGAGCCTCGACGGAACCGTTGCCATCGTCGTCACCGAGGTTGGCGCGCGATGGGTCAGTCTGCGGCCCGACGCAGCGCGCCCGGAACCACAAACCATCCCGCTCGGGCTCACTGTCGGTCCCATGACGCGCGTGGTGTCGGTGCTCGCGGACGAGCGTGGGGCTGCCTTCGTGGCCGTGGTGGAGGGCGTGCCCTTCGACCGCGGTGCGCGTGTCGTGGTCCTCGCCTACGGCGGCGAGGGCGGCCGACGGGTGCGGGAGCTGAAGGGCATCACCGATCCCGCCGGGCTCGTCCTCTCGCCTTCCGGCAACAGCGTCGCGAGCGGCGGGACGAACGGGACCGTGTTGGTTCATAGCGCGTGGACCGGCGGCGAGCTCGCACGGGTCCCCGGCAGCGAGCCCGTCGCCTTCGTGGACGGTGACGTGGGGCTGGTGACGCGCGACGCCGAGGGGACTCTGGTGAGGTGGCGGCTCCCTGAGCGAGAGCCCGCGCTAGAGGCCGCACCCGGATCCGCCCCTGGGGCCGCTCCGGGGGCCGCACCAGAGGCCGAACCAGAGGCCGAACCAGAAGGCGCGCCGGAGAGGGCGGCAGTCACCCACGAGGCGGCTGTCGCTGCGGGGCCCGGCGCGCTCCTCGCCGCGGTCTCCGAAGATGGGCAGCGGTGGGTTGTGGCCGGGCGGTCCGAAGGCCCGGACGGGGTCCCGTCCGCGCGCCTCGCGGCGTTCGGGCCAGAAGGAGACACGCGCTTCGATCGCGTCATGCCACTCCCGAGGCGGGTCGAGCGTCTCGGCTTCGGGAGGGACGCGCTGGCCCTTCACGGCGAGGGGGGCGCACTCTCGCTAGACCGCAAGACCGGCGCGGCGTGGTCGTGGCGCGTCTATTCGTCCGGCGGCGGCGTGGTCTGGGCGCCCCTCCCGAGCGGCGTCGCGCGCCTCAGCGGGTCGTCGCTTCAGGTCCTCCGTCTGCCCCCGCCGGGGCGCCCGGAGACCGCAGGCGCGCTCGCCGGCCTCATCGCGAGCGCCTCGCTGCCTGGCGAGGTGATCGACGTCGCCGAGGGAGACGGCGAGCTGTGGGCGCTGAGCCCCACCGCTGTCCCCACGGGCGGCGCGGCGCACGCGGTCGAGTGGGGGGCGGCGCCTTCGGTCGGGCTCACCCGCATGCCGTGGGACGGGCAGCGCTTGGGCCCAGCCGAGGCCGTGGGCGGCAGCGCCGAGGGAGACACCGCTGTGCGGGTTGCAGCCGGCCGGGCGGGCCCCGTCGTCCTCACCCTGGGTGGTCGTTCGGGGTCCGCGGAGCCCTCGGAGAACACCGCTCCACCGACTCGCGAAGGCGCGCCGAACGTGGGTCTCAAGCTCTGCCTGGTCACCGGCGAGGCCGGCGCTGGCCCGGGCAGTGTGGGAGGTGGCGCCGCGTGGGGCTGTGTCGACGTGGGCTCACCGGGCTCGATGCCGGTCGCGGTCGCACGCGGGTCCGGCGTGGCCCTTGGCGCCGCCGGCGACCTGGCGGCGCTCCTGGTTTCGGGCCGCGTCACGCTCTTTGGGCTTGAGGCGCAGTCCCCCCCGGCGCAGCGGTGTGGCGCGCGGGTCGGCAGGGCTGTGGACGTCGCGGTCGCCCCCGAAGCCGACCGGGTCGCGGTGACGGATGGTCGCGACGTAGTGCTCATCGACGCCGACTGCGAGGTGACACGCCGCATCCTGATGACGCAGGTGGGCCCCGTCGTTTTGGACAGCGAAGGGCGCCGGGGACGGGCGGCCAACGCCGCGGGGTGTCTGCGTTTCCGCCGCGGCGCCGAGCATGTGGCGTCCGACGCCGAGCTCGGCGCCTTGGTTCACGCGTTCGACCTCGGAGACACCCCGCTGTGAGAGCTCCGGCCTTCCGCTGGCGGTGGCTTGTCCCAAGCCTCGTGGTCATCGTGGCGCTAGCGCTCGTGGCCTGGCTGACGGCGGTGGACGGCGCAGGGGTCCCCTTCGTCTACACGCTCTTCTGAGCCCGCCACCTATCCTGGCCGCGGGCGCGTCTGGGCCCGTGTCTCCGTGGCGTCGGGCGCTACCCCCGGGTCTCAGCGGGGCGCCGCCCCGCTCCCGTGGGCAGCGGCATCGCGACGGAGCGGTTCATGTTGGGGCCGGGGCAGCAGAGCTCCCCGGCCCGGTTCACCTCCGCGCTCTCGCGCTCCGGTGAAGTTTCGCAGCGATGGCCTCTGCGATTTGCGCGTGCCCAGCCGCGTTGGCGTGGATCGGGTCCACGAAGAGGTCTCGGGCACTGGCGCCGAGCGCCCCGAAGAGCTGGCAGAGATCCACGCGTCGGTCGGCGAACTCGCGCTCGTCGAAGATGCAGGTCGCCCTCCCGGTTCGTTCCAGGTCAACCGACAGCTGATTGACCACGACGACCTCCGCGCCGATGCGCGCCCCGAGCGACACGACCGCGCGCACATTCGACGCGTGGTCGTCGCGGGAGACCCGCGTGCCGGCGGTGGGCGTGCCGTCCTGCACCGGCGGCGGACCCGCCAGCCAGCGCTGCAGCAGCCGGAAGGTGGCGGACACCTCGAGCCACGAGCGCGTGGAGGATGCCCACGCCGGGGCAGCCCGTAGCGCCTTGTCCTCGATGGGATACTCCGTCGTGAGCGGAAGGGTGTCGTTCACACCCGCGTCAAAGACGATCGCTGTTGGCGCGAAGTCGGCGGCGTACGCCTCGAGCCAGCGCCGCGCTTGCCAGCTGGTGTAGCCCGGGGCCGAGGCGTTGAGGACCTGGGCAGAGTGGCCATCGGCGGCCAGCAGTCGCTCGAGTTGGCCCGCGTAGCTCTGTTCCCAGCTCACGTACATGCCCATCGGATGCGAGCCTCCGATCACCAGGACCCGGACCTTCGCGTCCGGGCGGCGCTCGGGTCCGCGCATACCGTCTGTGTTGATGGCGAGCGGAGCGTCTCCCCAGAAACGGAGCGCCTCCTCACCTCCGCGATACCCGGGGCTGAGGCGCCACAACGCCGCGTGGTCGGCGACGTAGAGGCCGTTGCGAAACGAGAGCCGCGCCTGGGCCAGCCAGCTCCTCGGGTCCCGGGGCATGTCCTCGTGGCGGACCAGCTGCCAGACCCCCTGGCAGACCGCCTCGAGCCCCAACAAGACCAGGAGATTCAGGAGTGCGATGCGGCGCCAGGTCACTCCGGGCCTCAGGGGCAGAGGCGCGCGATGCGCTGCGCCGCGCGCGCCTCGAACTCCGGGTCTCGCGCCACCTGCAGCCACGCCAACGCCCAGGCTTCGTGCGACTCGAAGCCCCAGCGCTCTCGGACCAGGTGCACGCTCTCGACCGCCCCGCGTCGCGCCGCGCACGCCAGCTCTTCGTAGGCCTGGAGCACGCGGTCGCCGACGGGGCTGGCCTGTCGCGTCACGGGCCGCGGGGCGCGCTCCAGCGCGTCGAGACGGAGTCGCAGGTCCAGGGTGAGAGACTCGGCGGCGACGCGCTCGGCGCGGTGGAGCTCTTCGGCTTCCTGGTGCTGCTTGCGAGCGGTCTCGAGATCGCGGCGGAGGCCGCTGACCGCACCCTCCGTCGCCAGCCACCGCGCGCGCAGATCGGTGAACTCCTGCTCGTTGTCTGCTCGGAGCCTGTCGACCTGTTCAGAGGCCTCGGTGCGTTGTGGGGACGCGACCTGCTCCTGACGGTCGCAGGAGAGCACCACCGCCACGACCAGGAGCCATCTCACCGCCCGACAGGTCCTTGTGGGTGGCCCAGCCCGTCGCCCAAGTCTACGGGCGGCGCGGGTTCCGCGGTGGGCGCGCTGGTGCGTCGGCCGAGCACGATACCGAACGCGGTCTGCTGAACGAGCTGGCCGAGCCAGGCGAGGAGTCCGAACAAGGTCGCCGACGGGTCGCCCACCGCCACACCATACAGCGTGATCGGCTTCAGCAGAAAATACCAATAGACACCGACGTTTGCCGGCGGGTTGGGGAGCATCATCCCCACGACTACGCACCCCATCATGGCGTACGCGAGCACGAGCGGCACATGCAGCCCCGGGAAACCCATCGCCAGTACGTAGTAGCCGAAGCCGTTCAGCGCCCAGTAGGCCAGCGACCAGGCGAGGAAGTCGAGGATGTGTCTCCGCGAGGGGAGCGCGGCGAGCCCGTCGATGAAGGCGGAGGCGACGCTCAGGACCCTGTCGGTGAGCTTCCGAGAGATCCGGTAGCCGACCGCCCTGAGGATGGCCAGGGTCTGCGACCGCGCCATGACGAGGCCGAACAGCACGACGAGCGCGGCCGCGAAGACGGCGAGCGAGAGCCCGGCCGCCAGCCTCAGCTCGCCGGCCGCGCTGCCCTCGGGGAGGAAGGGCAGGGTGAGTCCCAGGAGGAGGCTGACCATGAGCCCGTCCGCCACACGCTCCACCGCGATGGTGCCCAGGGAGGCAGACATCTGTATCCCGGTCTCGCGGTAGAGATAGTAGGGACGAGCGAGCTCTCCGAGGCGCAGCGGGAGGACGAACAGGTACATGTTGCCCAGGGCGCTGACCCGGTTGAGCGTGCCGAGGTCCACATGGCCCAGGGGCGCGACCAGGGGACGCCACCGAATGACGCGTAGGAAGTGGATCGCCGTGAGCACCGCGAAGTAAGGGAGCAGTGTGGGCAGATGGAACGACCACCCGGCCGCCGAGACCAGGGTGGCCCCGTCGAGCTTGACGGCCGCGCTGAACAGCGCGTGGAGCGGCCACTCCCGGGCGGCGAGCCAGACGAACAGGGCGCCGAGGGCGAGGCCCAGGACCCAGCGGACGAGGTTGCCTCGAGTCATCTCAGAGCCGAACGACCTTGGCCATCAGCTCGGCGGGCAGGCCATAACGCCGCGTGGCGTTCCGTGTGTCGAGCACGACGGGGGCGTTGCGCGTGAGGCGCTCGAGATCGAAGGTGCGGTGGTCGGTGGTGATGATCGCGAGGTCGATGTTCTGCGCGGCAGTGGCCTCTGGCGTAGCCACGAAGAGGTGGCCCTCTACCGACACCTCGGCCACGTACGGGTCGCAGTAGGTGACCTCTGCGCCCTTCCGGTGCAGCAGGCCAATGATCTCTAGCGCAGGCGACTCGCGGACGTCCTCGATATTGGGCTTGTAGGCGACGCCGTACACACAGATCCGCGAACCCTTTACCGCGCGCCCGCGATCGTTCAGCGCGTCGGCCGCGAGCTGGACGACGAATGCGGGCATGGACGCGTTGATGGTCTGCGCCAGCTCGATGAACCGCGCGGTGTAGTTGTGCGAGCGCAGCTTCCAGGACAGGTACAGCGGATCGATGGGGAGGCAGTGCCCGCCGAGGCCTGGGCCCGGGTAGAACGGCATGAAGCCGAACGGCTTCGTCGACGCCGCCTCGATCACCTCCCAGGTGTCGATCCCGAGCGTGTTGCACATCAGCGCGACCTCGTTCACGAGGCCGATGTTCACGGCGCGAAATGTGTTCTCGAGCAGCTTCGCCATCTCGGCCGCGTCAGTGGAAGAGACGACGTGGACGTGGTCGATGACCGCCGTGTACAGCATCTGCGCGACCGCGGTGCAGCTAGGAGTGATGCCGCCGAGCACCTTCGCCGTGTTCTTGACCGCGAACTTCGGGTTTCCGGGATCTGTTCGCTCTGGCGAGAAGGCCAGGAAGAACTCTTCGCCACAGCGATAACCGACCTCCTCGAGAAGGGGCAGGGCCACCTCCCGGGTGAAGCCGGGATAGGTGGTGCTCTCTAGGATCACCAGCTGGCCGCGGCGCAGGTAGGTCTTGATCTCGTCCAGAGCCCGCACGACGAAGGAGAGATCTGGCTCTTTCGTCTTGTTGAGAGGAGTCGGGACACAGATGACGATCGCGTCGCACTCCTGAAGGTCCCGGAACCGCGTGGTGGCGCGCACCTTCCCGGCGGTGACCAGCTCGGCGAGGTGCGCGGAGGGGACGTCCCCGATGTAGCTCTCGCCGCGCATGACCTGCGCGACCCGGCCCTCGTCGATGTCGAGGCCCACCACCTCGAACCCGGCCTGCGCGATCGCCGTGGCGAGCGGCATCCCAACGTACCCAAGACCCACGATGGCCACGCGGGCCGTGCGTGCGTCGATTCGTGCTTTGAGTTCCAGGTGGCTCAACGTGTGTGGCTCGCGTCGTGGTTGCGTGAGAGGAGGCCGACGGCCCGGGTGCTCGTGGCGTTAAGGAGCGGGGCGGCCGAGCCTGGAGGAGGCGCCGCCGGTCGGCGGAGGCTAGTGACGCCCTGATGCTGTGTCAAACCCGACGGAGCATGCGGTGAAACTCAAGGCGACGTAATGCGTGACGGCGGCTGGCCCGCGACTCCCGGCCGAAGGCGCTGCCGCGCTCTCGTGAGGCGAGCCAGGAGGGTGGCCTCGTGCGGAGTGAGCAGGTCGATGAGGCGGTCGAGCGCGAAGGCGTGGAGCGCCGGTCGCTCGGCGCGGCGGGCGGCCGTGACCAGATCCTCGAGGGCCAGGCGCTCGAGCGGGTCGGCGAGGCCGGCGGCCAGCGCGTCCTCGAGGAGGCGTGCGGCCCGGTCGGGCAGGCCTCGACGGAGCGCGGCGCGGCCCAGATTGAGCAGGATCTCGGCGTCGCCGCAGGGCGCCCGAAGCAGGTCCACGAGGTGCGCCGCAAGCGCCACCATGCTGAGTACGTCCGTGCGGTTGTGACGGAGGACGGGCTCGAGGTGCCGGGCGTCGCCCGTCCGCAGGTAGTGGAAGTAGAGGGCCGGCACGAGAGAGCCCGGGACGTCGTCTTCGCGCTCCTTGGGGTCGAGGCCGAGCACGGCGCGCTCCAGCGTCTGGAGGCGCGTGTCACCGAAGACGCCTTTGTAGGCCTGGCGACTGACGTGAAGGAGGTCGAGGTGCGGTCGCAGCTTCAGGCTGGCTTCGGAGCGCGAGAGGAGCCTCGTGATGACGAGGCGCGACTCCAGCACCGACAGGTCGTAGCTCTTGCCGTTGAAGCTGACGAGATACGGGCGGGCGTCGAGGAGCTCGAGGAATCGCGAGAGCGCAGGGAGCTCGTCCGTGGGGTCGGGGACGAAGAGCTGCTCCACGTGGACCTGGCCGCCCTCGACCACGGCGCACCCGATAAGGAACGCGAAGGTCCCGGCGCCGTGCGAGAGCCCGGTGGCCTCGATGTCGAGGTAGAGCGCGTCCTCGGGGCGGAAGCCGATGAGGCGCTCGTCGCCGAGGAGCCGCTCCAGGGGATGGTGGCACCGCCACGTCGCGGTCTCCGGACGGCGGCTCGAGAGGAAGGGGCCCGCGTCGAGGCGCTCCGCCGAGACCGTGGCCCGTCCGAACGGGGTTTCGGTGTACGACCATGACAGCTCGGGGCCCGTGTGCGCGTGGCGGGCGAGCTCGGGCTCTGGCGCCTCGGGTCCTGGCGCGCCGTGGCGCGCGAGGCGCTCGCTCAGGCGCCGCAGCGTCAATGGAGGAGCGGCCTAGGACCGGAGAGCTCGAGGATCGCGTCGATGAGCTCGACCGACGGGGCCTTGCCGCCTGCTTCGGTGTTGCGCGCTGCGCCCAGGCAGCTCGGGCACCCCTCACTGCAGGCACAGCCCGTGATGAGCGCTCGGGCTGACGAGAGCAGGGGGACGAAGAGCTGGAAGAGCCGCTCTGCGAATCCGACGCCGCCGGGCAGGTTGTCGTAGAGGTAGAGCCGCGGTCCCGCCTCTTCGGGTTCGTCGACCGCCTGCCCGAGATCGCTGCCGGCGCACATCAGGCGGAAGACTGCGACGGTGTGGATCGCCTGGCCCACGCCGCGGAGCGCGTCGACGACCGTATCGCGTCCGAGCGCCTCGAGGATCGGCTCAGGCACGGTGAGCCACACGGCTGTGGTGTGCATCTCGAGCTCCGGGAGCGAAATGTCGCCGTAGCCGACGTTCTCGTGCGTGTCGAAGCGCACCTTCTTGAACCCTATGACCTTCTCGGTGACCAGGACCTCGCCGAACGATCGCTCACCCTCGCGGCCGTCCTCTGCGATGACGGTGACCTTGAGCTTCGAGTGGGCGTACGTGAAGTAGTCCGGGTCGACCTTGCGGACGAACGCCTTGTGGTTCTCGTAGTCGAGTCGCTCGACCTGATACTGCTCGCCGTCGAGGTTGTAGATGGCGTGCTCGTGGAGCGTCGTGTGGGCGCTCTTGAAGTCGACCTCCGCGATGATCCGCGCCCCGGCGTGGGTGTTGGGCAGGTCTCCGATCGCCGACTGGCTGCTGCCGGGCGAGACGTCGATGACCGTGAAGTTCTCGGACTCTACACGCCGGAGGCTCACATGGTTCGCCGGATAGGAGCGATCCATCCAGTGCCAGTGGGGGCCTGAGCGATGAAGGATCCGATGGGCGGCGAGGTGGTCGAGCACCTCGGTGGTCTGCTCCACGGATAGTCGCCCGAAGCGCTCGCCCGCCTTGAATGGCAACTCGAAGGCGGCGCACTTCACGTGGTCGATGAGGATCACGAGGTTGTCCGGGTCGATCCGGGCCTCCTCCGGGCTCTGTCCGAAGAAGTACGAGGGGTGCTCGACCACATACTGATCCAGCGCAACGGACCGCGCGACGACGACGGCGAGGGCCTCGGCGTTGCGGCGTCCGGCGCGACCCGCCTGCTGCCAGACCGACGCGACGCTGCCCGGGTAACCCGCGATGACGCAGGCGGTGAGGTCGCCGATGTCGATCCCCAGCTCGAGCGCGTTGGTCGCGACCACGCCGTGGATCTGGCCCGCCCTGAGTCCCTGCTCGATACGTCGTCGGTGGGTGGGCAGATAGCCGCCCCGGTACCCCTGCACGAGCTCCGGGTCGACGTGGTGGCGCACGAGATCCTCGCGCAGGTACTTCACCAGGAGCTCAACGTTCAGCCGGCTCTGCACGAAGACGATGGTGGGCACACCGCTCCGGATGAGGTCGCTCGCGAAGCGCCGCGCGACATGCAGGTAGCTGCGGCGAATACCGAGCTGCCGGTTCACCACCGGCGGGTTCACGAAGACGACGTGCCGCCCGCCCCGTGGCGCCCCGGAGCGGTCGATCACCTCGACCGGCTCCTCCAGCAGCCGCTCGGCGTGCTCCTTGGGGTTGGCGATCGTCGCGGACGCGGCGATGAACACCGGGCTGGATCCGTGGAACTCGGCGATCCGCTTGAGCCGCCGCAGCACGTTCCCGAGGTGGCTGCCGAAGACTCCGGTGTAGGCGTGGAGCTCGTCCAACACCACCCACCGGAGATTCTTGAACAGCTTCAGCCACTTGGTGTGATGCGGGAGCACGCCCGCGTGCAGCATGTCTGGGTTCGTGAGGACGATCTGACCCAGCTCCCGTACTTGCAGGCGGGCGTCCGCTGGCGTGTCTCCGTCGAAGGTGAACGTGCGGATGTCGGCGCCCGTCTTCTCGATCGTGTGGTGGAGGCCGGAGTACTGGTCTTGCGTGAGCGCCTTCGTGGGGTAGAGGAACAGCGCCCGTCCGTTCGGATGGTCGAGCAGGTCGCTGAGCACGGGCGCGTGAAAACACAGCGACTTGCCGCTGGCCGTGGGCGTGACGAGCACCGTGTGGCGCCGCGCCAGCGCGGAGTCGATGGCGGCGGCCTGATGGCTGTAGAGCTGCTCGATACCGGTCCGTCGGAGGGCGGCCACCAGGGTCTTGTTGAGGGACTCCGGGAAGGGCGCGTACTCGCCCTCCTGGGACTCGGTCCTGCGGACTTGCGTGATCTGCTCCGCGAGCTCGGGCGTCTCGAGCCAGCGACCGACCACCCGCGTAACCGACGGTGTTTCCGCGAAGAGTTCAGCCATGGACTGAAAGTACTTTCAGTGATCCGGGCTGTCGAGTCCTTTCGTGGTTTCGCCGCCTTCGGACGCCTGAGACTCGGTGTCTGGCGCGGCCTCGCGCTGTTTCCTCCAGGTCTCGAGGCTGGGCCCCGCCGTCTCCACCACGAGGCCCTGGCGCACCGGCACGGGCAGCGGCGCGGGTGGCTTCTCCACCTTCTCCACCTTCGCCACTGGGGCTGGGGCCTCCTTGGCGGCGACCTCTCGGGGCCAGACCGGCCGGCCCCCGTCGTTGACCGCTAGCGGTACCCCAGCCTTGGCGCTCGCGCGGTTCAGCAGCCGCTTCGCGCCCTTGAGCTGCATTCGTGCCTTCGCGGCCACGTCGAGGGACCCTTCGATGGCGCGTGTGACGAGGTCGCTCAGGAGGTTCGGCATGGGGTGGGTCTATCACTCCACGGCAGCTCGGAGAAGGGCTCATCGTGACACCCGAGGCCGGGCCCGGTAAAACCGAAGCCGATGCACTTTGGATACGCTGAGGTTGCGCGGGCCCGCACGTTGAAAGCCACGGGGTTGGTCTGGCACCCGAAGGTCGGCGACTGGTACGTGGACCACACGGGATTCTGCGACCTGGTCCGTTCCCCGGATGACGCCACCCGGCTCGGACGCAATGGCGACGTGTTCTTGCCCAGCTGGCAAGACGGTCGTGCCTGGCTGCGAGCGCGGGGCTGGTCGCACCCCGAAGTGATCCACGAGGACGACGGCTCCGTGCACCTCGTGCTCTCGCACGCGGGGGGCGCGACCTTGAAGGCGGTGGGCGTGAGCGAGCTCGACAGCCTCTACCGGATCATGCTGATGGTGCAGCTCTCCACGCCTGTGAGGGGCTCCACCAACGAGCGGTGAAGCGCGGCCGCCGACGGGGGGGCTCCCGAGCTCGCGCCGTTTCTGGGGGCGCGGTACCTGAGGGGCTCAGGCGGGTTCCGGTAGGCGTGCGGTGGGGGCTGGGGCCCCCAGAAGAGGCCAGTGTTGGCGGCTGGGCCCCCGAGAGAGGCCAGCGTTTGGCTGCCGGGCCCCTTTGGGGGGCCCGGTGGGCGCAACTTACTGCGGGGCGCCCTCGGCGGGCTTCTCACCCGCGGCGGGGGCGGCGGCGCCCTCGGCGGGCTTCTCACCCTCGGCAGGAGCGGCGCCTTCGGCGGGCTTCTCACCCGCGGCGGGGGCGGCGGCGCCCTCGGCGGGCTTCTCACCCTCGGCAGGAGCGGCGCCCTCGGCGGGCTTCTCACCCTCGGCGGGGGCGGCGGGTGCCGGCATGAGCGCGGCCATGATCTCCATGCCGTTGGCGAAGCTCTTGTAGGTCTTCACCTTCCCGCCCTCATAGAGCATGAGGTCGAGCGACTTGAACTTCGAGACCTGGTCCTTGGCCTCGACGCCCGGGATCCCGCCCTTGTACGTGCCCTGGTTGTCCAGGACCGTTATCACCCACTCGCCGACCGAGCCGGTCCACGTGGCCGTGCCGCTGTAGTCCGGCCACATCGCGAAGAGCCCCTTTTCGAGCGCCGTGATCGACGCTTCGGCGCCCGCGATGGTCCCGCCGGTCATCGGATCGGTCATGGTGAAGTCAGCCGTGAGGGTCTCACGCAGCTTCGCGGCGAACGTGTCCTTCTTGAAGGCATCCATGATGGCCTTCGCGGTGACCAGGTTGGCCTCGTTGGCCGCGCCCTTCACGATGGTGGGCTCGGCGGTGGGGAGCTCGAGCACCGGCGGGACGGGCTGACCCTCGGCGCCGGGGATGACCCCGAGCTGGGCGGCGACCTTCTGCTCGTCGAAGAACTCGGTTGCCCGGTCGACCTTACCGTCAGCGCCGAAGTGGAAGACCACCGCGGTCTCGATGCCGACCGTCTTCCCCGTGGCCGGGGCGGTCCCGAGGGGGCCGCTGTTGGTGCCACGGAGCACCGTGATGGCCACCACGGTCTCTCCAGCGTCGAAGATCCAAGTGGGCTTCAGCTGGAGGTCCGGGAAGGCCTTCCGGCCCTCGGCCATCTCGGCGAGGATCGCGGCCTTGCCGACCAGCTCGGGGCGGCCCACAGAGTGCCACACAGCCGTGTCGGCCCAGTCCGCCAGGGACTCGTCGTACTTGCCCTGGCTGGCCAGCTCGATGCCACGAATGACGGCCGCCGCGCGGTCCGTCGCAGGGGCCTCGGGCGCGGGCTCGGCGGGCTTCGGGGCCTCGGGCGCCGGCTCCGCGGGCTTGGGCGCCTCGGGGGCGGGCTCTGCAGGCTTGGGCGCCTCGGGGGCGGGCTCGGCGGGCTTGGGCGCCTCGGGGGCGGGCTCTGCGGGCTTCGGGGCCTCGGGAGCCGGCTCGGCGGGCTTCACGGCGGCGGGTGCGGGGGTCGTGGATTTCTTGCTGCAGCCTGCGCCAGCGAAGGCAAGCGCGGCGACGAGTCCGAGGGCGTAGCGGTTCTTCACGAGCGACTCCTTTTTCGGTGCCGGCACCGGCGCTCGCACGAGCAACGGTTGCAGGCGGAATGAGCCCGGCGCTCCGGTGGGGTGGGCGTGCCCCCGCCGGTTCAACCGGTGGCGAGCAGAGGCCCTGGATGGGCAACTCCGCTGGGGCCGCCGTGTAGCGCAATGCCCTGCGCTCGGCAAGGCTTTAGCGCCGCGTGAAAGGGGCCTTAAACGACGAAGCCGCCGCCATTTCTGGCAGCGGCTCCGCGCGCATCGACTGACGTCTTGGTGGACGCCTGCCGCCAGGCTCAGCCCTGGAAGCGCTCCTTCAGGGTCTTGCCGACCTTGAAGAAGACCGCGGTCTTCTCCGGGATGGCGATCTTCGACTGCGTGGCCGGGTTGATGCCCGAGCGCGCGGCGCGGGTGCGCGTGCCGAAGGTGCCGAAGCCCGGGATCGCAACCTTGTCGCCGCTCGAGAGCGCCGACGGGATGATGCCCGTGCCGTTGTCGGCGTCGAACAGGGCGTTCAGGACTTCGGCAGCCTTGGCCTGCGTGAGGGACGTCTTCGACGCGAGGGCGTTCGCGAGCTCTTTCTTGTTCATGGACGGTTCCTTTCGAGTTTTCGATTCACGTACAACTGGGTGCGCGCCTACGTCTGCAATACCAGCAAAAGGGGCCTTCGCTACCGTCGCGGAGCGGCGCGACCCTCAGGTGCGCCGTTCGCGCCGCGGAATATGCACATCGCCTCGGAGGGCGGCAAGTAGTTCGAACCACAAAAAAGTGAGTGCTGAGGCCACTTCAGGCCGATCCGGGTCTGTGGAATGTGTGAGTCGGACGTATGATTCCGGAGTGTTACCCTCTAGACGGGCGTGGATCCGCGGGTCGTCGCGTTGAGTCGAAGACCCCGCATGATCTGCATCCCATGCCGCTTCGAATCGGCTGCGAGCACGGCCGCGACGCGCTCCGACAGGTGCGAGGCGGGGAGGTCGGGGCCTGCTTCGCCCGGGTCGCCTCCCTCGAGCCCCCGAGCCTGGAGCGGGCCGGCGGCCGGCGCTGCAACCGGCACGAAGCTCATGCGGTGCCCGTGCGCTCGGGCGAGGCGCTGGCTGACTCGCGCGATCTCGAGGTCGAGGGTGGCCGGGTCTACCAGCGCCACGATGAGATGGTTGGCGGAGCGATCGAGGATGCAGCGCTCCACCGCCTCGACGAGGCCTCTACCGCTGAACGCGCCCCCGAACTCCGCGCGGTAGGGGAGGTCGAGCCCAACGCGCTCGCAGAAGAGGCGGAGTGCGGTGTCGGCGTCGGCGCCTTCAGCAGGAGCGGCGGAGCGCGGTGTGGAATACCGAGGCAGCAGGCGGCGCGCGACGTCCGCCGCGCGTTCGACATCCACGTCCGGCCCGAGGATGCCGAGCCGCAGCGGGGCGGGGAGGCGGACGTCGACGTTGTGGTGCAGCCAGAGGAAGTGGGCCACTCGGGCGGCGACCTCCTCGGTGCTCGCCTCGGTGAGCCGCGCGTCCACCACCGTCTGGACTCGGAGCATTGTCTCGACGAGGCGCTCAAGGATCGTGGGGCCGGCGTCGGCGCGGACGAAGTCGTGGACGTGGCCGTCGGCGGTGACGAGCCCCACGCGGTGGTGCCCGGCGGTGAGCTGGCGCGCCATGCCCAGGGCCTGCGAGAGGCTCGAGTCGAGCGCAGTTGCGCCCCACGGCCCCTTTCGGAGCGCGGGCCCCATGTCTACGACGAGGTAGACCGAGAGCGCGCCGTCGTCGTCGAACTCCTTCACGATCAGCCGCCCGCGCCTCGCGCTTGCTTTCCAGGCGATGTGCTTGAACGGGTCCCCCGGGACATGGTCCCGGAGCTCTCGCACGTCCGAGCCGAGGCCCTGGGTGTCTGGGCGGGACAAACCCACCGGCAGCGTGACCCGATCTCCGCTCCGCTGGTTCCCGAGGCGCTGCGGCGTGGGTCGCGGCAGGACCACCGCTAGGGCGTGGGCTCCGCGCTCCACGTCTACCACCCAGGGGAAGGCCGCGAGGCGCACTCTTAGGCCGTGAATCGCCGTCCTGCCGGCGCGGACCGCGGTGGCCTCCACCACGACCTCGTAGCTCCCCTCGCTCACTCGACTCAAGTGGGCCGAGGCCTGGCTCAGGCCCACCCCGACGATCGGCTGGATGGCCGTGGGCTCGACGTCGTCATCGACGCTGAGCGCCAAGGTGAAGCGCGCCTCGCCGCCAGCGCTGAGCGCCTTCGCGGCCAGCGGCCCTTCGGAGGCCACCGCGGCGCCGAGCGAACGAAGGGCGCGCGACGCCTTGATCGCTCCATGGACGAGCGAGGAGAGGAGCGCCGCAAGGTGAAGCTGCCCGAGGAGCAGCGCGATCGGGCTCGAGGCGGCGAGCCCCACCAGGCACAGTCCGGCGCCGGTCAGGCCGAGGAGCCTGCCGTGCGCGTCGAGCTGCAGCTGGGGCCGCTGGATCACGCGTTATGGGCCCGCGACGAAGAACCTGGGGGGCCTGCCGGAGGGCCGCCGCGCGACTCCGTGAACGGGACGCGCAGCAGCACATCAGCCAGCACCTGCGTGGCGCTGGTGCCGTCGAGCTCGGCCTCCTGCGTGAGGATGAGCCGGTGTGCCAGGGTGGGGCGCGCCAGCTCTCGGAGATCGTCGGGCAACACGAAGTCACGACCCCGGAGGAAGGCCAGCGCCTTGGCGCCCGATTGCAGCAGGAGGCAGGAGCGCGGGGAGGCGCCGATTCGTAGGCGCGGGTGGGCCCGCGTAGCCGCCGCCAGGCGCACGATGTAACGCCTGAGCTCCGGCGCGATGTGGACGTTCCGGGCGGCCTCCGAGAGGGCCGCGAGGTGGCGGCGCTGCAGGATCGGCCTCAGCGTGGGCAGCTCTCTCCCGTGCGTCTCGAGGAAGCGGATCTCCGCCTCTTCTTCCGGGTAGCCCAGGGTCAGCTTGAACATGAAGCGGTCGAGCTGCGCCTCGGGGAGCAGGTAGACCCCCTCGTGCTCCACGGGGTTTTGAGTGGCGAGGACGATGAAAGGCGCCTCGAGCGCGACGGTCTCGCCGTCGATCGTGGCCTGGGACTCCTGCATGGCCTCGAGCAAGGCGCTCTGGGTCTTTGCTGGCGCGCGGTTGATCTCGTCGCCGAGCACCACGTTCGCGAAGAGCGGGCCACGCCGGAGAACGAACGCCTGCGTCCGCGGGTCGAGGACCGTGGTGCCCGTGATGTCTGCCGGGAGGAGGTCCGGCGTGAACTGGATGCGCTTGAACGTGCAGTCCAGCGTGGCGGCGAACGCCTTGACGAGCGTGGTCTTCGCGATGCCGGGCACGCCCTCGAGGAGGACGTGGCCGCCGGAGAGCAGCGCGGCGATCAGCAGCTCGATCGTGAGCTCAGGTCCCACCCAGATCTTCTGGATCTCGTCGATCAGCTCTCGGCGAAGCGCGAGTCCGGCGTCGAGTTGCGGGAGGGAGGGGGCACTGGTCATGGATGCCTCGGGGCGTTTGCGCTTGTGGCGTAAGGACGGACGTCGGGAAGGTCGCCTGTGCGCGGCAACGCGGCGGCGACAGCGGACGGGGGGCTTTCGGCGCCTGCGGTTCGGCTGAGGAGCGGCTCGGCGCGGGATAGGGCCACCTCGAAGGTCACGCGGTCGAGCGGTCCTCGCGACCCGAGGTCTCGGGACAAGACGGACAACACCGCGTCGCGCTCTTCGCTGGGAGGCAGGTCCGAGAGCAGCGCCTCGAGGGCGCGCGCCGGACGGTCGAACGACGCCGAGCGTCCGCCTGCCACGAGGGCGCGCGCCCAGGTCTCCGAGTCGGGTGGCGCGGGCTCCACCTGCGGTGCCGCGGGCGCCAGAGGCCGGGGCGCGAGCCGGCCCGCGAGCACGCCGGCCAGCAGCAGGGCGGCCGCGAGGCCGAGCCACCTCAGCGTGGTGGCCGTTCGAGGCGTGGCGAGCGCCGCGTTCGCCATGGTGGCCAGGTCGTTCAGGGCCACGAGGCCCTTGTCGACGGCTCCTTCGAGCCCGAAGAAGCGCTTTCCGTGCCTGGACTCGTAAGCTCCCACGACCGGCCCCCCTGGCGCCACACCCAAGACGCGGCACTCCTCGGGCCCGCAGAAGTAACGCAGGAGGTTGGCCACGAACTGCTTGTCGCCGTAGGCGTGGCGTTGCATGTCGTTGATCGCGAGGCTGGAGTCCCCGACGAGCAGCGCTCGACCGCGGCCGAAGGCCACCTCGACGACGAAGCTCGCCTTCGCCTCCTCGGGGGAGAGCGCGAGGAGGGGTGCATCGTGCCGAGGGGTCCCGTCGCTGCTGCGGCTTCGGAGCCCCCCCGAGAACCCGATGAGCGGCGCGACCGTCGTTCGGGGCGGCGGCGGGCTGAGGGGCCGTAAGCCCACAGGGTGATTGAGGATCACCTCCTTGACGTTGTACCAGACGAAGTGTGGGTCGAGAGAACCCCGAGGTCCCGGCTCATCCGGGAGCGGGGCCTCGAGGACGGGAAACCCCGGGTGATCCAGGTGATACCGATTCGCTCGCGGCTCGGCCTCCGGCGCGACGCCATACTCGGCCAAGGCACCCTCAGAGGCGTTGGCCTCGAGCAGGATCACTGCCGCCCCGCCATCCTCCACGAAGACTGCGAGCGCGCTGAGGAGCGCGTCGCTTGGTGCGATCGCGAACACGACGTCGTCGGGCTCGAGCCGCGAGAGGTCGAGGGGCGATCGCAGCGTGAGCTCGACGCGGGCCTCACGGGCCGTGGTCTCGAGGTACCCGATTCCGTCCCACGCCTCGTCGCCGCGCGCCGGCCCGCCGGGGCCCCCTTCCGCGGCTGCGACGAGGGCCGTGAACAACGCACTTACCGTGCTCATGGGGGGCTGCCCCGCTCGAGACCTTCGAGCGCTTCGCGCGCCTCGTTCCCGGCCGCGGAGCTGGCCGCGGGGGGCCCGAAGTACGCGCGCTCAAAGGCGACGGTGGCCGCGCGGCTGTCCACGCGAGACGCCCGTGAGAGCCGCGGCTCGAGCTCTCGTGGCGTCTCGCGACCGAAGCGCCCGGCGAGGCCGAAGCGTCGCAACACCCCCTCGTACGCCCTCAGGGCGTCCGCGCGAAGGGGGACGAGCGCGACCACGGGCAGCGCGCCTCGGGCGCCCCTGGAGAGCGGGATCTGGTGGGGGTGAAACGCTTCGTGGGTGAAGCGGATCGCCACCGCCTCCTCGAAGGCCGGCGCTTCCCCCCGTCCCTCTGGGAAGCCGCGGAGCTCGTACCAACCATCGGCGTCCGTCGTGACGGTCCGCGCGTCTTGAACGTGTGCCCGCGCGTCCTCGCCTGGAGAGCTGGCCGAGGCCGCGGGGGCGGCTGCCGCCAGCACCAGCTGCACCTGAGCGCCAGGCAGGGGCCGCCCCGTCAGCCCATCGAACACGTGCCCGCCGAGCCCGTCGCGTGGCGCCTCTCGGGCGGAAGGCCTCTTGCGGGGCGGCGCAGCGGCGGCTGCACCCCGGGCCGGCGGGCTGGCGCTCGATTTGCGGCGCCTCAGCCAGAGCCATGCGGCGGCTAGGCCCGCGGCGGGCAACGCCACCCAGTCCAGGGTGGACACCGGCGCTTCCGGGACCGTGAAACGGCCGAGCTCCATGGCCGCCACGCCCTCCCCAAGGGCGCCTTCGTAGACGACCTCCACGTCCAAGACGCTGGAGCCGTGGAGCGCCCCGAACTCCGCGAGCGGGGCGCGGCCCTTGAGTTGTCCGCCGCCACCCAGCTCGAGCGTGGCGGCCGGGCGGCCGTTGAAGCGAACCACGGCCGTCCCGAGGGGCTCGGCCTCGGGCCGGAGCGTTACGGTGCCGGAGAACTCGAGGGTGCCGTCGGGTCGGGGGCTCGCGCTGACCTCCAGCTTGGCCGCGCGGCGGGCGACGAGCACGCGCTCGTGCACTGCCTCCGCGTGGCGAAACGTGGCCACGTGTCGTATCCGGACCGTGTGAGCCCCTGGCGCAGGGAGAGTGAGGCCTCGAAACACGGCGTGCCCGGCGTCGTCCGTCCGAGTGGTGAGGTGCTGCGCGCCAAGGCTGAGCTCGAGCCGGGCGTTGCTTAGCGGTCCCTCGGTGGAGCGCGCGGTGACCAACGCCCGCGGCTGAACCCGAGCACGGGCGGCCCAGTCGAAGTCCTCGGGAAGCAGAACGACTTGGAGCTGGACCGGCAGGGGCTGGCGCGCCAGGCGGGCCTCGGCTTCAGCGGGGCTCCAGAGCACGCTCCCCGCGTACCGCGCCGTCACCTGCAGCGTGTCGCCGCCCGCGAGCTCGAGATCCGAGTCCGTGATCAGCGCGTCGAAGCGGCCTTCCTCGTCGGTGGGCGTGATCCGGGGCAAGAGGCGTCCCGCTTGTAGGGCGATGTCAGCGCGCGCGACGGGACCGCCCTCGTCGTCGAGGAGGCGCCCCACCAGGCGTACGCCGAGCGTGCCGGCCTCGGCGCGCACCTCGAGCTGAGTCCGGCCGATGACTCGCATCGGCACAGCCCATGCGCTGGTCGCGGCGAGGATTAGGACGGCAGAGGCGAGGGCGCGAAACACGGCGGCGGGAGCGTACCGGACCGATCCGGAGGTGTCAGCCCGCGCCGGTCAGAACGCGGGCCCCGAGGGCTGGCCCTCTGGGCTCACGCGAACTCGTCCTGGATCGGGTCGGCCATCGCCGCGATACGCCGCCGCGCCTCGCGTCGCCTGAAGATCAGGGCGCCCGCCACGAGTGACACGAGGACCGCCATGAACAGCCCGCCACCGAAGAGCACGGGGAGCCACGAGGCGGACCGCGCGACCACCTCCCGGAACTCGGCCTCCAGCGCGGCTCGAGGGTGCCCGTAGGCGGCCTCGAACGCGGCCTCGAACGGGAGGCCGCCCCGCACCTTGGCGACCAGCGTGCGCACGCCCGTCCAGGAGCCGTGCCGCGAGAGGAGATGGCCGACGAAGGCGGTGCTGTGAGCGTAAGCGAAGTCGGCGCCGGTCCCATCGGCCGGGAAGCGGTCTCGCACCGTGTCGAGCAAGGGGAGGCTCTCGGTGAGCGTGGCGTCGGCGGCGCGTTGCCACCGCTCGGCCAGCCGCTCGCCCGCTTGATGGACTGCCACACCCTCGATGAACCAGAGCGGGAGGTCACGGTGCCCCGTCGTGCGCCCGAGGACGATGTGGCTCAGCTCGTGCCGGAACACGTCGTGTATTCCTGCCCGGGTGTTCGCGTTGATGCGCAGGACCACGAGGCCGAGCTCCGGGAACGCCACCCCGGCCGCCCACTCGATGGTCCGGTTGTTCGGCATGGCCTCCAGGAACTCCGCCTCGGTGTGGACGATCCGCACGGAGACCTCGGGGGGCGCATCCGCAGGGCGCTCCGGCGGGCTAGCGCCTAGCTGGCGCTCCACCTCGGCCAGCACCGTCTCAGCGTCTTTCGCGAGCTCGTTCGCCATGGCGACCCGGTCGGGATGCACTGCGAACGCGATCCTTGGCGTGCGGACCACCGTGGGCGCCGCGAGGGCGGCTCCGGCGAAGACGACGAACAGCGCAGCGAGCACAAGCGTCCAGAGCCCGCGAGGAGCTCCGCGAAGCAGCGTCTTCGTGGGGGACAGCCATGACTTCGGAGGCAACACAGACACCTCGGGCCCTCCGGTGGGACCGGAGCGTCTTGGCTTCCCGATCCCGTGTGGAGCGATCCCCGCACCCCTAGGGTGGGTACGTCAGGGCTCGCTACATCCGAGCGCGCGAGAGGCGGAGTCGCCCAGTCGAGAGCTCGAGGAGGAAGCTGAAGTGGAAGGTAAGAACCCCATCACCATTCAGCAATCCCGTCGGCGGATTCTCGAACGGGCCGGCGGCCCGGAGGGCGCGGCGCGCTTCTCGATCGAGCGCCTCCACACCGCTGTCCTTGACGGTGAGCAGCTCCTGAACCCGGCCGCCTTTGTCCAGCGTGACTTTGATGACCGTGAGCCGGTCCTTCACGCCGAATACCCTCCCGGTAGGGTCGCGCTGGCTATACACCTCGGCGGCCCGCCAACGGTCTCGCACCCGCTCCTGCAGCGTGTGGAAGAAGTCCCAGTGTTGGAAGCGCCGGGTGTTGAGCAGGGTCTCCTGGCCCTCCTCTTCGACCTCGAGCAGGGCGTCACCCCCGCCGCCCGAGCCGGATAGGGTCTGGAGGTTCGCCATTGCCGACTCCGCGTCGATGGTGGGAACCAACAGCTGGCCACTCGTGTCGCGGCCCACCACGCTACCGGGCGCCGCGGAGCCGGTGGGTCCGGTGGGGTAGGGCGAGGTCTTCGGCTGGGCGGCCCCTGCGGCCACCTCTGGCTTCGGTGCCGTGGTCGGAGCGCGGCTGGCGGAGTCGCTGGACTGGAGCGCGGACGGCTTCTCGATGACCGCGCCGGGACGCGCACGCTCTCGTCGGCGCTCTGGGCGAGCCTTGACCTCCTTCTTCACCGTCTGGTCGAACTGCGCGAGGTACTTCGTCTCGGGCGGTGCGACCTCGATCTCCGGCGGGGCCACGGTGACGATCTGTCCGGTCAGGGGCTCGGGCGGCTTCTCTGGCGGGGGCGGGACGAGCCTCGGGATCGCGATGCTCTTCGAGGGGGCTCCGGGTTTGAGCGAGACCTTGACCGTGCGAGGCGGGGCGTTCGTGCCCCCAACGCGCTCGGGCGCCGCAGTCTCCGCGCAAAACCACAACACAGGGACCTGGATCGCGGCGGCGACCAGGAGCATGGCGATCCGCCCAACCGTACGCCTCGACCCTTCGCCCCCCGCCCCAGGGAGACCGCTGTTCGCCGGTTCTCCGGGCAAGGGTGACACCGGCCTCTCGGGCCAGACCGCACGGCGCTCGGAGGGGTCTCTTACGCTAGTGGGAGGGCCTCGGTGCATGCCTCGGGCAGTATCGGGGGCGGTACCCCGAGGGTCAAGGAGTCGGCCGAGCCCCTACACAGGCACGATCGTGGGGTTCGAAGGTCTCCGACGAAGGGACGGGAGCGGACACTCCCCCCGGCTCCGTTGGTGGGGAACTTCCCCAATCCCGATCAAACCCGCGCTCGGGTGAGTTTCGTTCGAGGGAAGTGTGAAACCACCGCGTCAGGCCGGGTCTTTCGCCTCGAGGGCGGCGAGGAGCCCCTCACAACCCGCCTCGATGAGGTCGTAGACCGCATCGAAGCCGCCGGTGTAGTAGGGGTCCGGCACGTCGCGCGGGCCATACGGCGCGAAGTCCAGGAGCAAGCGCACACGCGCCGCCGGGAAGTCGGGGGGCGCCATGTGAAGGAGCGCGTTGCGGTTGGACGTGTCCATGGCGATGAGCCAGTCGAACTGGGTGAAGTCTGCGCGCGTGACCTGGCGCGAGCGCTGGTCAGAGATGTCGATGCCTCGGCTGGCGGCGACCGCCAGAGAGCCTCGGTGCGGCAGCTCGCCGGCGTGGTGGTCCGCGATGCCCGCTGAGTCGACCCGGTACTCCGCGTCCAACCCGCGGGCCGCTACCAGCTGCTTGAAGATCCCCTCCGCCAGCGGCGAGCGACAGATGTTGCCGAGACACACCATGAGAACAGCCGTCATCCCTAGAGCCTCCAGACCAGAACGAACGCCCAGTCTCGGCGACGGCGGCTGGGGGTCAAGCGGTAGGCGGTGCGCGGCTCGAAGCGCGGCCGCGTTGCGTGTTGCCGTCCCGGGGGGCCGGCGATATGGTCGGCGACGGAGGTGGGTCCGTTCTGGTGAACGGCCCGGTCTTCAAAACCGGTCGGGGGGCGCTGAGAGGCGTCCTTGGCGAGTTCGATTCTCGTGCACCTCCGCCGACCCCTCATCCGTGCTTCGGCGCTCTTTTGGCGCCACCCCGTCCTCCGCGAGGATCCGCATCCCCGGGGTCTCCGTGTCGTCCAGCTGCCCGGAGCGAACGGACCAGATGAACGCGCACAGGAAGCCAGCGGCCACCAGCACCGCGAGCGGCATCAAGATGAAGAGCACGGTCATGGGCTGAACTCCGGCGGGACGCCGCGGAGCGAACCGGCGACCGCTGTGCGCTCGGCCACTGGCGGTGTGAAGGTCCGCGCGCGCACCGAGCTGGCGATGACACTGAGCGAACTGAACGGCATGAGCACCGCCGCAACGAGCGGGTTCATGAGACCGAGCAGCGCCAGCGCGCCACCGATCGCGTTGTAGGCGGACGACAGGCGGAGGTTGCGCACGATGGCCCGGCGGGTCCTGTCGGCGCCCTGGACCAACGCCAAGAGGGGCTCGAGCCCTGGGCGCGCCGAGAACGCGTCGGCCGCCAGGAGGCTCGCCTCCGCGCCACCATGCACCGCCAGCCCCACGGTGGCAGCCGCTAGGGCCGCCGCGTCGTTCACTCCGTCGCCGACCATGATCACCGGGCCTGCAACGCGGGCAGCCTCGACGGCGGCGCGCTTCTCGCTGGGCAACAGACCTCCCCGGCAATCGGCGGCAGCAAGCCCAAGGCTGGAGCCGACCGCCGCGACGACTCGCGGGTCGTCCCCGGAGAGGATGCCGAGGTGCCACCCCCGCTTCCTAAGTTGCTCCACCACGGCGCCGGCCTCGGGTCGGACCTGGTCCAAGAGGCCGTAGAGGCCGTAGACCGGTGCGCCGTCCTTGGACTCGACTCGCGCCACCACCGGCGTGGCGCCGTCGCCGAGCAGCCGCTCGAGCTCCGGCTGCAGCGGGCCCAGGTCGCCGACGAAGCGGGGTGAGCCAATGGCGAAGGCTCGGCCGTCGGGTAGGCTGCCGCGTAGCCCCCCGCCAAACGCGGTGGTGACCGACAGCTCCCCCGGAGACCCGGGCTCCCCGGCCGGGTCAGCGGGGGACGCGTCCACGAAGCTCTCGCGACCGCCAAGCGCAGCGACCAGCGCGCGCCCGATAGGGTGGGTGGTGGTGGCTTCTGCAGCCGCCACCACCGCGTCCACCTCCGGGGGGGCCACGTGGTGCACGACTCGCAGCGCCCCGCTGGTCAGAGTCCCTGTCTTGTCGAGGAAGATCGTGCCGTGAGCCCCCGGTTCCAGCGCCGCGGCCTCCAGCGCGTCGCCCCCGCGGATCAGCAGCCCCGCCCGCGCGGCCCGGCCGATGGCGACCGTGACGGCCAGAGGCGTGGCGAGGCCGAGCGCGCACGGACAGGTGACCACGAGCAGCGCCACCACGTGCTCGATGGCGACCTCTGGGCCTGCGACGACGCTCCACACGACGAGGGACGCCGCCGCCGCGGAGAGCACCACCACCACGAAGCGCGCCGCCCAGCGGTCGGCCAGGAGCACCATCGGGGCCTTGCGCGCGGCCATGGCCTCCACATCCGCCATGAGGCGGCCCATACGGGTCTCGGCACCGGCGCGGGACACCTCGACCTCGATGGGGCTGTCGAGGTTGGTGCTGCCAGCATAGACGGGTTCGCCCGGCGCGAGGCCCACCGGGATGGACTCGCCTGTCAGCACGGCGTTATCGAGCAGGGAGCTCCCGCTGAGCACGACCCCGTCACAAGGCACCACCTCGCCCGAGTGGACCCGGACCCGGTCTCCGGGCTGCAGAGCGTCCGCCAAGACGTCGTTCGGCGTCCCGTCCGCGTCGAGCCGGCGCGCGTGACTGGGGGTGAGCGACAGCAACCTCGCGGCCGTGTCAGCGGCCTCTCTCGCCCGGCGCTGCGTGGTCCACCGCCCCACCAGCAGCAGGAAGGTGAGCGTAGCCAGCGTGTCGAAGTAGATCTCGCCGCTGTCTCGGAGCGTGTTCGCGATCCCGGAGAGCATGCCGACGGCGATGCCGACCGCGATCGGCAGGTCCATGTGGACGCGGCGTGCGCGAATCGAGCCGATCGCCCCGCGAAGAAACACCGCCGCCGGCCACAAGGTCCCCGGGACGCCGATGAGCAGGCTGGCCCAGCGGAAGAACGCGGTGTGCGTCTCGCTCATCTCACCGAACACACCGCTGTACATCGCCAGCGCGAAGAGCATCACGTTCCCGGCGGTGGCGCCGGCCACTCCGATACGGACGAGGAGCTGGCGCTCTTCTTCGCGGCGGAGTCGTGCGTCCGCGCCGGCCTTGGCCGGACGGACGCGGTAACCCAGCGTGTCGAGCAGCTGGGCGATCGCGCTGAGCGAGGTTCGCGACGGATCCCAGCGCACGGTGGCTAGCCGCTTCAGCACGTCGAGGCGCGCCGCGAGCACGCCATCGCGCAGCTGCGGGACGGCCTCGACCAGCCAGACGCACGCGGCGCAGTGGGCGTCGCCGAGGTACACCGTGGTCTCGCGCGAGCCGTCGGCGTGGAGCCGAACGTGCTCGGCGAAGTACTCCGCCGTATCGAGCTCGGCGTAGCTCCGACCCGAGGGGGACACCGGGCGCGCCTCGTCGGACAGGCGGCACGTGAGGTCGTCCAACCCCCGATCGGCCAGGAGCTGGGAGACGGTCTCGCACCCGTCGCAGCAATAGTCGCCGCGGGTCGAGGGCTGGCCGCAGTGGGCGCACGCGGTGACGCATCGGGGCGGCGCCGCGGGAGCGAAACCGGGGAGGCTGCGAGCGTCGGTCGTCACTTGGGAGCTCCACCGGTCGGTGGCTCGGCGGCCAGGGCTGCGTCCTCGTTCTGCGTCGCGGTGGTCGCCTCCGCGGCGTCGTGGCAGCAGGGGGGCTCTTCCGCTGCCGAGGCCCCGTCCGTAGCCGCTGCGGCCCAGGCCCGAACGTCGAACTGCTCGCGCCGCATCACCGTAGCCAGGCCCAGCAGGATGGTGATCAGCGCCACGACCGCCGTGGTGTGAGCGCCGAGGCGCCGCCCGACGGTGGCGGCCAGCCCCGCCAACCCGAACGTCGCGGGCGCGGTGCCCAGCGCGAACGCCGCCATGACCAACGAACCCTCTGTGGCACGCCCGGTCCCGGCGGCCCCGACCGCGAAGCTCCACAAGAAACCGCACGGCAGGAGCCCGGTCGTGGCCCCCAGCAGGGCCGGGCGGAGACTCTTCGGGAGCCGAGGCAGCAACGCGCCCACCCGGCGGGGGAGCGTCTGGAGTAGCCCGGGCTTCCGGGCCGGTGGCGCACCCGGCGCGTCCGAGGGAGCCGTGAGGCGCCACCTGACCAGCTGAGCCAGCGTACGGATCCCGCCCGCCACCATCAGCGCGCCAGCCACCCACATCGCGGTGCTGGCCATGCCCGCCAGCGCCCCGGCGAGATCCAGCGCGGCGCCGAGGCTGCCGGCCAGCGCTCCGAGCGCTGTGTAGACAACGAGCCGTCCCCCCTGAAACGCCACCAGCCTCGAGAGCGTGCCGCGGCGCTCGGATGTACCGGAAGGGACCGTCGCAGCGAGGACCAGCGGGCCGCACATGCCCAGGCAGTGCGCGCTTCCGAGGAAGCCTGCGACGAACACGGCGGCGAGGAGCGCGCTCACGACGCGGCGCCCCCGAACAGCTCGACCCGCTCGACCCTAGTAAAGCGGTCCGCGCCGCGCCTGATCTCGAGGCGCACCTCCCAGAGCCCCGGGCGACGCATCGGTACGACGGCGACGTAGCCGCGGTCCGCCGCCGCCGCATCGAAGGAAACCGGCAGAACCCTTGAGGCTCGCGCTACGTGGAAGGTCTGCGCCGTGAGCGTGGCGTCTCGAACTGGGACGCCGTCGCGGTCGACCAACTGCACCTCGAGGCGCGTCTCCCCGGGACCCGATCGCAGGGCCACGTGCACCTTCCAGCCGAGCGCGTCGTTCGCGCGTCGCTGAGCCAGCTCGTCGTCCCAGGCCACGGCCTTCTGGTAGTACTGCGGCTCGACGGCGAAGCTCGGATCGCTGCCGACGAAAAGAATCACGCCGATGTCGATGACCACTGGGATCGCGAGGAGCGCGGCGACGAAGAAGGGCCAGGGGCTCCGGCGTGGGTGCGACCGCTCGCCGGTGCGGGGGGCCTCGCCGGTCGGCGGCCCGTCGGAGGAGCCCAGCTCACTTGTAGGGTGCGTGTTCATCTCGGGTCCTCCGGACCCACCAAGCGGGTCGTCACTGTCACTCGAGCGCCGGCTGTGTCCGAGATCACGAGATCGACGTTGCGCCGTCCGCCACGGAGCTCGCCTAGCGGGGCCATCACCACGAGGTTCACCGTCTCGGTCTTGCCCGCCTCTACCCGGCGCGGGAGATCGGGGCCCGCGATGCGAACGCCGGATAGGTTCGGGATGGTCACGTCGAACACCCCGGCCTCGGATCCGCGATTCTGGAGCTTCAAGTGCAGCTGGTTCGACACGAGGCCGCCGTCGAGCACCTGGAAGGGCGCGACCCGGTCGCGGAGCACCGTGACCTCGAGGCCCGTCTTCGACCGGGCCACGAAGAACAACGCCGTAAACGCCGAGACGGTGAGCACCACATAGACGAGGCTCCGGACCGAGCGCCACGCGGGGCGGGCCCGGCTGACGTTCATCTTCGGACCGCACGCCGGACCCGCGGCCACGACGTCCTTCGCGGGCGCCAGCTCCTCCTGTGTGGCGTACCGGATGAGGCCAGGCGCTCGGCCGAGCTTCCCCATGATCGCGTCGCACGCGTCGATGCACTGCGTGCATGCGATGCACTCCATCTGCAGTCCGCTGCGGATGTCGATCCCCGTGGGGCACGTGGCGACGCATGCCTTGCAGTCCACGCAGTCGCCCGCCGCGCCGTCGCGCGCCTTGCCGCGGGGCTCGCCGCGCGCGGAGTCGTAGCCGACTACCAGGGAGCGCTTGTCGAGCAGCACAGACTGCAGGCGGCCGTAGGGGCAGACGAGCGTGCACATCTGCTCGCGGAAGGCCACGAAGTCGAAGAACACGAGGGCGGTCACGGCCATCACCACGAGGAAGCTCGCGAGGTGCTCGGACGGTGGTGTCCGGACCCACTGCCAGAGCTCCGTGACCGGCACGAAGTACCCAAGGAACGTGTGCGCCATGAGCAGCGCGAGGACGAGGTACGCCAGCCAGAGGGCGGCGCGGCGCCGGAGGGGCACCGAGTCACTCCGCCGTGCGGCGCGCCCGAGGAGCAGCCGTTCGAGGGGGCGGAAGACGAACTCCATGTAGACGGTCTGGGGGCAGCCCCAGCCACACCACACGCGCCCGAAGACCGCCGTGAGGAAGAAGACGAGCGCGAACATCCCGAGGAGGAACAGCGTGAGGACGAGCGTGTCCGTGGCGTAGAGCACGAAACCGCCGAACGTGAAGACCCGCCGCTGGAGGTCCAGGAGGAGCAGTGGCTTCCCGTTGACCGAGAGCCACGGGATCGCGGCGAACAGCGCGATGAGCGCGTACGCCACGACAGCGCGCGCGCGCTGGAACCGCCCGCTCGACGGGCGCGGGTTCATCCATCGCCGCGTGCCGTCGGCCTCCAGCGTCGAGAGCACCTCGTGGTCCACCGCGGCGATCTCGTCGGATCGCGTGATGGTGAGGCCGGCTTGCGGCGCCCGAACCTCCGCGCCGTCCGGACCGTCGCTCGACGATCCGGCTCCGGACCGCTCAGTCACGCTTGGCTTCCGGGACCGGGGGCACCGCCAAGGGCTTGCCCTCCGGCGCCTTGCCAGGGAGGTTGGTGCCTCGCAGCGTCCCCACGTAGGCGGCCAGCTTCATGACCACGTCGGGGCGCAGCTTCTTACCCCACGGGGGCATCTTGTTCCGGCCGTCCTTGATCACCGTGTAGAGGTCCATGAGCGTGTTACCGCCCAGCCAGTGAGCGTCGGTGAGGTTCGGACCGATGTCCCCGGTCGCGTCGGCCTTGTGGCAGGTGGCGCACACCTTCGTGAACTGCGCCAGCGCCTCGCTCATGGCGTTCTTGTTCTTGATGAAGGTGCCGAGCATCGGCTCGTCCACCTCTCCGAGCGCGAGCAGGTCGGCCGTCTGCTTGTCGTAGAACGCTTGCATGTCGGCGTCGTACTCGTCGACGACGTCGCGGCCGACCTTCGAGTGGAAGTAGCCGACGTACAAGATGGCGAACCAGAACGTGGCCCAGAATGTCCTCGTCCACCACGCGGGCATCGGGTTGTCGTACTCGCGGATCCCGTCGAAGGTGTGCTCTCGCAGGTTCTCTTCTTCGCGGTCGCTCATGGCACAACACTCCGTTGGGTCGTCGGGGACGGCGTGGCGTCGTCGAGGGGTAGGCGGGCAGCCTCATCGAGCGCCGCCCGGCGCTCGGGGCTTGGTCGGAGCACTCGGAGACCGATCGCCGCGAACACCACCAGGAAGATCACGAGCGCGATCTCGGGGAAGGTGGCGAGGTCCATGTGGCCCATGATGTCGGAGAGCTTCACAGGGCACCTCCCGCGGCCGGTGTGGTCGTGGCGACGGGCGCTATCGGCTGCTTGCCGAGGTCAGTGCCCAGGCGCTGCAGGTAGGCGATGAGCGCCACGATCTTCTTGTCCTCGAGTCCGGCTGGCCCTCCGTCCTTCACGATCTCCGCGGCGATCTGTCGCGCCTGGCCACGCGCCAGCTCCGGCGCGGCGCCGGCTCTGACGGCCTCGCCATACGGCACGCCCAGCATCGCCATGACGTCCACGCGCCCCTGGATGCCGTCGAAGTCCGTGGGCTGCTCGGCCAACCACGTGTAGGACGGCATGATCGAGCCCTCCGTCAGCCGCGGATCCATGAGGTGCTTGTAGTGCCAGAGGTGGCTGAGGCTGTTCGTGCCCTCGCGCGCCAGGTCCGGGCCGATGCGGCGGCTCCCCCACTGGAACGGGTGGTCGTAGACGAACTCGCCAGGCTTCGAGTACTCGCCGTAGCGCTCGGTCTCGGCCTGGATGGGGCGCACCATCTGC
>SXGT01638467.1_pt1 | contig 36063 bp, 26 predicted proteins | sample 3176221 | NCBI WGS metagenome assembly SXGT01 (sample SAMN11356862, study PRJNA531348) | freshwater metagenome | isolation source: freshwater sample F1-120 | place: China: Fuxian Lake, Yuxi | collected 2017-12-25 | reverse complement strand
GGGCCGACGGTGATGTCCACAAGTACTTCAGCCCGTACGAGAGCCCGTACGACGCGTACATCAACTTCATGAATGTGCTGGACAACCTTCGCCAGCGCGTGACGAGCTAGCGTCGGGAAGTTCAGCGACTTGCTCGGCGCTCGTGCTCGGTGGCCGCGATCGATGCAGCCAGACGGCCAATCGCGTTCGCCAACGCCACCGACCATCCTCGCCAGCCATCGAGCAGCCCCCGTTCGATGATGAGACCCTTGACGAGTGTCGCAGCAGCACCCAAGAACCCCGTCGCCACCGGGCATGCGGTCGCCTTCCGCAGCGGTGCGCCCAACCGCGCGTAGGCGACATTGCGTGAGACGGCGTCGCAGAACCCGTCCCATGAATCGTGGCGGCAGACACCTGCGGCGCGAATCACCGCGCCATCGGCTTCAACGCGCTCGTGGACGGGGCGATCGGCCACGCGAAGCGCACCTCGACGCCCGGCGCGAAGCACCCAGTCAGGGAAACCGATGCGGTGGAGCCACGCCCCTTCGAACCACATCTTTCGATTGATGATGATGCCGCGCACTTCCGCGGACGCCCGTTCGATCGCATCACGCAGCCCACGACGCAAGTCTTCCTCGAGGCTCTCGTCGCTGTCGAGGAGAAGTACCCACTCACAGTCGGTCGCGAGTGAAAGCGCGAACGACTTCTGCCTGGCGTACCCCTCCCACGCATGATGATGCACGACGGCACCGAGCGACCTGCACAAGTCGACCGTCCCATCCGTGCTGCCGCTATCCACCACGATGACGCTCGCGGCGAGGCCATCGACCGAACGCAGACACCTCTCGATCGTGCGAAGGCTGTTGAATGCGGTGACAACGACGCAGAGGTCACACCCGCGACCTCTTCGCGCCGCGCCCGCGTCAGCCATTGGGCATGAGCTCTTTGACCGTAAAGAGGCTCTCGAACGCGATCCCTTGGGCCTCGATGTTCTCCCGCGCGCCCTCGAGTCGGTCGATCGTGGCAATGATGTGTGTGACCGTGGCGCCTTGATCCTGCACGACCTTGGCCGCCTCAAGGGCTTGCCCTCCGGTCGTGGCGACATCTTCAACGATCACCACACGGTCGAGCGCGGTCAGCACCCCTTCGAGCTGCTTGGCGGTGCCGTACTCCTTCTTCTGATTGCGAATGAAAATGCAAGGCAGACCAGAGGCCATGCTCGCGGCGCTGACAAGCGGGATGCCGCCGAGTTCGGCGCCGGCAAGGCGTGTCGTTCCCTTGGGCACACGGCGAGCGAAGAGTTCGCCGAGCCCACGCAGCACATCCGGCTGGGTGCTGAAGAGATACTTGTCGAGGTAGAAAGTGCTCGTGCGACCGCTACGAAGCGTGAAGTGCCCGCGCAAGAGGGCGACCGACGCGATCCGCTGCGCGATAGCTGACCTGTCCATGGCTCGATCCTACTGCGGTGTCACACGACGCACGCGCGAGGCTTCGCGCAGTTCGCGCGCGACAGAAACAGTCGCCACGAGCCCGAGGGGCACGATGAGCGCGAGGTCGATCGCGCGGTTGACGAGGTCAGCCGCGAGTCCGAGATCCTCGGGCCACGCGCCCAACCACGGTCCCGCAAGGGCGACTGCCCACTCGCGGATCCCAAGCCCATTGCCGACAAGCGGGACGAGCGACGCCGTGAGTCCGACGCACGCGGCTGCGGCAGCGCCCTCCCACGGCAGGTCGACCCCGATGAGCGCGAAGACCGCCCAGTACCGCGCCGTCCACGCGAGGACATCGAGCCATCTCCAGAAGACTGCCTCGGCATGCACTTTCCACCACGAGCTGCGCCCTCCAACGAGCGCGAGACCCGCGAGAGCCGGTGCCCCCACCATGATGGCGCCGACCGCGCGGGCGTCGGTGCGGCTGACGACCGTCACCGCGATCGCGAGCCATAGTGCCGTGGCCAACGACACCACGCCCGCTTCCAGAGTGGCCCAAATCGATCGGCGGACTGTGATGCCGCACACCAACTGCTGGTAGGCGACGCGCCCCACGAGTCCGGGCCTCAGCGGCGCGTAGTTGAGCAATCCCGAGGCGGTCACCAGCTTGACCATCTGCCAGAAGCGAAGCGACCCGTGGTTCCTGAGCAGTGCGAAGAACATCCCGCCCGAGAACCCGAAACTCGCGATCGCCGCCGCGAGGGCGACCAATCCGGCGACGAGGCTCGGCGCCGCGAAAGCGCGCCGCACCTGAGCGAGCGCCGGCGCTGAATTCATGATCGCCACAAGGGCACATGCCACGAGTGTCACGCCAAGGGCCAAGCCCAGCGTCCGGCCCACGGACCGAAGTGGCGTCGACCCTGCGACGACGCCGTTCACTTTGGCGCCGGGGGCGCCGACGCCCCTTCCTTGCCAACCTGCTGCGCGGCGTCGCGCGTGCTCCCGACGGACTCCTGCTTCGCCCCGCGCATTCGCTCTTCGGCGCGAGCGGCCTCGCGGAGGAAGCGAGCCTGCACGACGAGTGCGGCCTGCATCGCCCACTCACTCCCCGAGCGAACAGCCGCGGCGATCTGCGCGTCATCGGCGGACCGGCAGTAGTTGAGGAGGTAGGCCGCGCGGACCTTGGGGTTCTCCGTCGCACGGACGACATCGAGGAACGCAGTGATTCCCGTGACACCGCTTGGCAAGGAGATGACGGTCCACTCCTGCGCCGCGGGCGGGAGTTTTGCCCACCCCTGCGCGATCGCCTTCCATGTGGCCTCGAATGCCTCCTCGGGCACGAGCTTGTCTTTCATCGCGAACGCGAGCAGCACCATGTTGATGACATCTTCGTCCGAGTTCGCGCGTGCGGCAGCCTCTGTGGCGGACGCGATCCACTCGGGGGTCACCCGCACACCCTGAACTTCTGTGTTCGCTGTCGTCGGCATGGCGCCGAACACTCCCTCCTTGAATCCTCCGACGGATCCCGAGAAATTCGCCGCGCCTCGAAGTTCAAGGATGGCCCCAGTGACCGGATGGAGCGCCGTCCTGTACCCAACCCCAGTCCAACCAAAATTCCATCTCATGGTCATCGACTCGTGCGGCCTGAGTTCGATGGCGCGATCGAACGCGATGATCTCGGGCGTCATCCGGTCGACGACGAGTGCGCCGGGCATCAGGAGCCTCGGCTGCAGAAGGATATGTTCCATGATGGGCCCCTGAGGCGTGACGGCGAGCGTCATCGAGCTCACATTCTTGAGCGTCAGGGTGTACCAAATGGGTTCGAACGGCCCGACAATGCGAAGGTCCGGTTTGGCGGTGAATGTCAGAGCGGGCAGCTCGCGACGCAGGTATCGCTCGATGGTGGATGGAATCGATGCGACGAGGCCATTGAGCCGCGCGAGGGACTCGGGCGGTGCGAGCCCGCGCGCAATCAAGTCCCGCAGCGAACTCTCGGCGAAGAGCCCATAGAGTGTGCCACGACCGCCCGTTGCAACCGCGAGGTACTCGCGCGCGGCACGCTGCGTGTCACCAGTGAGGAGCGCGGCCTTGGCTCGTCCGAGCGCGACCGCAACCGATGACGACTCGAGTTTCGCGAACGCATCTCGCGCGGCGGCACCCTCTCCTGTTGCCAGCAGTTTCCACGCGCTTGCTTGATCGCTCTGCGCCTCGTCGAGCGAGCGGATCGCGGCCGCCGCCGCGAAGCCATCCGTCACGGACTTGACATCGGCCCCGAAGAGTGCGCCGGCAATCGAGCACTCGATGATCTCGGTCCGCGCCCGCTCGTTGGCACCTGGATCGGGCGAGGTTGCGATACCCCGCGACTTCCGCTGGCGTTCCAGCGTCTCTTCCTGCTTGCGCCGCTCCGTGGCGATCATGATGAGCCCATTCGCGAGGTCCTTCGCGTCGCTCGCCTCCGTCGCGCTCGCAATGCCGCACCCCACCATCGAGGCGAGGATGGAGATCGGGCCCGGGACGGTGGCAGCCTCCGCCCTCGACAGGCCAGGGTTGAGCGCGGCCACGATGTCGGCGAAGGCTTCTCGATTGACCTTCAGCCGTCGTCTGATCGTCTCGATCGCCTCTGTGTCGCGCTTGGCACCCCAGAGCGCAAGGGCAAGTTCGCTGACTCCGATGTCGATCGTCTCTGTGTAGGCGTCTTGTCCCGTCGCGCAGTCGATCGAAATCTGGCACACGCGGACCGCGGCGTCGTAGGCCGCCTCTTGGAGGAGAAGCGCGGCCAGGCGGCTCCACAGCCGTGGCTCCGTCGGGTTCGCCATTGCCGCGGCGATGAGCAATTCACACTCCGCGATCGGATCGTCCACCCTCTCGGCGATGAAGCCCGCCGCAGCCTCCGCCGCCGCGGGGAAGGCCGGCGACAACACGAGACTGCGCTCAAGCCCTGAAGCGAATCCAGCGGCGTCGCCGATGCGCGACTCGAAGAGGGCCTGATCGAACGCGAGGCGCGACGCCACACGAGCCCCGATGACCTTGACAGCGTCGTCGCCCGTGAGTCGCTCGTAGGCGGCGACGCGCGCCTCGGCCGTCTCACGCCGCTCCACTTCGGCCACGAGTCGCCTGAGTCGCACGACCTCGTCGGCTGGACAGAGCCGCGCAAGATTCTCGATCGCCTCGCGGTTTGCCTCGGCCGCCATCGGGAGCATGGCAGCGGCGGTCGAACTGATGGCGTAGACCACGCGCCAGCGATCGGGCTCGTCGGGGAACATCGTTGCCGACTCGTGGCTCAGGTGAATCGCCGCCTCAACCTCCGTGGGATGGATATCTGTGGGCGACATCATCATGACCGCTTCGCGCATGTACGCGTCCGCAAGCCTTGTTTTTGCGCGATCCGCCATCGTCGGTGCCGTCGACAGCGGCACCGCGGAATCCGACTGTGCCGCGGCCACGGCAAGCCACGCCATCACGACGGTCGCCAGCATCTCGCGAGTGTAGCCCTCCGCTATATTCACCCGTTCGAATGCCCCTTCCCGTGCGCTTCATCTGCGGTGTCTTTGTTGGACTGGCCACATGCGTGGCGTCGGCTCAGGTCGCCCCGGCGATCGCCGAGAAGTCCCTCAAGTCATCCACGATGGATGGGCAGGCCAAGCAAGAGGCGGCCGCGTTCGTACAAGCGGCGTCGACACTCCTCCGCAGCGGCGACCCGACGCAGGTGCGCCGCGGGCGCGAGGCGTACACGCGGACCTTCTCGCGTGCCGATGTGAGCCCGGCGTATCGAACCGCGTTCGCGGCGATGGCGCTCCCGAGCCTCAAGGAAGTCGTGGCGACCGGAAACCCGCTCCAAGGGATCAACGCCATCGAGTCCATGAAGGCCTTCAATAGCCCCGATGCTGTCTCGGCGCTCGTCGAACAGGCATCACCCACGAAGCAGAAGTCGGCGTCGTTGCGGCTGGTCGCGGCGAGCGGGCTCGGACCCGCCATCCGGCAGACCGATCTCAACACGGCTCAAGCTGACTCGATCGTCAAAGGCATCGCCACATACATTGACCGCGAGACCGACTGGATGACGCTTGCCTACGAGATCCAGGCGCTTGAGGTGATGTCGACCTCGCCGCGCACCTCCAAGGATGGGCAGGCCACGGCACGCGTGCTTGAGGCGAGTGCGATCGACGCCCTCGTGAGCAAACTCCGCAAGGGAACCGCGGCTCCCGACACAATCCGCGCCGTGAATCGCTCGCTGTCATTGATCCTCACGGATCAACTTGGGGCGACCGATGCGGCGGCCATGGTGGCCCTCAAGAAGGCGCTCGAGCCGTCGTTCGCGGCGTTGCGAGAACTCGCGAAGTCGCCGCCTGCGGGCTCCGACGCGGCGCCGTTCACTCAGGCCGCCCGACTTGCCGAGACGCTCCAGCGGACGCAACTCGATACGAAGCCCGCCAAGCCGGGTCGGCGTCCGGGCGCGACAAGCAACTCGCCCGCGACGCGGTAATCGGCGCGTACCCTCCTCCTGATGCGATGGTTCGCGCTCGCTGCGCTTCTCGTTGGTGTGGCGCTCGCGATCGTGACATGCGAACGCGGTGCCCCACGCGCCGAAGTCACCTTTTCGAGCGCGGATGTCTTCACGCTGGACGCGCAGCGCATGAGTTACATGCAGGACCTGCGCGTGGCGCGGGCGATCCTCGAAGGACTCTGCACAGTCGACCCTGACACGAATGAACCGCGGCCCGGGGTTGCGTCGTCATGGGAAGTCGCCCCCGACGGAAGGACATGGACCTTCCACCTGCGCGATGATGCACGCTGGACCACGGGCGAGCCCGTCACGAGTGATGACTTCCGCCAATCATGGCGGCGACTGCTTCTGCCCGACACCGCCGCGGACTACAGCGCCCTCTTGTTTGGGATCCGCGGCGCGGAAGAGTTCTTTGCGTGGCGAACGAACGCGCTCGCGGCCCGCTCGGCCCAAGGGCAAACCGATTGGGAGAGCGCGCGCGCCCTCTGGGACGAGTCGCTTGATCGTTTCGACTCGCTGGTCGGGTTGCGTGCGCCGGATCCGAAGACGCTTGTCGTGGAACTCGAGGCGCCGACGCCCTACTGGGCCGACTTGTGCGCGTTCCCCACGCTTTCGCCGATCCACCAACCCACACTCAAGCGATTCGAGCGACTCGATCCTGTGAGCGGTCGCATGGGCTACGAACCTGGGTGGACGAAGCCGGGCACGCTGGTCACGAATGGTCCCCTTCGCTTGGTGTCGTGGCAATACAAGCGAGGCATGCGACTCGAGCGGAACCCGACCTACCACACGCCTCACGCGGTCGAGTGCGAGAGCGTGAGCATCCTCCCTATTGAGGATGCCAACACAGCCGTGCTCGCGTACGAGTCGGGCGCACTGGACTGGGTCAGCGACTTGACTGCGGACTTCCGCGCTGATCTTGCGGCGGCGGCGCGGAAGTGGCTCGACCGCCACCGGGTGGCGTACGACGCGTTGATCGCGCGCGGACTGGGAGTCGATGCGGCACTTGCGGCGCTCCCAGCACCCGAGCCATCGCTCGGAGAGCGCAACGATGTCCACGCACTGAGTGCGTTCGGGACGGACTTCTGGAGTTTCAATTGTCGGCCGAAGCTGTCGGACGGCTCTGTGAACCCATTCGCCGACAAGCGCGTGCGTCGTGCGTTTGCACTCGCTGTCGACAAGGTGGCGCTCACCACGCAAGTGACGCGCCTGAGTGAACCCGTTGCCACCACGCTGGTGCCTCGCGGGTCGATCCCAGGCTACGAATCGCCAACGGGGCTCACGCATGATGTCGAGCGCGCGCGGCGCGAACTCGCGTCGGCGGGCTGGATCGATCGCGACAAGGACGGCCTCGTCGAAAATGAGTTGGGTGAGCCCTTCCCTGTGGTCGACATGCTCTACATGACGGGCAACCCGCGTGTCAAGAACATCGCGATCGCGCTCGCCGCGATGTGGCGCGACGCGCTCGGTGTGCCCTGCGAACTCCGCGGCAAGGACGGCAAGTTCGCCAAGGAAGACCTTCGCCAGGGCAATTTCATGGTGGCGCGCGGCGGGTGGTACGGCGACTACGCCGACCCCACAACATTCCTCGATCTCTCCAAGACCGGAAACGGCAACAACGACCGAGCGTTCTCGAATCAGGAGTTCGACTCCCTGCTCGATCAGGCCGCCGCGGAACTCGACCCCTCGGCAAGGATGGCACTCCTCACCCGCGCCGAACGACTGCTCGTTGAGGACGAGATGCCGATCCTCCCGCTGTGCCAATATGTGACGCTCTACATGTACGACCCGAGCAAGATCCACGGGCTCTCGCGGCACCCGAGGCTGAGCCAGCCGCTGTGGCGGCTTCACCGCGTCGGCGCGGATCCGGTGGAGAGTTCGCCGTGACCACGCTCGTCGTGCGGCGGCTCCTCCAGGTGCCGCTCGTCGTCGCGAGTGTGCTCGTCATCACCTTCGCGCTCATTTGGCTCATCCCGGGGAACCCGATGGAGCAGGAAGGTCGTCGACCGCCCCCCGAAATCGAGCGCGCGATGGCGGCGCAGTACCAGCTCGACAGTCCGGCTGCATTCCTCGGGGCGTATGCCGCGCGCGTCTCCGGCGTTGGATGGGTCCTAGGTTGGAACGATCGCCCTTTCGACCTCGGGCCCTCCATGCGGCACCCCGACTGGACCGTCAATGAGATCATCGCCGCAGGATTCCCCGTTTCAGCGACCATCGGTCTCGGCGCCATCCTCATCGCGCTGGTCATTGGAACGCTCGCAGGACTCGTCGGCGGACTGCGACCGGGGTCGTGGGCCGACGGCGCAACGCAGTCGGTCGCCCTCGTTGGCATCAGCCTGCCATCGTTCGTGGTGGGAAGCCTCGCGCTCGTACTCGTCTGCGCGAAGTGGCGGCTGCTGCCGGTGGCCGGATGGGGATCGCCATCCCATGCGATTCTCCCGATGATTGTCCTCTCGCTCCCATTCGCGGCGTACATCTCGCGACTGCTTCGGTTCGGGCTCGCCGAGCAGATGACGACCGACCACCTCCGCACCGCGCGCGCGAAGGGACTCTCGCGATCGCAAGCTGCGTGGCGACACGCGCTCAAGAACGCGCTCCTCCCAGTGCTCTCGTACATCGGTCCAGCGACGGCTGCCGCAATGACCGGCTCGTTCGTGGTCGAGAAAGTGTTCGCGGTGCCCGGCCTCGGTCGCCACTTCGTCGAGGGCGTGCTCGGCAAGGACATCACGCTCGTGATGGGCATCGTGCTCGTGTACGCGACCATGCTGGTCGTCCTCAATCTCGTTGTCGATGTGCTCTACGCGTGGGTGGATCCGCGCATCGACCTCGCCGGCGGCGCAACGACCACGGGATAGACTTGCGTCATGCGTTTGGTGCACAGGGTGTGGTGCGATTCGGCTGTCGCGGCCGCGATGGTCGCGCTGGCGCTCCCAGGTTGCATGGGCGCGCTCACGAGCGATGGGCCGTCGCAGGTTGAGATTGCGCATGAGCAGTACACCGAGGCGTTTGATGCGGCCGCGAAAGCCACGCGTGAGATGGGGTACGAGATCGAACTCGTTGATCGTTCCAATTGCATCATCGAGTCGAAGCCTCGACACGCCGGCGGCGCGTTCGAACCATGGCGGATCGACAACAGCGGCCCCACCGATGCGGCGGCCAACACCGTCGCGCACCGCAGACGCAAGATCCGCATCGAGTTCACGCCCGTCGGATTCACCCTCGACGCGGGTGAACCGGATCCCGTTCTGCGCGGCCCGGCGATCCCGGGAAGTTCGTTCGCACGCAATCGCTTCGACTTGACGACCTCGACGGGGCCCATTGAGATGAAAGTATGGGTCTTCGTCGAACGGTCTTTCCAAGAGGGAGCGAAGCCGAGCCCCTACTCGGGGACGCTCGCCTCCCGGTGGACCAACCCCATCTCCTCAAAGCCCTCAGATGCCTCAGACGCCTCGATACGGGATCCATCCGTGTGGACGCCTGTGGGGCGTGACGAGGCCTACGAACGGACACTCGGAGGGCGCATTGAGGGGGCATTGTGCCCGCAAGGTGCTGCCGAGACCCCTAGGGCGGAAAAATGATTCTTTCTTCGGTTTTTGACAAAGAGCGCGCAGGTACCACCTTCCTCCTGACCGAAAGGTCTGTTGCCCTGCCATGTGTACTCCACGGCTCGTGATCTATCTGTCTGTGTTCGGAGTCCTCGCTGTCCTTCGGACGGCGGGCGCCGGAACCGGCGACCAAACCCAGGTGCCGGCCACACCGATGGACATGCGGCTTCCGGGCACCCAGCCGAACCCCGACTCCATGTCGTTTGAGCCGGTCCAGCACAACAACAACTGTTCGTACTGCCACGGCGAGTACAGCCTTGAGGTGGCGCCGTTTGACTCGTGGGTCGTCAGCATGAAGGGCCAGGCCGCGCGAGATCCGGTGTGGCATGCGGCTCTCGCGATCGCCAACCAAGATGTCGCCAATGTCGGCGAACTCTGCATCCGCTGCCACGCTCCGGGCGCGTGGCTCGCTGGTCACGCAGCGACGGGCGACCTTTCCCAGTTCAGTCCCGAAGACTTCGATGGCGTCAATTGCCACTTCTGCCACCGCTTGGTGAACCCGACTGCGGGACCCCTGAGCGCTGTCGGATATCCGAACAACGACGACCTGACGCCGGATCCTGAAGTACTCGGCCCGCTCGCTGCCGCCGGGGACCTTCCGGGCCTGCGCCAGGGAAGTGCGACCTTCGTTGTGGACCCGCGTGATGTGCGGCGCGGGCCATTCTCCGATGTCCCGATGAACTTCCACGGCGCGCCTGAACTCATTACTTCGCCGTATCACTCTGACTCGTCGCTCTGCGGAACTTGCCACGATGTCAGCAATCCCGTGCTCATCAAGGGCACCGACGGCGAGTTCCACCTTGATGCGCTCGGGGTGAAACATGCCACGATGGATCCTGACGACATGTTCCCTGAGCAGCGGACCTACTCCGAGTGGCTCAACAGTTCGTTCGCCACGACCGGCGTGTCGTTCGCCGACAATCGCTTCGGCGGCAATCACCCCACGGGCGTGATGAAGAGCTGCCAAGACTGCCACATGCCAGACTTCGAAGGCGGCGGGTGCGTCTTCTACGACGGCGACCCGACGACGGAGCGCCCCAACATCCCGCAGCACTCCTTCTCGGGCTCCAACACCTGGGTCATTCGCGCCGTCGCATCGCAGATGGGCGACGACGCGGAGTACTTCGGACTGACGCCTGCGCGTGTGGACGCGTCCGTGGCGCGCAACATTCAGATGCTGAAAGACGCTTCCGACATGTCGCTTGCGCAGGCCGGGAGTCAACTCGCAGTGACGGTCACGAACCAGAGCGGACACAAGTTGCCGACGGGGTACCCGGAGGGCCGTCGCGCGTGGATCGCGGTCAAGTTCCTCTCGGCAAGTGGCTCGACCGTCGGCGAGGTTGGCGCTTATGACCACGCGACTGGGTCGCTCGATCTTGCGGGCACCAAGGTGTATGAGGTGCGACAGGTCCTCAGCGACGAAGTCGCCATGGCGACGAACTTGCCCTTGGGGACTGGCAACCACCTCGCACTCGCGAGCGTGGTCAGTTTCGACAACCGCATTCCTCCACGCGGGTTCACGAATGCTGCATTCGCCGCTGTCGGCGCGGGTCCGGTGGACTACGCCTACGCCGACGGGCAATACTGGGACACGACGACATTCTCGATTCCCGTTGGCGCGGCGAGCGCCGTCGTGAGCTTCAACTACCAGACCTCAACGCGCGAGTACATGGAGTTCCTCCGCGATACCGCCGCCGATGGATCGGGACTCGTGGCCTACAACCTCTGGGTGCAGCATGGCAAGAGCGCGCCCGTCGTGATGGATCTGGCGACACTGGACCTCGTGCCATCACAGCCGGGCGACCTCAACGCCGATGGCCTCGTCAACGGACTCGACATCACCATCCTCTTCGCCAACTGGGGCGGCAACGGCCAGGGCGATATCGACGGCGACGGCGTGGTCAATGCGGTCGACCTGACCGTGGTCCTTTCGAACTGGAGCTAGTGGACGATTCTCGGGCGACCTAGACCCCGCCCAAGGGCTGAGGCAGCGGATCAGGGTAGGTCTCTGCGTAGTCGGCCATTGCGGCGGCCACGACCTTCGCCGCGCGTTCGTACCCGTAGACATCTCGGATGATGCTCGGGCTCGGCTCGCCAACTCGAAGTTTGTAGGTCGAGAAGTAGTGCTGGAGTCGCTCGACGATGACCGTGGGGATGTCCGCGAGGTCTCGCGCGGCATCCCACACCGGGTCGCCCACGAGCACCGCAATGATCTTGTCGTCAGCCTCGCCCCGGTCGAGCATCTGGAGACCGCCCACGACGCGCACATCAATCGCGATGTCCGATCGGTTGATCGGCCGCTCCGAGATGACGCAGATGTCCAATGGGTCACCGTCGGCGGCGGCCGCGTGTGAACTGAGTTCGGCCACGCGCGCCGCGCACAGCGTGCGAGGGATGAAACCGTACAAGGTGGGCGGTGTCGCGCTCGTTCGCTGCGGGCGGTCCACCCGCAGGTATCCCGACTCTTTGTCGACTTCGTACTTCACAAGGTCGAACGGCGTGATCTCGATGAACGCCTGCACGAGTCGGGGTGGTTCATCGCCGACGCGCAGGCCGTGCCAGGGATGCGGCCGATTGAGGTGGTACCGGATCGGGTCCATGCGAGGGAGGCTAGGGCGCGGTGACCGCTTTCCGCGGCGGGAGCCGTGCCACGAGATTGTCGACGGCAGCGCGCAACTGACGATCGTCGTTGGCGCATTCGTCTTGCGGCGTCTGTTCGACCACAATGTCGGGGACCGCACCGTGGAGTTCCATGTCTGTCCCATCGAGAAGCGACCATCCGCGGGTGGGCATGCGGACGGTCGTGCCGTCGAGCAAGGTGGCTGAGCCGGTCGAGATCACGCCCCCGAAGGTCGGCATCCCGACGAGCGTGCCGCGATGCAGCGTCTTGAACGCATGTGCCGTGATTTCGGCGTTGGAGAATGACTTCTCATTGCAGAGCATGTTGGCCGGGCCCGTGAAGCGCTGAATAAACAGACGATCTTGCGGGTAACCGTCTGTGTGCGATGGATCCGCGCCGCGCGGCAGCGTGTAAGCGTGGATGGGCGAACAGATGGACGCGAGAAGGCGATCAGCCGTCCACCCCCCGCCGTTGTTTCGCACATCAATGATGAGCCCGTCGCGACCGTCACACGCAGCGAAGAGGTCGCGCTCGAACTCGTCGAGTGACTCCTGTCCCATCCCTTCGATGTGCGCGTAACCGAGCCGACCGCCGGACCACTCATCGACAAGGCGTGCGTTTCGTTCCTGCGTGGCGCGGTACCCAAGGCGCGAGATCGCGCCATCACTGACGGGACCGATGGCGGTCTGAAACGAGACCGGCGTCGCATCGGTTCCGACGCGATCAATCGAGAACACGACCTCGCGACCGAGCGTTCCCGCCATTCGCGACGGGAGCGTGTCCGATGCATGGACGGGCTCAAAGTCGATGGCGGTGATGAGATCGCCGACCTTCATCGGCGGCTTCGCGGAGGTCGCCGGAGACTCGGGCATGATCTCGTCCACCCGGAATCCAGTCGGGGTCGACGAGACCTTCACGCCGATGCGCCCTTGCGGGAGCACGGTTCGTCCGCCGCTCGATGGACTGCGGATGCCGAGATGGCTCGCATTCAATTCGCCGAGGAGCCGATTCGCAACATGATCGAACTCCGCGCCCGTGCGCGCGTGCGTGGCCAGTTCGGCGTATCGCGCGCCGACGGCATCCCAGTCGAGACCCTTCATGGTCGGGTGATAAAAGTTCTCCCCCATCAGGCGCACAGCCTCGTCGAACTTCTGCCTTACGAGCGCGGCGCGGTCGACCACGATCGACGAGTCGACTTCGAGGGCGCCCTCGCTCTTGCCTGCATCGGAGGCGCCGCCACCCGAGGGCGACACGAGTTGCCCCTTGCCGCCCGAGAGGGTCACGAGCTTGTCGCCAGTGAGCGAGATGCCCTGCACGCTCGCACGGGCGCCGATCTTCTTCTGACCGGTGCCGTCGTGGCCGATCGAGAAGAGTCCGCCGTCGGCCGAGTCCCCGCCGGTGAAGAAGATCTTCTCGCCCGATGGGGTGAGCTCGAGGTTGCCCTCGTTGCCCGGGAGCGAGGTGACCCTGCGCACGCGTCGGTAGGCATCACCGAGCGAGAGCGCAACCGGTGTTGGCTTGGGAGCCGCCTTGTCGGGAGTGTCCGAGGGCTTCGCCGGGGTGGTCGCCAGCGGCTTACGCTTTTTTGCGGCCTCTCCAGCCTCCTTGAAGTACTTTTCGAGCTCAAACTTCGACATTGAGTCGAGGCCCTTGTCGAGATTGACGACCCAGACATCGACCTCCTCGTTGGTTCGCTCGGAGAGGAACGCGAGGATGCGTCCGTCGGCGGACCATCTCGGGGTGGAATCGTTGTCGGGATGCCGAGTCACATTGATCGCCGGCGCAGAACCGTCGGCTGGCACGATTGAAATGTCGGCGTTGAAGTCTCGGTCCGTGTGCGTGTAGGCGAGCCACGCCCCATCGGGACTGAAGCGAAGTTCCACTTCGGGGTCCCATCCATTCGCGACGACGCGCACTTCCTTCGTGGCAAGGTCGAGCATCATGATGTCGCCTCGTCCGCGGCGGAAGGCGAGGCGCTTGCCGTCGGGCGACGGCGTCGGTTGCCGATCATGTGCGGCATCAACGACGAGCGGCGTGACCTCGAACCGGAGGGCCTGCGCCCAACGCTCGCTCTTGGGTGTCTCCTTGGGCTTGTCCTTGTCCTTGTCCTTCTCCTTGTCACTCGCCTTGTCGGAGTCCTGCGGTTCTTCTTTCACTGGAGCAGGCGCGTCGGGAAGGGTTGCGGCAGGCAACGGTGCAGCTGGCGCGGGTTCCACCACTGGCGCGATCGCTGGTGCGGCCGGGGGCTCAGTCGGCGCGGGCGCTGGCACCGGAGCGGGATCAAGAACTTTCGCCGTGGCGACCACATCGTCGCGCGTCGTCATCACGCGGGCGACCATGATCGACTCAGTGCCATCGGCATCGCTTGTGAAGTAGAGCGACTCGCCATCGGGACTCCATGCGACCTCTCCTTCACGCGCGATGGCGTTCGTCACTCGCCTTGCGGGCAACTTGCCCTCGACTGCCTTGACCCACACATCGCCAAACGCAACGAGCGCCGCACTCTTGCCGTCGGGGTTGAGTGCCACCTCCGTGGCAGCGCTCGCGAGCGACCTCACCTCCTCCGCGTCAAGGGTGTCGTCGGGTGCAGTGAGTTCGAGCGCCACAGGCTGCGCGCCGGCACGATCGAGATCGAGGCGATAGAGCTGATCCCAGACCGTGAAGAAGGCTCTCCGTCCGTCGGCGCTGACCGTGAGGTCCTTGACATCTTGCCCCTCGAATCCCGTGAGTCGACGCGCAGGAGAGAATGCCTTCGCATCCTGCACAAACACATTGACGGTGGCGAGATCTCTGTCCGACAGAAACAGGAACGACTGCGGACCGCGCCACTTCGCCCACCCGTCGTTGCCCTGGTGATCCGTGAGCCGCGCGAATTGCTCCGCCGCCGGCAACGACGGGTCGTAGAGCCACACATCGCAGTTGTCGCTGCCGCGGTAGCCGCGACGCGACCACTCGGATCCGCCGCGCTGGAAGAGGTACCGAGATCCGTCAGGCGAGGGCACGGCATCGGTGCCGAACGCGCCGTGGCGCCGCGACGGCTCGCCGCCCGAGAGCGCCACGAAGTACGGACGCGCGCTGCGGAAGAGGTCGTACTCGGGTGAACCCGAAAACTCGAGCGCGGGCTCCCCCGATGGCGTGCGCCCGAATGCGCTGAGTGCGAGTGTCTCGTCTGTGTTGGTCACTCGGCGGAGCGATCCTCCTGATGGATCCATCACGAAGAGGTTGCGGCCGCCGTCACGCGAACTCTCGAAAGCGATGAGCGTGCCGTCAGCATTCCACACGCTGCGCGACTCGTCGGCTGGATGACTCGTCAGGCGAGTGGCCATACCCCCTTCGGCCGGTGCCTTCCAGATGTCGCCTCGCCAGGTAAATGTCACCCATGCGCCGTCGGGACTCGCGCTAGGAAGCCGAGGCAGGTCGATCTCGGCGGCGAAGACCAGGGATGCCGAGGCACACGCGGCAGGAAACATCGCGGCGCACCGCCACGACGAGGAATGACTGTGTCGCATCCCTCCAATCTAGTCGCGCGAGCGCATAAACACGGCTCACTCGTTCGCGGAGCTGGCTGAGACGATTGGCTGCGCGCCGCGCTCGCTGCAGAGCACCACCAGCAGATTCGCCACCATTCCGGCCTTCTGCGCATTCGTGAGTTCAACGGTGCGCCGCTCCTCAAGCCGTGTGAGCGCCATCTCGACCATGCCGACGGCGCCATCGACGAGACGCTGGCGCGCGGCCACAACCGCACCCGCCTGTTGCCGCTGCAGCATCGCCGCGGCAATCTCGGGCGCATACGCGAGACTGGAAATGCGCGACTCGATGATCTCCACGCCCGCCTTCGCCATGCGCGCCGCAAGTTCGATCTGAAGCTGTTCGCCGACGGCGTCGGTGTTGCCCCGCAAACTCATCGAGCCATCGTCGACGCTGTCGTAGTGGTACTGACTCGCGAGGTTCCGGAGCGCCGCCTCCGATTGGATGGCCACGAACTGTTCGAACGCGTCCACATTGCAGAGCGCCTCGGCGGTGTCGGTGACTCGCCACACCACAACGGCGGTGATCTCGATGGGATTGCCATCGCGGTCATTTACCTTAATGGGATGGCCACGCCCGCGTCGCGCGGCCACCACCACCCTGCCAGTCGCCGGGTCCTTCACTTCGCCGGCCTCCTGTGATCCCGTCTCGAAGGTGCGCACTTTGAGCGAGACGCTCCGCTTCCTGCTGAAAGGGTTCACATAGTGGAAGCCGATCTTGCGCACGGTCCCCACATAGCGCCCGAAGAAAAGGATGACGCGACTCTCGTTTGGGCCGACCACGAAGAACCCGATCCAGTTGACTGCCCACGCCACGAGCGCCAGTGCGCTGACGATGACGGCCACGATCGCGACCGGGAGTCTCGCTGGATTCGACACGGCGTGCTGTGCGAGCGCGATCACGGACCCGACGACGACGAGGACCACAACCGGCAACAACACGAGCTGGAGCGGCAATGCGATCCAACCGGACCAAGGGGACTTCTCTTTCTCACGCATCATGTGGGACGCTCCTCGGCCAACAGTATCGCACATCCGCGGTGGCGCGATCCGCGGACTATCCTGCGCCCCCCATGCGCACCGAATCGCTCTCGTTCCTCCGCTCGCTCCTTGACACGCCGAGCCCCTCGGGGTTCGAGGGGGCCGGGCAGCGCCTCTGGACGCGCTACGCAGCGCAGTTCGCCGCGCGGTCGTGGCGTGACTCGTACGGCAACGCCTTCGCTGAGATCGTGCCCGCGGGCGCGACGAGGACGGTAGCGGTTTGCGGGCACGCGGATGAGATCGGCCTGATGGTCAACCATGTCGATGCGCAAGGGTTTGTGTACTGCAAATCCATCGGCGGCATCGATGCAGGCGCCATCGTCGGCAAGCGCATCCAGTTTCAGTCGAGCGCACCAGGTGTTGCGAGTCCCGTGATCGGTCTCGTGGGCGCCACGGCGATCCATCTCCAGGACAAGGATGCCGCGGGAAAGGTGCGAAAGCTGCACGAACTGTTCATCGACATCGGTGCAAAGGACGCGGCGAGCGCGCTCGCACGGGTCCGGATCGGTGACCCTGGGGTCTTTCTCGATGCGAGCCTGATGATGAGCGACGACATCATCGTGGCGCGCGCCCTCGACAATCGCATTGGGACCTTTGTCGCGGCGGAGACGCTGCGCCTCCTCGCGCCCGCAGCGGCCACACTGAAGGTCCGGGTCGTTGCCGTGAGCACTGTGCAGGAAGAAGTCGGACTCCACGGTGCCTCGATGATTGCCGAGAGCCTGCGCCCGGACATGGCACTTGTCACCGATGTCGGGCATGCCACGGACTCGCCGGGAATCTCCCACGCGCAGCATGGGCACTTCAAGGTGGGCGACGGACCCAAGGTCGGCGTCGGCGGCGCGATGCACCCCAAGGTCGTCGCACTCCTCGAAGCGTCGGCGCGCGAACGGAGCATCCCGCTCCAACGCGCCGCACTGCCTGGTCGCAGTGGCACCGACACCGACGCGATTTTCCTCCGAGGCGGGGGCATCCCGAGCGGTCTCTTGAGCCTTCCCATTCGCTACATGCACACGACCGTCGAGATGGCATCGCTCAAGGACCTGGAGCAGATTCCGGAGGTCTTTGCGGGCGCGATCCTCGCGCTTGGCACGGGCGATTCGATCGGCGCGCCCGCGTGACGCGCTCAGGGGCCTAGGATCCATCCTCCGATGCTCAAATTTGTCCACCATGCGATTCGCGACATTCGTACGGTCGGATCGATCGCGCCCAGTTCGCCCGCGTTGGCGCGCGCGATGACGAGGAGCCTGCGTGCGCACGGGGGCACGCGACGCGTGCTCGAGGTGGGCGCGGGAACTGGGCCATTCACCAAGGCAATCCTCGGCGCGTTGCGAACGGGTGACCACTTCGACATCGTCGAGATCAACCCGAGTTTCGCCACCATCATCTCGACGAGACTCGTCGAACCGTTCCGCGCCGCGAACCCCCACTGTGCCGTGATGGTGCACGCAGCGGCCATCGAGTCGGCGACGCTCGGCGGCGACTACGACTTCGTGATTTGCGGATTGCCCTTCAACAACTTTCCTGTCGAACTCACGCGAGCGATCTTCGCGCGCATGCTCGGTCTTATGCGTGAGGGGGCGGAGCTTTCGTACTTCGAGTACGCCGCGATGCGCGCCATCCGAAAGCCTTTCGTTGGGTCCCGCGCGCGCTCGAGCATCCGCTCGCACGAGGCGTTCGATCAGGCGAACACACGAACGCACACGGTCACGCGCGAGCTGGTGCTGGCCAACATTCCCCCTGCCCACGCGGTCCGCCTCGTCAAGCGAAAGGATGCCCTCACACCGTGTTCCGCGTGAACGACAACTTCTTGAAACTCTCGGCGGGCTACCTGTTCCCAGAGATTGCTCGGCGCGTGCAGGCCTACGCGGGGGCGCATCCAAATCTCGCGCCGAGGATCGTGCGATGCGGCATCGGCGATGTCACCGAGCCGCTCCCCAAGGTGGCCATCGACGCGATGCACCGCGCGACCGACGACCTCGCTTCGCGCGATCGGTTCCACGGCTACCCACCCCCAACGGGTTACGACTTTGTACGAACGGCGATCGCCGACGGCGACTTCCGCTCGCGCGGATGCTCGATCGACGATGACGAAATCTTCCTGAGCGACGGCTCCAAGCCCGACGCCAGCGCGATCCTAGAGATCTTGGGTAACGGGAACACCGTCGCGATCACTGATCCGGTCTACCCCGTGTACGCGGACACCAATGTGATGGCCGGCAACACCGGGGCCGCGAAGGCTGGTGGCGGTTATGAGGGCCTCGTCTACCTCCCCTGCACCGTCGCCAATGATTTCTCGCCAGCGCTCCCCGCAACGCACGCTGACATCATCTATCTCTGCTCGCCCAACAATCCGACCGGCGCCGTGCTCGACCGCGCCGCGCTCACACGATGGGTGGACTGGGCGATGGCACGAGGCTCGCTCATCGCGTTCGATGCCGCGTACGAGGCATTCGTGCGCGACGAGTCCATTCCACACTCCATCTACGAGATCGACGGTGCTCGCGAATGCGCGATCGAATTCCGATCTTTCTCGAAGATCGGCGGATTCACTGGAGTCCGAGCGGGGTACACCGTCGTCCCAAAGTCGCTTTCGGGGAGCGCTTCGGACGGCGCGCGTGTTGCACTCCACCCGCTATGGCACCGGAGGTGGGCCACCTGCTCCAACGGGGTCTCCTGGCCAGTCCAGTGCGCGGTCGCCGCGCTCTACAGTGCCGAGGGCCGCGCACAGACGCGTGCGCTCACCGACTTCTACCTCGAGAATGCAGCGATCCTCGCTCGCGCATGCAGCGCGCTCGGGCTCCATGTGCATGGCGCGACAAACTCTCCCTATGTGTGGACGAGTTGCCCACAAGGACTTGGTTCGTGGGAGACCTTCGACCTTCTCCTCACCGAGGCGCAGGTTGTGATCACCCCGGGGGCTGGTTTCGGCCGCTGCGGCGAAGGGTTCATCAGGATCAGCGCCTTCAACTCGCGCGCCAATGTCGAGGAAGTTGCGAAGCGCCTAAGTGTGCTCGGCGCTGCGCGCGTGGTGTCTCGCTAACTCGGTGAGCGCGTGGACCAACCGCGCTGCGGAGTGGAGGCAGTGCGTGGCGCCTCGGTGACCGCAAGCGCACCCTGGTACCCCTTGCCCACCACAAAGATCTCGACGCTCTCGGCGCGCGATGACTCGGGCTTCACGCCCTTCACCTCGTCGAAGAGCGCGTCAGCGCGCTTGAGCAACGCGGGATATCCGCCGCCCTCGTACACCTTCATCACGAAGTGCCCACCGCGGCGCAGCCAGTGAGGGATCCGATCGAGCAGCGCATTGCAAAGAGCGATCGAACGAATGCTGTCGCCCGACGCATCGCCGCTCGTGTCTGGACCCATGTCGCTGATGACGGCGTCAAAGGGAATGCCGTCGAAGGAGTCGACGCCGAGCGTGTTCAAGTCCGCCTGCATGACGCGGACATTCGCCGCGAGACCCGCGGGGTCAATCGCCTTGAGATCAAAGGCGCACACCATGCCGGTTGGTCCAACACGCTGCGCGGCGACCTGTGTCCATGAGCCGGGCGCGGCCCCGACATCAAGGACGCGGGCGCCGCGCTTGAGAACGCGCCGTCGATCGTCGATCTCAATGAGCTTGAAGGCGCTGCGCGCCCGGTACCCCTGCTCCTTTGCCATGCGGAACCATCGGTCCTGGATTTCCTTCATTGCAGTGCCACGCTACTCGTGAAGTCCACACCGCCGGAAGTGCTGCTGCATCTCCCGTCCGAACCGAACTTGCGCCAAGGGCATCACGGCATCGTGCGAGGCGCCCTCGATGACTTCGATGTACCCGGGCCCATCGGGAAGGGGCTCGCCCTGTGCCGCGCACGCACGCGCAAGCGCATTGAGTCGATCGCGCAACGCCATCGTGGGACGGTCGAAGTAGAACGAGTCCCGCGCGCCCACGAGGATTCGCACGCGCGCCGACAGAAGCGTGCCGATGCTCGACGGCGCGGACGCGAGCCGCTTGGCGACATCGAAGCGGCTCCAGGATTCGACAGCAACCGGATCGATCTCCCCTGTCGAGGCGTCGGCAATTCGCCGCGGGCGACCGGTCCGCGTGTCTCGATCGCTGCATCGCGACTCCCACAGGTCCCACGCCTGTCCGCTGTGGCCATTGGGAGAGAGAGCACGCGACCAACCCACTTCGTCCTCGACCGACAGTGTCACCAGATCGTGCGCCGGGCCGATCGCCTCGCGAAATGCTGCGTGCGAGACGCCGTCGGCATCGACGAAGAGGTTTCTGTCGCTGTAGATGTTGACCGTGCCGAACGCCGAGAAGTCCAACGGCGCCGGCGCGCTCGAGAACGCGGCGCCGAAAACTTCGGGGTGCTCGAGCAGCAACCACACCGCGCTCCATCCCGCGTCACCGTGTCCCGTCACGATCCGGGCCCTCGCGTCGGACACCAGCCGGTACTCCTTCTCTAGGCAGGGAATGAACTCTGTGACCAGTGCAGTCGCGCGTGGCCCACCCACGAGCCCGTCGACGATGACTCCGTCCTCTTCGATCACCACATGCACGGCTTGCGGCACGAGATCCTTGAGCGCGCTGCCGCCGAGCCCGAGCGCGATGCGCTCCGCAGTCCGCGGCCCCATGCCCGTGGACACCAGCGTGTAGACCGTCGGCCAGACGCGACGCCGCGCGTTGAGGTCGCCGTACTCGCGCGGGAAAGCGAGCCATGCACGGTGCGAGACTCGTCGACCCTCGTACGCGCTCAACACTGAACTCTCACACTCGAATGCGGTGACGCGCCGCGCGTCCGGTGGTGCAGGGTCCTCGATGCGCGCCGAGAGCGTGCACTCGATCTCGTCTGTGTCGTGCCGATGAAACTCGACGAGCACGGGTACCGAGAAGAGATTCCCCGGCGAAAGATGCCCATCCTGCGACGCATCGGAGTCGAAGATGGCCTGCACCTCGTAGGTCCCCTCGAGCAAGCGACCCGCCTCTTCCGGCCACCACCGCGCCGATTCGCCAAGCTCCACGACGCTCCCGGGCACGAGTGACTTCACCTCGATGGATCCGACCGGCTGCGGATCCGATAGAAACGGTGCCGCAGAGGGCGCAAGTGAGGAGGCGACATCGACCGCTTTCAGAAAGACGGCGACCCGCCCAGCCCGCGCTGAGGGGGCGAGCAGGGATGCCGACTCGACCGGATACACGACGCGGAAGCGGTCCCACGGCGTGGTCTCGTCGGCCAACGGTGGCGAGAAGCGACGCCTCTTGTCGACGCGCTGATTCGATGCCGCCGCGGAGTCAACCGGCGTGGCCGATGCCTCTTCGACCGATGGCACGCTCGGCTGTGGCGCGGGGTTCGCGCGCTGATTCGCGCCGTCGACAGGCGCACACAGGAGCAGGACGAGCAGCTGGAGCACCGTCGCATCGTAGGGCCCACTGATGGGCGCTAGACTTCGAGCGTGTTGCCACGCGGTCGATGTTTGTGCGCGCTCGTCGTCGCGTGGGCCGTGCCGATGGCCGCATGCACAGCTCATCCGCGTCCCGGGCTCGCCCATGGAGTGTTGCATGGCTGGAATGAGGTCGTTGGTGGTCATGTGAAAGCTGCCGAGACGACGCTGGTGCCGTCCGATGGCCTGATGGGTGTTGAGGTCGACTCCTTCGCCGGCGATGTCGTCATCCTCGCCGACCGCGATGCCACGACGGCCACAATCGATGCCGTGAAGCGCGGCACCCACGGCTACAGCCGCCGTGCCGAGTCCGAGGATTCACTCGAGCAGATCTCGGTCGAGTACGGGGTCGAGGAGCGCGGCCCTTCGAAGTTCATCGTCGTCCGTGCCTCCACAAGCGCCCCCGAACCTTGGCACCAACGCGTCGACCTCACCGTCACCGTGCCCCGACTCGGAACCGCCGTCGTTCGGACCGCGCGCGGACATGTCTATGTGACGGACTTCGCCGAGGGTGTGGACATCGAGACCAATGAGGGCGATGTCCGCGCTGTCTCGAACCATGTCCTCACGCAACCATCCACGATCCTCGACGCCGAGGGTTCGATCGACTGGCGGGCGCCTCCGGGCTCGACCGCCAAGGTCGAGGCCGAAGCCGTCAACGGCGTCGTGCGCGTGAAGGCCCGCGAGGGGAAGTGGCTCGGGCTCGACGCGCGCAACGACCACGATTCGATGTACGGGTCGATCAACGGTGGCGCCAACTTGCTCGTCCTGCGCACGGTCGGTGGCAACATCCGAGTGTTTGTGGGACCGAATCCGTCCCACACCGGATCATTCCTCGATTAGCGCGCCGCGCCGCGAGCCGCTACCCGCGAAGCCACGCTTCCGGCACGGGCCCGTGAGCGGCGATGACCCGCGAGCGGATTCCCCCGCGACCTCGCCATGTGGAGACCACCTGAATCCATTCGGGCTTCATGACCTCGCGGAGGTCGTCACAGATCCGATTGGTGACCGCCTCGTAAAAGATGCCCTCGTTGCGAAATGACTGGTAGTAGAGCTTGAGCGACTTCAATTCGACACAGTGCCCTGCCGGTTCGTAGCGCAGCGTGATCTGCCCGAAGTCTGGGTGGCCAGTCTTCGGGCAGACCGAAGTGAACTCTTCGTTCTCATGCTCGATGACGAACGGTCGCGCCGACGGCGAGGCGAAACACTCAAGAAGTTCAACCTTGGGCATGGGTCTCAGATCCCGTAGGTGGTGCAGAGTTTGAGCACCTTCGGTTGGTCAGGATTCGCACGCATCGATGCGCGGAACGCCGAACGGGCTTCCGACGCCGCGCTGCTGTCGCGCTTCTCTGAGGCGAGCCACTTGTTGAGCGCGTTCACCCCGACGCCATTCCACGCGGGCCAGTAGGCGGGATCGAGTGCCACCGCTTGACGGTATGCGGCGCTCGAGGAGTCGTACTGTCCGGCGCGGAACTGCGCCCATCCGAGGCGTTCGAACGCCTCCGGCGCTGCGACCATCCGGGTGAGTGCAATGGCCGTATTGACCGCCTCGGTGCAGCGGTGATCCGAGACGAAGGCGTTGACGAGATTGGTCAGCAACTGCGGCGATGCTGGCATCAGTTCGAGCGCCGCCTGATACTGGGCGATCGCGTCCTTGGGACGGCCGAGTCGTTCGTACGCAACGCCGAGATTGACTCGCGCGGGTCCGTTCCTCGGATCGATCTCCACGCTGCGCTCAGCGAAGATGGCCGCCGCGCGCGCATCACCGAGCGACAGGTAGGCCGTCGCCATGTTGAGGTTCAACGCCGCGTTTCGCGGCTGCGCGGCGAGGGCGCGCTGATACGCACCGATGGCCTCGGCGCTGCGCCCGAGGACTTGGAGAGTTCGACCGTGGCCATACTGCGCACCGAAGTCCGAAGGATCCAACCGCGCTGCGGTGCGGTAACTCGGTTCTGCCTCGGCGAAACGGCGCTGGGCGAATCGGACATCGCCGAGGCCGATGTACGCCTCGGGCAAGCGCGGGTTGGACGCGAGAATCTCATGGAAGAGCGCGAGGGCGCCCTCAAGGTCTCCCTTGGATTCGAGCGCGGCAGCGCGCAAGAGCGTGGCCTCCTCCGTGGGTGTGGGCGAAGACGGGCCCTTTGCCGTTGCGCTTTCTGCTGCGGAGGACTCTCGCGCCTTCGATGCGAACAGTGCGCACCCGGACGCAAGAAGCGGTACGGACGCAAGCGCCGTCAGCACGGCTCGACCCAAGAGTCCACGCCGCGCGAATGCCACGCGCGGCGCTCGTGCGCGTCGAATCGCCTCCAGGCGGCGCACATTGACCACATCCCACGACTCTCCTTGGCAGAGCCCATCCTTCGGGGTCTCGAGGATCATTGGGATCGCCTGCAATTCACGGCGTGTAAGGATAGCCGCGAAGCACGCGTTCCCACAGAGGCCCGCACCGATGTGGGCGTGGCGATCCTTGCGCGAACCCATGGCGTAGATCGAGTCATTGAGATGAACGACGCGCACTCGGCCCAGACCAATCCTCGCATCGAGTTCATCGAGTGTGGCGCGTGCCCTCGACGGCGTCGAGAGGTCGTACCCCGCGGCGACAATGTGACACGAGTCCACGCAGACTCCCACTCGCTCAGGTTCGGCGACCATCGACGCGATGAGTTCGAGGTGGTGGAAGTCGTACCCGAGATTGGTGCCGCTGCCGGTTGTTGTCTCGAGGCATGACACGACGCGGTACCCCCGCAGGCTCCGGTGCAACTCATCGAGCGCCTTCGCGATGCGGCGCAATCCCGCCATCTCGTCGGCGGAGGGTTTCTCGCGAAGCCGGTTCGGGTCGCTTGGTTTTCTCGCCGTCCCAAGGTGCGCGCCCGGATGCAGCACACAGCGGCCGATTCCGAGCGCCTCGCATCGCTCGAGTTCGCCGCGCTGCGATGCGATCGACTTCCTTCGCGCCGCGTTGTCCGGGGAAGCGAGATTGACGAGGTACGAATTATGGCTGACCACGCGGTGCGCGGCACTCTCCCACCCGACACGCGCGAGCGCCCCGCGCCACGAGCCAATCGCGTCCTTGCTCAGGGGCCGTGCCGTCCACTGCCGCTGATTGCTGGTGAACACCTGCAGCGACGCGAGCCCAAGCCTCGACGCTTCCTCCACGGCGTGGTGCATTCCCCCAGCTACCGACAGATGGCTCCCGTACAGAGGGGGAGAGGTCATCTCAGACCATCCGCGCGCCGGCCTTGCGTGCGGCGTCGACGATCCGCTGTGCTGTGCGCACGGCCGCGAAGCCGGCCTCCGCATCGACGAACGGATGCCCACCACGCCGGATCGCCGCCACAAAGCTCTCCAACTGAAGTCGCAGTGGTTCCCCCGCTTCCACCGCAAGCGGCTCGACCTTCACCAGTTCGAGATAGTTCAGAGTCGAGAGGTCCTCGCCCGCGCGGAATCGCTCGCGAATCTGCCCGAGCTGCTGCTCATTGACCGCCTTGCGCACCACCGTGCCCGACCGCAGCGCAAAGTCAGCGGACACATAAGTGTCTTCGCTGATGATGCGGATCTTCCTCTCGGTCTTCAGGGCAAGACGGCTCGCCGTCACATTTGCGGTGCAAGCGATTCCATCTGGGCCTGGTGGGAAGACGAGCCGCGCATTGCAGACATCTTCGGCCTCTCCGAGCACGCTCACGGCGTTCGCGTAAATCTCTGCCGGCTCCGCGCCGATCAGCATGATGAGTACATCGAGGTCATGGATCATCATGTCAAGCACGACGCCGACATCGACGGACCGGAAGGTCATCGGCGACACGCGATCGATCTCGATGAAGCGCGGGCGCAGCCCTTGAATCTGTCGGATGGCCACCATCACGGGATCGAAACGCACGACATGGCCGACTTGCAGGATGGCCGAGCCGCGCTGCGAGGCTTCGGCGATGCACCGAGCTTCCTCGGGATCCGGCGCAAGCGGTTTCTCGACCAGGCAGTGGACCCCGGCCGCCAGCAATGTTTCGACAATCGCTCGGTGCGTGATGGTGGGCGTCGCCACCACGCACGCATCCACTCCCGAGGCGATGAGGTCATCGAGGTTCGCGAAGCCGTCGCACCCATACTGCTCGACCATCTCGGCGCGACGCGACTCGCTCGCGTCCACCACGCCGACGAGGTCCGCGCCCTCGACCTGCGTGCAGAGTCGCGCATGGTGTCGGCCCATGCGGCCCACCCCGACCACGCCGAAGCGCAGCGTCGCCGTCTGATTTGCGGGAGGCGTGGCGCTCACTTCGTCACGGGCTTTCGGTAATGCATCTCAAGGTGATTGCCGGGCGTGTGATAGAAGGCTTGCGACATGTAGGTCCGGATCAACATGATGCCGCGACCCGAAGGGATCTCGAGATTCTCGTCGAGCGTCGGATCAGGGACAGCATCTGGATCGAATCCCTCACCCTGATCGATCACATGGAAGGTCGCGACATCGCTCGAGATCTGCCAGCGCACCTCGACACGCTTGCCCGGGTCCTTCTGATTGCCGTGATGAAAGCCGTTCATGATCGCCTCTTCAAGGGCGAGCCGGATGCCGAACCGTGCCGTCTCCGTGTAGTTCCGCGCCGTGAGCCTCTCATCGATCCGGCGCTGAAACCCCTCGATCGCGTTGTTCTCTTCCGCGATCGTCGCGGATCCCTCGTCACACTGGCCCGGTGTGGAATCCGTCACCGCCACGAACTCGTCATGAGGATGCGAATCCCTGAAGCGCCTGCTCAGCGGTGTCGAACACCTGAAACAACTTGTGCAGCTTGGTGATCACGAAGACCTCGTAGATGGACTTCTTGATGTTGGAAAGGCGCAGTTGCCCGCCCCGCTTCTTGATCAGGCTGTTCACGGTGATGAGCGATCCGAGCGCAGCCGACGAGAGGTGCTCGACCCCTTGGAAGCAGATGAGCACACGCGGAGCGTTGGCCGCCTCGATGGCACGCGCGAGTTCCGCCCCGATTTGGCGAATGCTCGCCTCGTCGAGAATGTCCCGGTCCACGAATTCGACGCGCATGACGCCGTTCACATCGACAACACGGATTCGGGAGGGGGCCGTAGACATAGGTTCGCGACGAGGATACCGACTCTCGGGCGTTGCCGACCGCTGGCTGTCAGTTCCGCGACGATCCAGCCGAACCGAGTCGATCCTGTAGACCTGGGAAGAGCAGATCCTCCGCTTCCTGCTGAATAATGACTTCGGGTCGAATGAGCAGCAGCGTGGTCGTCTCGGTCTTGCTCGTCACCGAGTTCGTGAAGAACCGATTCACGAACGGGATCTTTGAGAGCACCGGAACGCCCACCTCGATCTCGGTCTCGTTCACCTCGCGGCGACCACCCAAGAGGATCGTGCCCTTGTCCGGCACGGAGACCGCCGTGTTGATCTGTGTCACGGCGATCGTCGGCAGCTGGATCGTCGCCTGGAACGAGCCCGCTCGACCGAAGGCGTCGCCACCACCGGCGGCTCCACTGACGGTCTGCGAATCAAACTTGATGAGAATGTTCTGTGCGAACTGGACTGTCATGGAGACATACCGACGATCCGCGCTCGTCACTGCCTCGATGTCGAGGACGAAACCCGTGCGAAGGTTCTGGATGATCGGCTGGAACGCACCCGCTGCGTCGCCGGTCACCGCCTGCACATTCGCCACATAGGACTGCGACTGTCCGAAGGAGATCCACGATCGGGACCCATTGAAGAGCGTCAGCCGCGGCGCCGTGAGCGTCATGGAGCGCTGATCGGCCTGCGTGGCCTGGACGAGGAGATCGACCTGGATGTCGTCGAGATAGGTGAAACCAACGCTCAACGCTGGGTTCGCCAGCGCGGCCGCACCCACGGTGCCCTTGATCGATGCGCCGAGCAACTGAATGAGCGGCAGACCCTCCTGCTGCACATTGACCGGCGACATACCGTTGGAGTCGTAGAGCCCACCGTAACTCTCGCCGTTCCGTCGCACGCCGACGGGGTTGTAGAAGCCACCGTTGGTTGGTCCTGACTGCGAGTAGGTGAGGTTTCCTGTACCGGCTGTCGGTGGCGCAATCGCGGTACCGGTGGCGGTCTGGTTCCCCGGCGGGAACGCGGCCGCGGTCTGACCGAGGCCGTTGAAGACGACGGGACTCTTCAGCTGACCGACGCGCGGATCCGAGGTCACCGAGGCCGGTCCCGGGGGGTTCTGGAAGAAGAAGTCCCGCAGCTGGAAGTTTGGATCCTGATCAACCGCGTAGTCGAACATGCCCGGATTCGTGTTGAAGTAGAGATCGAAGTCGATGCCGATCTGCTCGAACCACTCGACATCGACGCCGATGAGGCGAGACTCGATGTTGATCTGAATAGCGCGCACCGCGCGCAGTTGAGTGAGCAAGTTCATGATGTCGCGGTGGGTCCGCGGCGTTGCCGTCACGATCAGATTGCCGTTGAAGTCGTCAAGGCGGCTCTCGGTGAGATCCCCCTTGTCCCAGAACGCTTCAGGGACGAGGTACTTGATGAGTTCCTTGAGTGACTCAAGGATCTGCTCGCGTTGGTCTTCGATGCCGGCATCGCCGCCCGAACCGAAGAGGCTTCCGCCGCCGCCACCGCCACCACTGCCGCCACCCCCGCCGCCGAAGCCACCACCGCCGCCTCCGCCGAAGCCGCCGCCGCCTCCACCACCGCCGCCTCCACCACCGCCGCCGCCCTGGCCGCCCTGATTCAGTGCGGCATCGATGTTGAAGTTCGGCGCATTGTCGAAGTAGGGGACGAGGTAGAGGAGGTCGCGCACGTCGTAGACGATCGTGACCCGGCGCAGCGCCAGTGCCTCGGTCGATGCGACAACGATGATCCCGTCTTCGATTGTCCAGTCACCGTGATTGGCTTGGGCATCGGTCGGGTTCGAACTGTCGCCCCCTGCGGCCTCGAGCGTGAGGTCGAGTGCCTTATCGCCGCGGATCTGCGGAAATGCGAGCGACACCGGGGAGGACTTGGTGATGCCAACCGTATCAAGGGACTTCCAGTCCACATAGAAGTCGAGCCCAGTCACTTCCTTTAGGTAGTTGAAGGCCTGTTCGGCCTCCGTCTCGGCAAAGTCGACGGCGACCCTCTCGCGCAACTTCGCCATAACGGCCTGATCCGCCTCGGTGTCGCGGAAGCCGGCCGCGGACTCGCGACGCGACGAAATCTGTGGCCAGTCTTCGGGGTACGCGACGATCGCGTCAAGGCTTCGCGGGCCGGGGCCGCTGAGGTTGACCTTGGGCGGCACGAAGGACGCCTGCGAATCAACAGACATCTCGGAGAACGCGAAAGCTCGCCGCCGCTGGAGTTCCGTGTACCTCCGGTAGAGGATCCCCGACTCAATCACATCGCGCAGCGCGAGCGCCGCGGCGTTGTTTGGATCGATGAAGAGAATCTCCTGGACAACTTCAAGGGCCTCTTGGTACTTGAGTTCCGACTGGAGTTGGCGGACGCGCGCCATGTTGTCGTTGATGGTTCGCTGACGCTGTTCGAGTTGCTGTCGGTTGAGCGCCATCGCGTCAGCCCGCTGCGTGTCTGCGGCGTTGGCCTTTTCTGTGTCGGCTTCGTCAGTCTGCGCCGCCTTGATCTTGACGAGGTCAGCATCGGCGCGAGCCATGCGCTCCTCATAGTCGGCCGCAGCGAGGAGCCCGCGGCTGCGTGCGAGGCCGGCCTTCGCCTGGACAACGACCCGCTCAGCCCCGGCGTAGTCGCCTCGATCGTACAACTCATCCGCACGAACCAAGGCATTGTTGAACTCGACCTGGGCGCCTTCTCGGTGCACCGCCGCCTCGCCCGCGACCGAGTCGATGGCTGTCCCCTGATTCATCGCTGCCTGCACATCGGCGAGGGCCTTTGTCGCTTCGTCATCGCCGGGTTCCTGCGCGAGAATCGCTGCCCAGAGGTCGGCCGCGGCGGCCCACTGGCTCCGTGTCATCGCCTGTCGGGCCTGCGTGCGGAGCATCTGGACGGTGGAGCTCGATTGGGACCCGGACGATGCGGGGTCGTTCGACGCCGGAGCATCCTGAAGCCCGAGCGCCGACGCGTTGACGAGTCCAGAGGCCACGATGACGAGCACGCTCGTCACGCCGAGTGAAGTCTTGGAGATCATGGGGTCTGCTTTGGGGTGAACTGTGGCGCGGCAACCTTGCCGATACGGGTCGATCCCGTCCGCCTACCTGGCGAGACGGGAAGACTAAGCGGCATTCCGAATGGCCGCAAGCGACCGTGGACTATGATGACCCACCATGCCCAATTCCCGCGGTGCTTCTGCGCCCGTGCAACGCCCGTGCCGCTTGGCGCTGGCCGATGGCGCGGTCTTTCATGGGCTCGGATTCGGAGCGACGACCGATGGAAAGACCGGCATCGGCGAGGTCGTGTTCAACACGGCGATGACCGGGTATCAGGAGGCTCTCACCGATCCCTCCTACACCGGCCAGGTTCTCACGATCACTGCCACACAAGTGGGCAACTATGGGATCGCGCGCGAGGATGTCGAGAGTGCACGACCAACGGTCGCCGGCTTCGTGATCCGCGAGTTGAGCCGCATCCACTCGAACCAACGAGCGGTCGAGAGCCTGTCGGACTGGCTTCAACGGCATGGGATCCCGGGAATCCACCACATCGATACGAGGGCGCTCGTGCGACGGTTGCGCACGGCAGGTTCAATGAATGGCGTGATCTCCGACGATGCGTCTTCCACGGACGACGCGCTCGTAGCCCGCGCGCGCAATGCCGCATCGATGACAGGCCTCGACTTGGCGAGCGGGGTGAGTCCGCGTTGCGCCACGCGATGGGAGGAGCCGCTGGGAGAGTGGGCGCCGCGCACCGAGGCCGGAATGCGAGTGGCCACGCGCACGCTCACGGTCGTCGCCCTTGACTGCGGCGCGAAGCGGAACATCTACAGAAACCTGCGCCAGCGCAACTGCATCGTGCATGCGCTGCCTCACGATGCTTCCGCGCAGACCATCCGCGCGCTCAAGCCCGATGGCCTCTTCGTCTCCAACGGACCCGGCGACCCGGCAGCGGTCGAAGCGACGGTCCGCACGCTCCGCGCGCTCGCGGGTGAGATTCCGACATTCGGGATCTGCCTCGGACACCAGCTTCTTGCGCTCGCCCTTGGGGCGAAGACATACAAGTTGAAGTTTGGCCATCGAGGCTCCAACCAGCCCGTTCGCAACCTCCTCTCGGGTCGCATTGAAATCACCAGCCAGAACCACGGGTTCTGTGTGGACGAGGCGACCCTCGTCGCCGCCGGCGGGGAGCCCACGCACATCCACCTCAATGATGCGACGATCGCCGGGTTCCGCCACACGACGAAACCGATCTTCAGCGTCCAGTACCACCCCGAAGCGTCGCCTGGACCGCACGACTCGGATTACCTCTTCGACTGCTTCATCGAGATGATGGAGACTCGCCATCCGGTCTCGACCGATGGGATGGGGCGCGCCCAAGGCCTCGCCGCGAGCATCGCCAAGGGCGAACTCGTGGCGCGATGAGCGCACCCGCGACTTCGTCGGTGGCGTACATCCGCGTCGCAGTCGAACGCGGAATGGATCGATATCCCGACGGCCTCACCTATCGCGCGGATGACGCGCTCGGGGAGGTCGGCCCCGGTGCACGCGTTGAAGTGCCGCTGGGGCGTGGCGACCGACCCGTCGCAGGAGTGGTCGTGGCTCACGGCGGGAAGGAACTCCTCGACCGCGGACTCGACGCGCGGCGTGTGAAAGCGGCGTTGCGCGTCGATCGCTCGCAGCCACCACTTCCGCTCGGACTCGTGCAACTGGCGCAGTGGATCTCGTCCTATTACTGCGCGCCCATCGGCGTGACGCTCGCGAGCATCACGCCAGCGGCTGTCAGGAAGGGGGTGGGATCCGTGACGCGTCTCCTCGTGTCGCTCGTGCCGTCGCCGCCGGGTGGAAAACTCCACCCGAAGCGCCGCGCGATCCTCGATGCACTCGTGAGCGCATCGCCCGATGGGTCTCCCATCGATATCGACTCCCTCCGCGAGGCGAGCGGGCTCGCCACGCGCGCGCCCATCCTGGCGCTTCTGCGCAGCGGACATCTCGAGGGGAGCCATCGCAGCGAAGTTCACGCGCGCTGGACTCGGACGCAGCTCGACGACGCACCGCCGCCAACGCTGACCGCAGAGCAATCGGAGGCCGTTGAGTCCATCGGCGCCACGATTGGCGCGGGCTTCTCCCAACATCTTCTGTTCGGCGTCACCGGATCGGGCAAGACCGAGGTCTACCTCAGGCTCGCCGAGCGCGTTCTTGCGCGGGGAAAGAGTGTGCTGGTCCTGGTCCCCGAGATTGCGCTTACCCCACAGACATGGGGACGGATTGCCTCGCGGCTGCGCAGTCACCCCATCGCGGTCTTGCACTCGGGGCTCACACAGGCGCAGCGCCACGAGCAGTGGATCGCCGCAGGCCAGATGCGTGCAGGCGTCGTTCTCGGCGCGCGCAGTGCGATCTTCGCGCCCGTTCCGGATGGCCAACTCGGGCTCGTCGTCGTCGACGAAGAGCACGATCACTCGTACAAGCAGGATCAGGCTCCTCGCTACCACGGACGCGATGTGGCGATCCGGCGCGCGCAGATGAGCGGCTGCCCGATCGTCCTCGGGAGCGCCACGCCGAGCCTCGAGAGTTGGTGGAACGCAACTTCGCGTGGTGTGTCGAGGTTGCACCGTCTCACGCACCGACCACCAGGCATGCGGACACCACGCGTCGAGGTTGTGGACTTCCGCGTCGAGTCGCGCCTTCGGCGAGATCGCCGCGTGCACCTCATCGGGCCCACGCTCGAACATGCGCTCCGCGGGGCGCTCGACGGTGGCGGCCAGGCGATCGTGCTCCTGAATCGGCGTGGGTACGCCAACTGGATCGCGTGCGCGGACTCCTCCTGCGGATGGATGATGCGGTGCGACCACTGTGAAGCGGGGATGGTGGTTCACGAGGGCACGCCGCTGACGCAGATGATGCGAACGACCCGCTGCCACCACTGCCAGGCCATGCAGGTCGTCCCGAGGAAGTGCCCACGATGCTCGAAGGGGATCGCCATCTTCGGGCTCGGGACACAGCGCGTCGAAGAGGAACTTGGGAGGCTCTTCCCGGAACTCGTCCGCGAAGGTGCGATGGCGCGCGTCGACAGCGACACGATGGGAACTGGCGCAGACTTCCACAGAACTCTGGGGGCGTTCGGCCGCGGCGAGATCCGACTTCTCCTTGGCACGCAGATGCTCGCCAAGGGGCTCGACTTCCCGAATGTTCGCGTCGTCGGCGTCATCAGCGCGGACACCGCGCTCAATCTTCCCGACTTCCGCGCGAGCGAACGGACATTCCAACTCGTGTCGCAGGTCAGCGGCCGATGCGGTCGAGGCGAGAGTCCTGGTCGTGCCATCGTGCAGACCTTTCAACCCGACGCCGCGCCGATCCTCGCTGCAGCGGCTCAGGACTACGAGGGATTCGCGACCCAAGAGATGACCGTGCGCCTCCGACACGGGCTGCCCCCGGCGACGCGACTCGCCCGCGTGGTCTTCCGCGACGAACGCCGAGACATCGCCGAGGCGCTCGCGACGAAGGCGGCCGTTGCGCTGCGCTTGCTCCCTGGGCATGCCGAGTCTGCAGTCCACGATCCCGCGCCGTGCCCGATCGCTCGCATCGCGGATCGTTCTCGGATCCAAGTCGAGATCCACTCGCCAACGGCCGCTGATCTTCAGCGCCTGATCACGGCTGCTCGCAACGCCGGAATCCTCGTCCCGGGCGAGTCGGTCGCGGTCGATGTCGATCCCGTTGCGCTCCTCTGACGGGGGAACGCGCTCAGAATCAGCCGATTTTCCCGCTGGTCGCTACACTTGCGTTTCGAGCAGGGCAGCGGCCCTGTGACGCCCAGCGCCCCCCCTGACGGAGCCCATTCGTGACCAGCGAAGGCCACGCACAACCAGGTCCGACGCCACCCGCGCAGCAGTCGGTGAACAGTTGGGACGCGGCGTTCATCGACTCGCTGTACGCGAGTTGGCAGAAGGACCCGAGTTCTGTCGAGGCGCAGTGGAGGCAGTTCTTTGCGGGATTCGACCTCGGGCTCTCGCGCCCGGGAACTCCTGCACCTCCAGAGGGATCGACCCTCGGGGGCACTCTTCATGCCGCGCAGCGACAGGTCGACCTCCTCGTCCAGCGATACCGCGAGTTCGGCCATCTCGCGGCACAGCTGGACCCACTGGGAACCACACGACCCTTCCCCGAGATGCTCACGCTGGAGAGCGTCGGACTCACCGACGAGCACTTGGCCCAGTCTTTTGATGCCCTCTCCCTGCCCATCGCCTCGCCCGCACCGCTCGGCGACATCATTGCCCTGCTCGAGCGGATCTACTGCGGAGGCATCGGTGCGGAGTTCGCACACATCACCGATCTGGGCGCGCGCCAGTGGCTCGAACGCCGGATCGAACAAGAGCGCGGCCGAGCCACGGTGGGTGTTGACCTCCAGCGGCGGATTCTCGGGAAGCTGATCGACTCCGACGCGTTCGAGTCGTTCCTCGCGATGCGGTATGTCGGCAAGAAGCGCTTCGGCCTTGAAGGCGCCGACACGATCATCCCCATGCTCGACCAATGCATCGAGAGCGGCGCCGCGCTCGGCGCGCGCGAGTTTTGCTTCGGCTTCGCGCACCGTGGACGCGTCAACCTTCTCGTCAATGTCGTCGGCAAGCGCTACGACCAGGCGCTCACAGAGTTCGAGGAGTCGTGGACACAGGCTTTCGCTCAAGGTGGCGGCGATGTGAAGTACCACCAAGGCCACAGCGCGACGGTGACGACGGCCGCCGGCCCGGTGCGAGTGACTGCGTCCGCGAACGCGTCCCACCTTGAGTATGTGAACGCCGTCGTACTCGGTCGTGCGCGCGCGAAACAGGACTTCCGCGGCGATACCGATCGCACTGAGGTTGTGCCCATCCTCGTCCATGGCGATTCGTCATTCCCCGGACAGGGTTCCGTCGCCGAGTGTTTCAATTTCATGAGGCTTCCTGGCTACGACATTGGTGGTGCGCTGCATGTGATCATCAACAACCAGGTCGGGTTCACGACCAACCCAGAGGATGTCTTCGGGGGCTCGTATTGCTCCGACATGGCCAAGGGCTTCGATGTCCCTGTGTTTCATGTCAACGGCGACGATCCCGAGGCGTGCGTGTGGGCGATGCGGACGGCGACGGAGTTCCGGCAGGCATTCCGTCGCGACGCGCTCGTTGAACTCTGGTGCTTCCGCAAGAACGGCCACAACGAGACCGACGAACCATCGTTCACGCAGCCGCTGCTGTACCGGCGCGTGAAGGCACACGCGGGCGTCGCCGCGAACTACGCCGATCGCTTGGTTGCGTCCGGTGCGGCGACGCGCGACGAGGTCGACGCCATGGTGAAGGCGGTCCATGACCGCATGGACGCCGCGCAGACGGCGGTCAAGGCGAAGCCTGTCTTCCCCGGCGTCGCCGCCTTCGAGGGACGCTGGAAGGGGCTCTCGAACGCTTACACCGCGACAGCGATCGAAACAGGCGTCTCGCTCGCCACGCTGACGAAGATCGCTTCCGCGCTCTCCGACATCCCCGACCACATCACGCCGCACAAGACGATTGCGCGGGTCACTGGCGCGCGCGGACAGTTCGATCCCGATGCGCCCGTGGACTGGGCGCAAGCCGAACTCCTCGCGTACGGATCGCTGCTGACCGAGGGGCACGCCGTGCGCCTCTCTGGACAAGATGCTGAGCGCGGCACCTTCAGCCACCGGCATGCTGTCGTGACCTGCCAAGACACAGGTGCAAAGCACACGCCGCTGGCCGCGCTCGGGAACTTCCGCGTGTGGAATAGCCCGCTCACCGAGAACACGATCGTTGGGTTCGAGCTCGGGTATGCCATCACCGATCCATCGGCGCTGGTGATTTGGGAGGCGCAG
>SXGT01733114.1_pt1 | contig 36071 bp, 37 predicted proteins | sample 3176221 | NCBI WGS metagenome assembly SXGT01 (sample SAMN11356862, study PRJNA531348) | freshwater metagenome | isolation source: freshwater sample F1-120 | place: China: Fuxian Lake, Yuxi | collected 2017-12-25 | reverse complement strand
GTGAGATAGTCGTCGGCGCCCGCCTCGAGACCTTCGATGCGGTGTTCGGGCTCGCCGAGCGCCGTGAGCATGATGATCGGCACGGCCGAGGTTTCGCGCAGCCGACGCGCCACCGTCAGGCCGTCGACGCCGGGAATCATGCGGTCGAGCACCACGAGGTCGGGCGGCCGCGCACTCGCGAGCTCGAGGGCCGTCACGGAGTCGGGCGCCACGTCGACGACGCTGCCCGCGGCGGTGAGGTAGGCCGCCGCGATCTCGAGCAGCGTCGGGTCGTCGTCGACCACGAGCACCCGTCGACCGTCGAGCGGTCGATCAGCAGCACCCGTGTGCGACGCGTCAGCCACCGCGCAGCACGCCTTCGAGGTCGGCGATCGGGTCGTACCAGCCCAGGTCGAGAATGAGCGTCTGCAGCGCCTTGTCGGCGCCGATGATCACGACGATGCCGACGATGATGAACAGCACGCCCATCGTTCGACGGAACCATCCGCGCGGGTCGGCGAGCCAGCCGAGACGCCGGGCGGCCGTGCGCCCCGCGAGTGCGATGAGCAGCAGCGGCACGGCGAGGCCGATCGCGTAGAGCGTGACGTAGAGCAGCCCCTCGCCGAACGACACGGGCAGCACGGTGGCGACGATGAGGGCGTAGGTGGGGCTGCAGCTGCTGAACACCGGCCCGAGCGCGGCCCCCGTGAGCACGTCGCCCCAGACCGACTGCCGCTGCACCGACGAGTCGAGCACCCTGTTGCTGCGGTTGCCCAGCCCGAGGCGCGTCGAGAGCGACTCCCACAGCGCCGGGAACAGCAGATTGATGCCGAGCAGGATGACGATGACGCCCGAGACGATCTGCCAGACCTGCGGTGGCACTCCGAGCAGCGCTGTCGTCGCCTTGAGCAGCAGGGTGAAGGCGATGACACTCACCGCGAGCGAGGCGGCGATGACGTAAGGGCGCCAGCGTGCGCGACGCGAATCGGCCCCGTCGGCCACGATCGAGCCGCCGACGATGACCGGCAGCAGAGGCAGCACGCACGGGGCGGCGACCGTGAGCACACCCGCGGCGAGGCTGACGAAGATCAAGCCTTCCATCGCGTCGGCCTACGGCGCCGCGGCGAGCAGCGCGTCGAGAGTGGTGTCGTCGTAGAGCACGCCCTTGGCGAGCGCGTCGCCGTCGTCATCGACGTAGACGATCGTGGTCTGCAGGGTCACGCCATAGCGCTGGCGCAGCTCGGTCGCGGTGTCGAAGTCGACCTTGAAGACGGTGAAGTTGTCGGGAATCGTGTTGGCGAGAATGTCTTCTTCGAGCGCACGGCACTTGGGGCACCACGAGGCGTGGAAGAAGAGCACCTTGGTGCCCGCTGTCTCGGCGATCGCGCCGTCGTAGTACTCGACGTAGTCGCCCGGCTGCACGGCCGGCTCGGCCTCGACAGGCGCCTCGTCGGTCGGGGTCGGGTCGGGCGTCGTCGGCGTGGAGACAACAGGAGGTGTCTGCGCTGCATCCGGGCCCCCACCCGTCGCGCACCCCGCCAGCAGCATGGTGACCGCTACCGCGGCGATGAGTGTCGTGTTGCGCATTCCCCGCACCTCTCGTTGTTTCTGGCCGACGATGCCCGACCGATGAGTCGACTGTAGGTGCGGGCGACCGCCGCGCACAGGGCGAGACGATTACAGATCCTTACAGAGCGTCAGCCCTCGGTCGAGTCGCCCCGCACGGCCGCGTCTTCGGCATCAGCATCCGGATCGATCGAGGGTCGCGCGCGACGCGAGGCCAGATCGAGCGCAACGGCGTCGCGCAGCGGCCCCAGGAAGATGTACGACAGGGTGAGCGCGATGATGGCGGCGACCAGGGTGACGACCACGATGGCGGCGAAGCCGAACACATCCACCGAAGCGAGCGGGGCCGGCAGCACGAGGTAGAGCACGGTGAAGGCCGCAGCGAAGATGCCGAGGCGCACCAGCGTGTATCGAATCCAGGGGCTCACGAGTGCAGTCTACGAGGGCCTTCTCGGTGCCCGCCCAGACCCCCGGCGTAGACTTCGGGCATGACCAGGGTGCTCATCGTGCTTCTCGTGATCGCCATCGCGTTCACGATCTACACGTTCGTCGATGTGCTGCTCACCGAGCGTTCGCGCGTGCGCGCCTTCCCGAAAGCCCTGTGGGCGTTCGTGGTCATCCTGCTGCCCGTCATCGGCGGTCTGCTCTGGCTCTTCGTCGGCAAGGTGCGGCGCACGGCCGCGTCGATGGCCCGCCCGGTCGCTCCCGATGACGACCCGGGCTTTCTCAGCACGCTGAGTCGTGACGAGATCGCGAAGCGCGCCGAGCAAGACGAACGACTGCGTCGGCTCGAGCAAGAGCTCGCCGACCTCGACGATGACACCCCCGCCGACCCCGAGCGCTGAGACCGCTTCGCCGGCCAGTGCGGCGGCGGGCGCGCTGCTCGACGAGCTCGTGCGCCGCGGTGTCGCCGACATCGTGCTGAGCCCCGGCTCTCGCTCGCAGGCGCTCGCGCTCACGGCCGCCGCGCTCGCCCGGTCGGGCGCCGTCACGCTGCACGTGCGCATCGACGAGCGCGTCGCCGGGTTCACGGCGCTCGGGCTCGCGGTCGAGAGCGGGCGCCCGGTCGCGATCATCTGCACCTCGGGCACGGCCGTAGCCAATCTGCACCCCGCGGTGCTCGAGGCGCACCACAGCGGTGTCGGCATCATCGTGCTGAGTGCTGACCGGCCGGCCGAGCTGCGCGGCATCGGCGCCAACCAGACCACGCAGCAGCCGGGCATCTTCGGCGACCTCGTGCGTGCCGACTGGGATGTTCCTGCCCCGACGGGCGCGCCCGGCGAGCTCGACGATGCCCGCGAGCTCGCCGTGCTCGCCGTGCGCGCGAGCACGGAAGGGCCGGTGCACGTCAATCTCGCTTTCCGCGAGCCGCTCAGCGGGCTGCTGACGATCGATACCGGCCTGACGCCTGGCGACCCTCCTGTGCGCGAGGCGGCCGCCGCTGCCGTCGTCGACCTGCGACCGGACGACGCGACGGTCGTCATCGCCGGCCACGGCGCAGGCTCCCGCGCCGAGCAGCTCGCCGTCGAGCTCGGCGCCCCGCTCATCGCCGAGGTGTCGAGCGGCGCGCGCTTCGGCCGTCACGCCGTCGTCGCCTACCGCGACGTGCTGCGCGGCCCGCACGGTGACGCCGTCGGACGCGCGGTCGTGCTCGGCCACCCCACGCTCAGCCGCGAGGTGCCGCAACTGCTCGAGCGCGGCGATGTCGAGGTCATCGTCGTGCGCACCCCCGGGGTGGAGGACTACAACCCCGGCCGCCGCGCCCGCATCGTCGACGACGTGCGCGTGCTGGGAACCCCCGACCCTGCGGTCGTGCGGCGCTGGGTCGGCGGCTGGGTGAGCATGTCGCGCGCCGTGCTCGAGAGCGAGGCACCCGACGACCCCGCTCCCGACCTGTCGCTCGCCGTGCCGGGCGACCGCGGCGTGCGCGCCGCCTTCGCGCAGGCCGAGCTGGCCGTGCTTCGCGCCCCGATCGACCGGCGGATGCTCGCGCGGGCTCTGTGGGCATCCACCTGGCCGCACGATCGCCTGGTGCTGGCGGCCTCTCGCCTCATCCGGGTCGCCGATGCGATCGTGCCCGGCAAGGCCATCTCGGTGCACGCCAACCGGGGCCTCGCGGGCATCGACGGCACCATCTCGACCGCGACAGGCATCGCGCTCGCGGCGGCGCGCGACGGCTCGACCGGCACGACCCGCGCGCTCGTCGGCGACCTCGCTGCGCTGCACGACGCGGGGGCGCTGCTCGTGCCGCTGCCGGAGGGCATCCGGCTTCATGTCATCGTCGGCAACGACGGCGGGGGCACGATCTTCGACGCGCTCGAGGTCGCGCAGACGGCCGAGCCCGACGACTTCGCGACGGTCATGCGCACACCGCACCGCGCCGACTTCGCGGCGCTCGCCGCCGCCGGTGGGTGGGCGTACCGCCGCGCGGCCACGCGTGCCGAGCTCGACGACGCCATGACTGCGCCCGAGCCGTTGCTGCTCGTCGAGGTGCCGCTCGAGCCGTAGCGGGCCCCCCGGGTAGCATCCGAGTCATGCGCGAACTGTTGAGAGCGACGACCGACCTGAGCCTCGCCGACATCGACACGAGGTCGACCCCGGGGTTCGGGGGCGACAAAGACGAGGCAGAGAAGGCGCTCGCCGAGGGTGCTGAGCGCCTCAGCGAGGTGCAAGAGCGGCTGTTCGCGGCCAGCACGGCGGGTGGCACAGAGCGCGTGCTGCTCGTGATCCAGGCCATGGATACTGCGGGCAAGGGCGGCATCGTGCGCCACGTTGTCGGCGCGGTCGACCCGCAGGGCGTGCAGCTCGCGGCGTTCAAGAAGCCCACGCCCGAAGAGCTCGCCCACCACTTCTTGTGGCGGGTCGAGAAGCAGCTGCCGGCGCCCGGCAAGATCGGCGTCTTCGACCGCTCGCACTACGAAGACGTGCTCATCGGGCGCGTGCGCCAGCTGGCTCCCGCCGACGAGATCGAGCAGCGCTACGACGACATCCTCCAGTTCGAGCGCCGCGTCGTCGACAGCGGCATCGCGGTCATCAAGGTCATGCTGCACCTCAGCGCCGACGAGCAGAAGGCGCGGCTGGCCGAGCGCCTCGACCGACCCGACAAGCACTGGAAGTACCGGCCGGGCGACATCGACGAACGGATGCTCTGGAACGAGTACCAGCGCGCCTACGAGCTCGCGATCACCCGCACCGACAACGACGACGCCCCCTGGTACGTCGTGCCCGCCGACCGCAAGTGGTACGCGCGTCTCGCGGTGCAGACGCTGCTGCTCGACGCGCTCGAGCGCATCGACCCGCAGTGGCCCGTGGCCGACTTCGACGTCGAGGCCGAGAAGAAGCGCCTCGCCGCGTCCTAGCGCAGTGCGTCTGCTATTGGCCGGAACTTCATGCGGGTCTCGGCGAGCTCCGAGTCGGGGTCCGAGTCGATCACGATGCCTGCCCCGGCATAGGCGGTGAGCAGCCCGTCGTCGTCAATGCGCGCGCACCGCAGCGCGATGACCCACTCGCCGTCGCCGTCCTGGTCGATCCAGCCGACCGGCCCGGCGTAGCGCCCGCGATCGAAGGGCTCGAGCTCGGCGATGAGCTCGAGCGCAGCATCCCGAGGCGAACCGGCGACCGCCGCGGTCGGATGCAGCGCCGCGACCAGATCGAGCGCGCTCGCCCCGTCGCCGAGCTGCATCTCGATATCGGTCGCGAGGTGCCACAGGTTGGGCAGCTTGAGCGTGAAGGGCAGCTCGCTCGCCGTGATCGCCCGCACGTGCGGCTGCAGGGCGTCGAGCACGCTGCGCACGGCGAAGGCGTGCTCGTCGAGGTCTTTCTGACTCGTCGCGAGCGTGGCGGCCGCGGCCGCATCGTCGGCCGATCCGGCGCCGCGGGCCGTGCTGCCGGCGAGCACTCGGGCGCTCGCCTCGTGCGCGTGCACGCTCACGAGCGTCTCGGGGCTCGCGCCGATGAGGCCGTCGACCGCGAAGGTCAGGCAGTCGGGGTAGCGATCGGCGAGTTCGCTCAGCAGGGCGCGCCGGTCGGCATCGGGCGGGATGCTCGCTGTGGCATCGCGCGCGATCACCACCTTCTCGACTCGCCCCTCGCGGATCGCCTGCACGGCACTGCCGACTACCGCCGTGAAGCCTTCGCGGCTCAACGAGGCCGCGGCGAGGGTCGCGCGGGGGCGCTCGCCGATCGGCTGCGGTTCGACCACTTCGGTCGCATCGGGTTCGTCGAGCCGCGTGATGCGGGTGACCCAGCTCACGCCGTCACGGCGGCCGACGACCAAGCGCGGAATGACGAGCACGCTCGCCGCCGTCGAAGTGTCGGCGAAAGCGAAGGTGCCGAATGCGACGAGGCCGCAACCGGCGAGGTGCACCTCGTCGACCACCTCGGCGGCAGCGGCGATGCGCCGCCACGCGGCGGCGGCATCGGTCAAGCGGTCAGCGCCCGTGAACTCGAGCCGCAGCAGTTCACCGATGCCGATGATGCCGTCGTCCCGCCGCAGCGCAACCAGCGGGTGGCGCGCGTCGGCGTGCTCGAGCAGCACATCGTGGGAGGCCACCGCCGCGGTGACCGCCCGCACCGCCATGACGGGTACAGCGACCGCGGGCGCGGCGGATTCAGGCACCTGCTCAGGGTACTCCGCGCCCGACAGTCCCCCAGGTCGCTCACGGCGAACCCCGGGCCGACGCTCACTAGACTCGATCCTGTGACGAGGGCCGATCTGTCGAAGACTCCGCGAGACGTCGCCGCGATGTTCGACGGCGTCGCCCGCGGCTACGACCGCACGAATGCCGTGCTGTCGGTGGGCAATGCGGCGTTGTGGCGCATCGCGACCGTGAAGGCGGTCGACCCGAAGCCGGGCGAGCGCGTTCTCGACATCGCCGCGGGCACGGGCACGAGTTCGGTCGCCCTCGCGAAGACCGGCGCCGAGGTTGTCGCTCTCGACTTCTCTGCTGGCATGGTCGACGAGGGCCGCCGACGCCACCCTGACCTGCAGTTCGTGCAGGGCGACGCCGAGAAGCTGCCGTTCGGCGATGCCGAGTTCGACGCCGTGACGATCAGCTTCGGCCTGCGCAACGTGCAGCACCCCGAGGTGGCGCTCGCCGAAATGCACCGCGTGCTCAAGCCCGGTGGCCGGGTCGTGATCTGCGAGTTCTCGCGACCCCCGTTCGCTCCGTTGCGCGCCGCCTATCAGGCCTACCTCAAGCACGTCATGCCTCTCATCGCGGGTGCGGCGAGCTCGAACCCCGACGCCTACCGCTACCTCTTCGAGTCGATCGAGGCCTGGCCCGCGCAGCCCGTGCTGAGCGAGTGGCTGCGCTCCGCGGGCTTCGAGCGCGTCGGCTACCGCAACTTCTCTGCCGGGGTGGTGGCCCTGCACCGCGGCCGCAAGCCCCTCGATTCGGCCTCTTCACTCTCTGACAGATCGGCGAAACGTTGACCCGCCTTCCACCGCTCGCCCGCCGCAGCAAGACGCTCAGCGCGTCGCTCGGCCTCGGTGAGAAGCTCTTCGCCTCGAGCGAAGAACGTCGCTTTGCCGACGCGATCGAGACGGGCCTCGTCGAGGTCGAAGAGGGCCTGCTGCGCGAGGTGTCGTTCGCCGACGACATGGCTGATGTCACGTCGCGCTACCTGCTCGAAGCGGGGGGCAAGCGCATCCGCCCCGTGCTCACGCTGCTCACCGCGCAGCTCGGCGAGGGCAACAACCCCTCGGTCATCACGGCTGCTCAGGCCGTCGAGATCACCCACCTCGCCTCGCTGTATCACGACGACGGCATGGACGAAGCGGAGATGCGCCGCGGGGTTCCCTCGGCGCAGAGCGTCTGGGGCAACTCGGTCGCGATCCTCACGGGCGACCTGCTCTTCGCACGCGCCAGCAAGCTCGTCGCGAGTCTCGGCGAGGGCGCGATCAAGCTGCAGGCCGACACCTTCGAGCGGCTCTGCCTCGGGCAGCTGCACGAGACCATCGGTCCGCGCATCGATGACGACCCGATCGAGCACTACCTGGGCGTGCTCGCCGACAAGACCGGGTCGCTCATCGCCGCCGCGGCGCAGATGGGCGTGATCTTCTCGAACGCGCCTGAAGAGTACGCGGCCCCGGTCGTCGCGTTCGGCGAGAAGATCGGTGTGGCCTTCCAGCTCATCGACGACGTCATCGACCTCGCCGAGCCCGAGTCTGACACCGGCAAGCCGCAGGGCACCGATCTGCGCAGCGGGGTCGCCACCCTGCCGCTGCTGTTCCTGCGCCGCGCCGCCCTCACCGACGCCGACGCCGCTGCCCTGCTCGCCCGCATCGAGCTGCACGTCGAGATCGACGGCGACGAGTCGGAACTCGCCGCGGCGATCGCCGAGCTCCGCTCCCACGACGTCACGATCGAGACTCTCGACGAGGCCCGCCGCTGGTCTGACGAGGCCGTCGCCGCGCTCGCGCCGCTGCCCGATGGTCCGGTCAAGCTCGCCCTGACCAAGTTCGCCGAGGCCGTGGTCGACCGCAGCACGTGATCGTGGTCGACCGCGACCGACTCCCCGCACAGAAAGCACCCCACCCCGCATGACCAAGCTCAGGCTCGCCATCGTCGGTGCCGGACCAGCCGGCATTTACGCCGCCGACATCCTGCTCAAGCATGAGCGCTCGTTCGACGTCTCGATCGACCTCTTCGAGCAGCTGCCCGCCCCGTACGGTCTCGTGCGCTACGGCGTCGCGCCCGACCACCCGCGCATCAAAGGCATCATCAACGCTCTGCGCGAGGTGCTCGACTCGGGCGACATCCGCATCTTCGGCAACGTGCAGTACGGCACCGACATCACGCTCGACGACCTCAAGCGCCACTATCACGCGGTCATCTTCTCGACGGGCGCGATTCGGGATGCTGCGCTCGAGATTCCCGGCATCGATGCGCTCGGCAGCTACGGTGCCGCTGACTTCGTCAGCTGGTACGACGGCCACCCCGACGTGCCGCGCGAGTGGCCGCTCGAGGCCGAGTCGGTCGCGGTGATCGGCAATGGCAATGTCGCGCTCGACGTGGCCCGCATGCTCGCGAAGCACCCCGAAGACCTGCTGCCGACCGAGGTGCCCGACAACGTCTACGAGGGCCTTCTGGCGTCGCCGGTCACCGACGTGCACGTCTTCGGCCGCCGGGGCCCGATGCAGGTGAAGTTCACGCCGCTCGAGCTGCGAGAGCTCGGCGAGCTGCGCGATGTCGACATCGTCGTGCACGACGAGGACTTCGACTACGACCAGGCCTCGCGCGACGCGATCACCTCGAACAAGCAGATCACGGTCATCGATCGCATCTTCACGCAGTGGCGGGCGCGCGAGACGGGCACGGCGTCGCGCCGGCTGCACCTGCACTTCTACGCGAAGCCCCTCGAGGTTCTGACCGACGACGAGGGTCGCGTCTCCGGCTTCCGCTACGAGCGCACGGAGCCCGACGGCGCCGGTGGCGTGCGCGGCACGGGCGAGCTGCGCGAGGTCGCGGTGCAGGCCGTGTACCGCGCAGTCGGCTACTTCGGGTCGCCGCTCGACGGCATCCCGTTCGATGAGCGCCACGGCGTGATCCCGAACCACGAGGGCCAGGTGCTCGGCGACGACAACCGCCAACTGCCCGGCGTCTACGCCACGGGCTGGATCAAGCGCGGCCCGGTCGGCCTCATCGGCCACACGAAGAGCGACGCCATGGAGACCATTCAGCATCTCGTGGTCGACCAGGGCTCGTGGTGGAGCCCGAGCGACCCCGACGAGCAGTCGGTCGTCGACCTGCTCGACTCGCGCGGCGTGCTCTACACGAACCTCGACGGCTGGCACCGCCTGGACGCCCACGAGGTCGCCCTCGGCAAGCCGCAGGGTCGCGAGCGCGTCAAGGTCGTGCCGCGCGACGAGATGATCCGCATCTCGCGCGACTGAGCATCCGCCCCTGTGATCGGCAGGCGGTGACGCTCACACGGCGGTGTCGGCAGTCACCGTCCAGCCCAGGGCGATGAGTTCGCGCAGCACGCTCTCGTCGAGGGCGTCGAGCCGGGTCGCGTAGACGCACGCGACGGTCGCCGAGTGCGGCCCCAGCCGGGCGAGCAGGGCAGGCGCGTCGGGATGCTCGGTCAGGCCGTAGAGCGTGAGCTTCGCCTTGCGCGGCGAGAAGCCGGTCCGCGGCCAGATGCCCTCCTGACCGCTCGCGTAGCGGTATGCGTAGGTGCCGAATCCGACGATCGACGGGCCCCACATGACAGGCTCTGCTCCCGTCGCCGACGCGTAGATGCGCACGAGCTCCGCCCCTTCGGCCGCTCGTCGCGGGTCGAGTGTCGCCAGGAACTCGTCGACGGGCACGTCGGTCGGCAGCGTCTTCTGCGTCATGCCAGAACGGTACGCGCGCGGAGCGTGCGGCCGCTACTGCAGCGCGGCAGTGACGCGAGCCAGATCGTCGAAGGCGCGCATGTGGGCGGGGCGGCGCAGCCACTCGTCGAGCGTCAGCTCGCGGGAGTTCTCGCGGTAGGTCTGCTCGATGGCCCGCAGTTCGCGAAGAATCGACTCGCCCCGCACCATGACCGACACCTCGAGGTTGAGGCTGAACGAGCGCATGTCCATGTTGCTCGAGCCGATGATGGCCACCTGGTCGTCGATCGTGAAGTGCTTGGCGTGCAGCACGGTCGGCGAGCGGTAGAGCCAGATGCGCACCCCGGCGCGCAGCAGCTCTTCGTAGTACGAGCGCTGCGCGTGGAAGACGAGCGTCTGGTCGCCCACCTCGGAGACGAAGAGCTGCACGTCGAGACCGCTCTGCGCCGCCGTGGTGATCGCGTAGAGCATCGACTCGTCGGGCACGAAGTAGGGCGAGCAGATCTGCACCTGCTCCTGCGCCGCGTAGACGAGCGAGTTGAAGAGGCGCAGGTTGTTCTCGCCCTCGAACGCAGGGCCGCTCGGCACCACCTGAGCATCGAGGCCTTGACCCGGATCGATCTCGGGAGGAATGACGGCCTCGCGCAGCAGCAGCTCGTTCGTCTCGCTGTACCAGTCGGTCGCGAACAGCGCTTCGATGCCCGCCGCGATCGGGCCGTCGAAGCGCACCATGAGCTCTCGCCACTCGAGTCGCGAGCCGTCGCGGCGGGAGCGCCGATGGTAGCCGCGCTCGATGAGGTTCTGCGACCCCGTGAAAGCGGTCGACCCGTCGACGATCAAGAACTTGCGGTGGTTGCGCAGGTCAGGGCGCTGCCATTGACCGCGCCAGGGTCGAATCGGCAGCATCGCCTGGTGCTGAGCACCCATCGCCGTGAGCCGACGACGCAGACGGCGGTAGCCCGGCACGCGCAGCGAGGCCACGTGGTCGTAGAGCACGCGCACGACGACCCCGCGCTCGACCGCCGCTTCGAGGGCCTGGAAGAACTCTTCGGTCTCGTCGTCGACCGACATGATGTAGAACTCGGCATGCACCGAGCGAGTGGCGGTCTGCACGGCGCTCGTCATGGCCGCGATCGACGACGAGTAGTCGGTGTACAGGTGCGCCGTGTTGCCGCCGACGAGAGGCATTGCGCCGAGATTGCGGTTGAGCTCGACGATCGGCTCGAGCCACGGCGGCCACGGCGGGTCTTTCGCGACCCTGTCCATGCCCTCGGTCGTCTCGAGAATGTAGGTGTTGATCTCGTCCTGCTGGTCTCGGCGGCGCTTCGGCAGCCGACGCGAGCCGAAGGTGACGAAGAGCAAGAACCCGATGAGCGGCAAGATGTAGATGAGCAGCAGCCACGCGAGCGCGCTCTGCGGTCGTCGATTGCGCGGCACGACCACGAGCGAGACGATCGCGATGATGACGACCGTGGCGAGCACCAGAATCGCCACGATCAGCACGATCAGGGCGCCCAGGCCGCTCGTCGTGCTCGGTTCCGACATGGCCGCAGTCTAGTGACGCGCGGTCACGTCGGCGGGGCGGGGGTCGTCAGCGGAAGTTCACGAACTGCAGCGCGACGTCGAGGTCTTTGCCCTTGAGCAGCGCCATGGTCGCCTGCAGGTCGTCACGGCTCTTCGACTGCACCCGCAGCTCGTCGCCCTGAATCTGGCTCTTGACGCTCTTCGGCCCCTCGTCGCGGATGATCTTCGCGATCTTCTTCGCGTCGTCGCTCGAGATGCCGTTCTTGAGCCCCACCTCGATGCGGAACTCCTTGCCGCTCGCATAGGGCTCGCCCGTGTCGAGGCTGCGGATGCCGATGCCGCGCTTGATCATCTTCGACTCGAGCACCTCGAGCACGGCTTTGACGCGCTCTTCGGCGCTGGCCTTGAGCAGCAGCTTCTCGCCGCTCCACTCGATCGACGCCCCGACGCCCTTGAAGTCGTAGCGCTGCGCCACTTCTTTCTGCGCCTGGTTGACGGCGTTCTCCGCCTCCATCTTGTCGACCTTGCTCACGATGTCGAACGATGCATCAGCCATGCGACCATCGTAACCATGAGCCCCGCCGCGATCGCCCGACTGAGCATCGGACTCGCGCTCGGCACTCTCGTGGTCGCCGCCCTGGTGCTCCTGCTGCTGCGCCCCTCGTCGACAACGATCCCGGATGCTGCGCTCGAGCCGACCGCGACCCCCGCGCCGCGCTGGGCAGAGCCGGCGCCCCTCCCTCCCGCCGCAGCCACCGCGACCCGGCCTGGAGTCTCGGGCCTGGTCGGCCCGGCCTGGGTCACCGCCGTCGCTGCGGAATCGGGCATTCCCGAGCGGGTGCTAGCCGCCTACGCGGGCGCCGCCCTCGCGAAGAACGCCGAGCGCCCCGACTGCGACCTCGGCTGGAACACGCTCGCGGGCATCGGCTGGGTCGAGTCGCGCCACGGCAGCTACGGGGGAGCATCCGTCGCCGACGACGGCACCGTCAGCCCGCCGATCATCGGCATCGCGCTCGACGGTTCGACGACCAACCTCATCACCGACACCGACGGCGGCGAGTTCGACGGCGACGCCGAGTTCGACCGGGCGCTCGGCCCGATGCAGTTCATTCCGGGCAGCTGGGCGAACTGGTACGTCGACGCGAGCGGCGACGGCATCGCCGACCCCCACAACATCGACGACGCGTCGCTCGCCGCAGCCAACTACCTGTGCCGGGCGGTGCCGACGCTCGGCGACGAGGCGTCGTGGCGTGCGGGCATCGCCGCGTACAACGACGCGGGCAGCTATCTCGACGCCGTGGCTACCGCCTCGCAGGGCTACGCCGCTGCGGCCGAGCGGTCGTCGATCTCACAATGAGCTCGAACGGCAGGGGAGTGTTCTCGTCATCGAGATCGTCGCTGCCGCTCGGCTGCAGCTCTTCCATGAGCAGTTCGACCGCGCGCTCGCCCTGAAGGCCCGGGTACTGGGCCACGGTCGAGAGCCCGAAGAACGCGGCGAGCTCATGGTCGTCGATGCCGATCACCGAGAGCTCGCCCGGAACGTCGAGCCCCATGTCGCGCGCCGCGAGAATCGCTCCGATGGCCATCTCGTCGCTCGCCGCGACGATGGCCGTCGGGCGCAAGCGAGGCGTGCCGAGCATCTGCTTGGCCGCGGTGTAGCCGCTCTCCATCGTGAAGACGGCGGGAAAGTAGAGGTCGCGCTCGGGAATGAGCCCGGCGCCCCGCAGCGCGGCCTCGTAGCCGAGGCGCCGGTTGGTCGGCAGGTGGAACGCGAGCTCGCGATCGACGTCGCCCCCGATGTGCCCGATGCGCGTGTGCCCGAGGGAGAGCAGGTGCTCGGTCGCGAGCTTCGTGACCGCCACGTCGTCGATGCTGAGGGTGCGCACCCCCCGCAGCGGCCCGCCCACGCCGACGAGGGGTTTGCTCAGCGCATGCAGCGAGGTGATCTCGGCGACCGTCAGTTCGAGGCTCACGGCGATCACAGCATCCACCCGCTGCCGCAGCAGGTGATCGGTGAAGACCTTCTCCCGCTCGCGATCGTCGCCCGAGAGGTTGTAGAGCGTCAGGTCGTAGCCGTATTGCATGAGACGCCGCTGCGCGCCTTCGATGACCGAGGTGTAGAACCAGCGGTTGAGGAAGGGCACGACGACGCCGATGTTGCGCGTGCGCCCTGTCGCGAGGCTCGAGGCGCTCGCCGAGACGACGTAGCCGAGCTCGGCGGCGGCGGCCTCGACGCGCTCGCGGGTGGTGGCGGCAACGTGCCCGCGACCACTCAGAGCGCGCGACACGGTCGCCGTCGAGACTCCCGCACGACGGGCGACGTCGTCGATGCCGACCATGCGTCGTGGCCTCGCTCTCTCCCCTGTGGCCAGAATAACCGCACGCGGCCCCGGTGCCGGATGCGGCGCCGCGAGCGTGGTACCGCCGACCCCGCCGCTCTTGTATTCTTGTGGGGCGCCTCCGGTCGGTGACCACACGGGTCGGGCGCGCACCTGGCGAGTTACCCAAGCGGCCAAAGGGATCTGACTGTAAATCAGACTGCTCAGCATTCGGGGGTTCGAATCCCTCACTCGCCACCATGACTCCTCCCTCGAGCTCGACCACCGAACTGCTCTCGCTGGCGCGCGCTGTCGCCCTCGAGGCCGGCGCACTCGTTCTCGAGGCGCGGCGCGGGGTCGTCGAGGTCGCCGACCGCAAGTCGTCGTCGGTCGATGTCGTCACGCAGGTCGACCGCGACGCCGAAGCGCTGATCCGCGGCCGCCTGGCCGAGGCGCGGCCCCACGACGGCTTCTTCGGTGAGGAGAGCGGCGGTGCCTCGGGCACGAGCGGGCTCACCTGGGTCGTCGACCCCATCGACGGCACCGTCAACTTTCTCTACGGCATTCCGCACTACGCCGTGAGCATCGCCGTGGTCGAGGGCGAGGCCGACCCGCAGCGCTGGAGGGCGCTCGCCGGGGTCGTCGTCAACCCGGCGACGGGCGAGCTCTTCTCGGCCACCGCGGGGGGCGGCGCTTCTCTCGGCGACCGTGCGCTGCAGGTGAATCCTCCGGTCGACCTGTCGCAGGCGCTCGTCGCGACGGGCTTCGCCTACGCGGCGCAGACGCGTGCCGAGCAGGGTGCGGCCGTCGCGCGCCTGCTGCCCCTGGTGCGGGATGTTCGGCGCATGGGCACCGCCTCGCTCGACCTCTGCGCGGTGGCGAGCGGTCGCGTCGACGCCTACTTCGAGCGAACTCTGAGCCCGTGGGATCACGCTGCCGGAGCCCTCATCGCCGCCGAGGCCGGCGCCCGGGTGACGGGCCTGCCGGGTCTGCGCGCCGACCACCGGTTCCTGCTCGCAGCGCATCCCGAGCTCGCGGTCGCGCTCGAGCGCGTGCTCGGCGAGGTCGAGGCCGTGCCGCGCGACACGACCGATGCCTCGCCGTGACCGCACCTCGGTACGAACTGCGAATTGTGTTCACCGACTTTCGCTGTCGACGCGCAGCCGGTAGTCTTTACCAATCCGTGATAATCGCGCTCTGCGAGACGACCACTGACCTGAGCAACTGACATCTGAGGCTGACGACGACCGTGACGAACGAGTTCCCGTGGGCCGCAGAGGGTTCTGACCAGAATTCCCCTGCGACCGCGAACGACGCGCTCGAGTCTCTCGGCTTCTCCTTCACCGAGCAATCCTCTGCTCAGGCGCCCGTCGTGTCGAACTCCGCCGACGTGCCGACCGCCGCACTCGAGCAGCTGCCCTCGGGTCACTCGACCGACCTCGTGCCCCTGAGCCGCCGCGCGCTGCGCGAGGCAGAGCGCTCGCGGCCGACGAGCCGGCGCGGTCGCCGCCCCGCCGAGAGCGAGCCCGCCGTCGCAGCGACGCAGACGTTCGGTGCGACCGAGACTGTCGCAGCGACACCCGTGCCGCGCGCGGTCGCCTCTCCGCCCGCCGGGCCCGTGGTGACGCGCCCCTCCGCGCCGCGCCCCTCGCTGCGCCGGCGCATCGCCCAGAAGACTTTCCCGCCCGTCGTCATGCTCGCCGCGGCTGCCCTGCTCGTCGGCACATCGGTGCCCGCGACGGCGCTGTTCGACCCCGACGCACCTCCGGCATCCACCGTCATGGCGTCGATCGCCACCGCAGACGAGGCCGCCGCCGATCCCGCGCTCACCGAAGAGCAGGTCGTCGAGGTCGAGGCGGGCGCCGATCTGACCGCGGCCGTCGCCTCGCGCGACGAGTGGAGCGTGACCTCGTACGCCGAGATGCTGCGTCTCAAGTACGGCAGTCGCGACTTCTCCTACTCGACGAGCGGGTCGGGCGCCGTGCGCTGGCCGTTCCCGGCCGCCGTGCCGATCAGCTCGGGCTTCGGCGAGCGCGTCGCGCCCTGCCGTTACTGCTCGAGCTACCACCAGGGTCTCGACTTCAACCCGGGTGCGGGCACCCCGATCTTCGCGATCGCCGACGGCGTCGTCATCAAGGCCGAGCACAGCGGCGGCTTCGGCAACCACGCGATCATCGAGCACACCATCAACGGTCAGCGCGTCACGAGCACCTATGCGCACATGACGACGGCCAGCTCGCCGCTCGTCGTCGGTCAGCAGATACTCGTCGGCGACTTCGTCGGCACCGTCGGCAGCACGGGCACCTCGACCGGTGCCCACCTGCACTTCGAGATTCGCATCGACGACATCGCGATCGACCCCTTCGCCTGGTTGCAGGCCAACGCGAGCTAGACCCGCCCGGCGCTCGCGCGCCGAGCGGGGTCGCGTTCCTCAGGCCGGTGCGGCCTGCGGGTCGCTAGCCGACGAGCATCCACACGGTCGTGTCGACCGGCAGGGTGCGGCCGTCGAGAGCTCCGCTCGCGAGCACGATGTCGCCGGCCGGCAGCTCGACCGGCGCCGCGCCGACGTTGGCGATGACGGTGATCGAGCCGTTGCGCAGGGCGACGACGTCGGCATCGAAGCCCTCGACCCACTGCACAGAGCCCATGCCGAGGTCGTGCTCGGCGCGCAGCCGTAGCGCGGCGCGGTAGAGCTCGAGCGTCGACCCGGGCACGCCCTGCTGCACGTCGCGCGCGTAGTGCGCGAACAGGGGGGGCTGCGGCAGCCAGCTGTCGCCTGAGGTGTTGAACCCGAACGCCGGTGCAGCCGACTCCCACGGAATCGGCACTCGGCATCCGTCGCGTCCGTAGACTTCGCCGTTCGTGCGGTGGAAGGTCGGGTCTTCGCGCACGTGGTCGTCGAGTTCGATGACCTCGGGCAGGCCCAGTTCTTCGCCCTGGTAGAGGTAGGCGCGGCCCGGCAGGCTGAGCATGAGCGCAGTCGCGGCGCGGCCGCGGCGCAGGCCCAGCTCGTCGTCGGGCTTGTCTTCGGTCTTGGGGCCGATGCCGCTCGCGGGCGCCGCGCCGTAGGTCGAGAGGCCGTAGCGGCTGGGGTGGCGCACGACGTCGTGGTTCGAGAGCACCCACGTGCTCGGTGCGCCGACGCCCGTGAAGGCCGCGATCGACTCGTCGATCACCGAGCGCAGTCGCTCGGCCTCCCACGGGGTGCCGAGGTAGCTGAAGTTGAACGCCTGGTGCATCTCGTCCGGGCGCACCCAGAGGGCCGCCTTCTCGAGCGGCTCGACCCACGCCTCGGCGCAGAGCACGCGGTCGCCGCTGTACTCGGCGAGCACCTGATGCCAGTCGCGGTAGACCTCGTGCACCTCGGGCTGCGCCCAGTAGGGCACGTCGTCGGGCGACGAGATGGCGTCGGCGAGCCCGCCGGCCTCAGCCTTCTCGACGATGTCGGGCAGGCCCTCCTTCTTCATCAGGCCGTGCGCGACGTCGACGCGGAACCCGTCGACCCCTCGGTCGAGCCAGAAGCGCAGAATCTGCCGGAACTGCTCCCACACCCAGGGGTTCTTCCAGTTGAAGTCGGGCTGCGAGCTGTCGAAGATGTGCAGGTACCAGGGGCCCGGCGTGCCGTCGGCCTCGGTGATGCGGGTCCAGGCGTTGCCGCCGAAGACCGACTGCCAGTTGTTCGGCGGCAGTTCGCCGTTCTCACCCTTGCCCTCGCGGAACATGAAGCGATCGCGCTCGGCCGAGCCCGGCCCGGCGGCGAGAGCCTGCTGGAACCACGGATGCTCGCTCGAGCAGTGGTTGGGCACGAGGTCGACGATCACGCGCAGGCCGAGCTCGTGCGCGCGATCGCGCAACGCGTCGAAGTCGTCGAGAGTGCCGAAGATGGGGTCGACATCGCAGTAGTCGCTCACGTCGTAGCCCGCGTCGCGCTGGGGCGACCGGAAGAACGGCGAGAGCCAGACGGCGTCGACGCCGAGGTCGGCGAGCGCGGGCAGCCGCTCCGTGATGCCGGCGAGATCGCCGATGCCGTCGCCGCTCGCGTCGGCGAACGAGCGAGGGTAGATCTGGTAGATGACCGCCGAGCGCCACCATTCGGCTCCGGGGGTCGAGGTCTCGTCGTGCTCGACGGCGCGCGCCGAAGGGATCGTCGTGTCGTGAGGCATGTGCGCCACTTTATGACACCCAGCCGTCGCGTGAGACCGGTTCCATGCACGGGGCGCATTTTTGTGCCGTTCTGGGCCTGTTCATGGGCGATCTCGCTCTCTGCATAACAAATTCGTGACGACGACTATGGAAGCGCTTGCAGAATAGCCCGCCCTGTGGCCTAATGGAAGCGCTTGCACTCCGCGAGCACACCAAGAGATCGGCTCCACGACTCTCGGGCGACGACGCACCGACGGTGCAGGGTCGCGTTCGAGTGCCGCCGTCGGGGCCGTCCGCACACGAAAGGGTGACCACCGATGAAGGTGACATCACGCAGCTTGATGATGACGGGAGCGATGGCCGCAGCAACGGCGATCGTTCTCTCCGGATGCGCGGCCGCTGAGCCCGAGGCTCCGATGTTCGAAGGTTCGCTCACGGTCTGGGTCGACGCCGACCGCGCTGGCGTGCTCGAAGACATTGCCGCGCAGTTCGAAGAGGAGCGCGGCGTGACCGTCGAGCTCGTGACGAAGGACTTCGGTGCGATCCGCGACGACTTCATCACCCAGGCCCCGACCGGCAACGGCCCCGACATCATCGTGGGCGCGCACGACTGGCTCGGCAAGCTCGTTCAGAACGGCGTCGTCGCACCGCTCGAGCTCGGCGACAAGGCTGGCGAGTTCCAAGAGGTCGCGATCACGGCCATGAGCTACGAGGGCCAGAACTACGGTCTGCCCTACTCGGTCGAGAACATCGCCATGCTGCGCAACGTCGACCTCGCGGCCGACGAGCCCGCCACGTTCGACGACCTCATCGCCGCGGGCGAGGCCTCGGGCGCTGAGTACCCGTTCCTCGTCGGGCTCGACCCGGCAGCTGCCGACCCCTACCACCTGTACCCGCTGCAGGCGTCGTTCGGTGCTCCCGTCTTCGAGATCACCGCTGACGGCACCTACGACCCGACCGCTCTGGCGCTCGGCAACGAGGGCGGCGAGGCTTTCGCCATCCAGCTCGCCGAGTGGGGCGCTGCCGGCATTCTGAACACGAACATCTCGGGCGACATCGCTCGTGAAGAGTTCGTCGCAGGAAAGTCGCCGTTCTTCCTGACCGGCCCGTGGAACCTGCCGGCCATCCAGGAGGCGGGCATCAACTACTCGATCGACCCGATCCCCTCGGCCGGTGGCGAGACCGCATCGCCGTTCGTCGGCGTGCAGGGCTTCTTCATCAGCTCGCGCAGCGAGAACACCCTTGCCGCCAACGAGTTCCTCGTGAACTACATCGGCACCGAGGCCGTGCAGACCGCGCTCTACGAGGTCGGCGGCCGTGCACCCGCACTGCTGACCGCTTTCGAGGCCGCGAAGTCGAACGCCGACGTCGCCGCCTTCGGCGAGGTGGGTGCCAATGGCAACCCGATGCCGAACGTGCCCGCGATGGACGTCGTGTGGTCTGACTGGGGTTCGACCGAGGTCGCGATCATCAACGGCCAGGGCGACCCGGTCGAGCTGTGGCGCGCGATGGTCGAGAGCATCCAGTCGAAGATCGACGGCTAGCAGCCTCTCGCAACAGTTGGTGCCGGGACCTGCCGGAGCGCTCAGCGCCCCGGTAGGCTCCCGGCACCGCCACGGTGCCGCGACGACGATGTTCGGAGAACCATGAGCCACCCCAGCCCGGCGAGTCCGCTCGCCGCCCCCGTGCCCCCCGCTCCTGCCGGCGCTCTGAAGCCGCCGCGGTCGAGCAGCAGCACGCGGGGCATCCTGATCAAGATCGCCCTCTTGAGCATCATCGATGCCATCGCGGTCTTCGGTCTCTTCATGCTCTTCCTGCAGGAGTCGTGGATTCCGTTCGCGATCGTCCTGGCCGTCACAGTGCTCGTCAATTGGATCTATCTGACGCCCGGCTGGCTGCCGGCCAAGTACCTCACCCCGGGTCTTCTCTTTCTTGCGGTCTTCCAGATCTTCGTCGTGGTCTACAGCGGGTACATCGCGTTCACCAATTACGGCGACGGCCGCAACGGTACGAAAGACGATGCGATCAGCACCATTCTGCTGACGGCGCAAGAGCGCGTGCCCGACTCGCCCACTTATCGCGTCACGGTGCTCGAGCAGTTCGGCGAGTACTTCTTCCTCGTCACCGACCCCGAGGGCGAGGTCTCTCTCGGTAGCGCTGACAGCCCCCTCGAGCGCGTCACCGACTTCGGCACCGACTCCACGGGCCGGGCCGACTCGGTGCCGGGCTTCACGACACTCGGCTTCGCCGACCTCCTGGGCAACCAGCGCGCGATCACCGATCTCGCCGTGCAGGTCAGCGACGACCCGAACGACGGCGCGCTGCGCACGCCCGACGGCTCGAACGCGTACCTCTACCTCTCATCGCTCAGCTACGACGCCGCGACCGACACCTTCGTCGATCGGCAGGGCACGGTCTACCGCGACGGCGGTGACGGTGCCTTCGTCAATGACAGCGGTCGCGAGCTCATCCCCGGCTGGACCATCACGGTCGGATTCGACAACTTCGTCAAGGCCTTCACGACCGAGAACATCCGCGGCCCGCTCATCAGCGTCACGATCTGGACCTTCGCCTTCGCGATCCTCTCGGTGGCGACGACCTTCGCCCTGGGGCTCTTCCTCGCCATCGTCTTCAACAAGCCGAACATGCGGGGCAAGAAGGCCTACCGGCTCATCATGATCCTGCCCTACGCCTTTCCGGGGTTCCTCTCGGGGCTCGTCTGGCTCGGTCTCTTCAACGAAGACTTCGGCTACATCAACCAGGTGCTGTTCGGCGGGGCATCGATCCCCTGGCTCAATGATCCCTGGCTGGCCAAGTTCAGCGTGCTGCTCGTCAACCTGTGGCTCGGGTTCCCCTACATGTTCCTCATCTGCACGGGGGCCCTGCAGTCGATTCCCGAAGAGCTCACCGAGGCCGCCACGGTCGATGGCGCGCAGCCGTGGGCGGTGTTCCGACTCATCAAGTTCCCGCTGCTGCTGGTCTCCGTCGCGCCGCTGCTCATCTCGTCGTTCGCCTTCAACTTCAACAACTTCAACATCATCTACATGCTCACCGGTGGCGGCCCGCGCGACGTCAGCGCCGGGGTCGATGCCGGCGCGACCGACATTCTCATCACGCTCGTGTACAAGGTGGCCTTCGGTGAAGGCACGGGGCGCGACTACGGGCTCGCTAGTGCCTTCGCGATCTTGATCTTCTTCATCGTCGCGACGGTGTCGATCATCAGCTTCCGGCAGACCAAGGCCCTCGAGGAGCTGAACTGACATGACGAATCCCTTCAACCCCGCCGAGGGCGCCGAGGTCAGCAGTCGGCTCAACCCGGCGGTCGCGGGCGCTGAGACCGCACCCGGTGAGAGCCCGGCGCCTCGCGTCATTCCCGAGCGCCGCCGTCGTGGCCTCTGGTTCTGGTTCCGCGACACGGGCTGGCGCCACTTCATCGGCCTGGTGATGCTCGTCTTCGCGGCCTTCCCGCTGCTCTACGTGCTGTCGGCGTCGCTCAATCCGACGGGCACGCTCGTGGGGTCGAACACGCTCTTCCGCACGATCGACTTCAGCAACTACATCGAGCTGTTCCAGCTGCCGCAGCAGCCCTATGCCGCCTGGTTCATCAACACCATGGTCATCGGGCTCATCGCCGCGGCCGGCACCGTCTTCCTCGGGGCCCTGGCCGCATACGCGTTCTCTCGCATGCGGTTCCGCGGGCGCCGCGTCGGGCTCCTCACCCTGCTGCTCGTGCAGATGTTCCCGCAGCTCCTTGGTGTCGTCGCGATCTTCCTGCTCATGAGCGGCATCGGCGAAGTGTTTCCGCAGATCGGCATCGGCACCCAGGCGGGCTTGATTCTCGTGTACCTCGGCGGGGCTCTCGGCGTGAACACCTACCTCCTGTACGGGTTCTTCAACACCGTGCCGGTGTCGATCGACGAGGCCGCCAAGATCGACGGTGCGAGCCATGCGCGCATCTTCTTCACGATCATCTTGCGACTGGTCGCGCCGATTCTCGCGGTCGTCGGGCTGCTCTCGTTCATCGGAACGACGAGCGAGTTCGTCATCGCCTCGATCGTGCTGACCGACCCGCAGACGCAGACCCTGGCGGTAGGCCTCTACCAGTTCGTCTCGCAGGAGACCTCGTCGAACTGGACGCTGTTCTCGGCGGGAGCCGTGCTCGCCGCGATCCCCGTCATGGCGCTCTTCCTGTACCTGCAGAAGTACATCATCGGCGGCCTCACCGCCGGGTCGGTCAAGTGAGCACGCCGGCCCTCGCCCTCGAACCCCACCACGACGGCTCGCCGCTCTACGTCTCGACGCAGACACCAGCGCTCGGCGACGCGGTGCAGGTGCGAGTGCGCATCCCGCTCGCCTACGGCGCGGTCGCGGCCGTGCGCACGAGGTCGAACCCCGATCACGAGCCGCGGTGGTCGACCGCGACCCTGCTGGGCGAGCGCGACGGCGCCCAGTGGTGGCAGGCCGAGGTCGAGGTGGGCAACCCTGTGCACGGCTACCGCTTCGTCATCGAGCACGCCGACGGGAGGGTCGTCTGGCTCTGCAACGCGGGGCTGAGCGACATCGAGACGCGCGACGATGACGACTTCAAACTCGTGACCCACCCGCCCGCGCCCGCCTGGGGCGCCGAGACGGTCATGTACCAGGTGTTTCCCGACCGCTTCGCCCGCTCGGCCGCTGCCGACGCGCGGGCGCTGCCCGAGTGGGCTGAGCCCGCCGAGTGGGATGACGAGCCGATCTACCAAGGCCCCTCGACGCCGCTGCAGTTCTACGGCGGCGACCTCGACGGCGTGACCGAGCACCTCGACCACCTCGAGCGGCTCGGCGTGAACCTGCTCTACCTCACCCCGTTCTTCCCGGCGCGCTCGAACCACCGCTACGACGCCCATCGCTTCGACCAGGTCGACGAGCTGCTGGGCGGCGATGAGGCGCTCGCGCGATTGACGGCCGCGGCGCACGAGCGCGGAATCCGCGTCATGGGCGACCTCACAAGCAACCATTCGGGGGATGCCCACGAGTGGTTCCGCGCCGCGCACGGCCGGCCCGGCACCCCCGAGAGCGAGTTCTACTACTGGCTCGACGACGAGCAGCAGACCTACGAGTCGTGGCTCGGCGTGCCGAGCCTGCCCAAGCTCAACTGGAACTCGCGCGAGCTGCGTCGACGCTTCATCGAGGGGCCCGACTCGGTGGTCGCGCACTGGATGAAGCCGCCGTTCGACCTCGACGGCTGGCGCATCGACGTCGCCAACATGACGGGGCGCTTCGGCGACGATGACCTCAATGAGGCCGTGCGCCGCACGATTCGCCAGACCATGATCGAGGTCGACCCCGACACCCTGCTGCTCGCCGAGTACACGAACGACGCGGCGAAAGACCTGCAGGGCGACGGCTGGCACGGGGCGATGACCTACGCCAACTTCACGCGGCCCGTGTGGGCGTGGCTCAGCAGCCCCGGCCCGACCGACTGGTTCTTCGGCCTGCCGTACCCCGTGATGCCGCAGTACACGGCGCGGCAGGTGCATCACGCGCACCGCCGGTTCACCGCCGCGATGCCGTGGCGCACGCGCATCCACGGCATGAACGCTCTCGACACGCACGACACGGCGCGCTTCGCCAACCGCGCGCTGCCCGGGGCCGTTCCCGTCGCCGCGGGGCTGTCGATGACGCTGCCGGGAATCCCCGTCGTCTTCGCGGGCGACGAGCTCGGCGCGACCGGAGAGAATGGCGAGCACTCGCGCACCACCATGCCGTGGGATCGACTCGGCGACTACAACGAGCAGATCGAGCTCTACGCCACGCTCGTGCGGGTGCGGCGGGAGCATCCGGCACTCAGCCACGGCGGCCTGCGCTGGCTGCACGTCGATGACGACAGCCTGATCTTCGTGCGCGAGGCGGCCGACGAGAGCGTGCTCGTGCTCGCCGCTCGCGACGACGTCGACGTGACCCTGCCGATCGGCGCGATCGCGGGGGCGGGAGAGCGGCTGATCGGCACCGGCACCCTCGACGGCACGCGCGTGCGCTCGACCGGAATGGCCTTCACCGCGTGGCGACTGCCGGGAGTGAGGCCGTTCGACTAGGTGATAATCTTCTCTGGTGCCGATCGCGTTCGCGCGCCCGGCAACGCCCCGATAGCTCAGTGGTAGAGCACTTCCATGGTCAGGAAGGGGTCGTCAGTTCAATCCTGACTCGGGGCTCTGGTACGACCGGCTCCTGGTCGGTAGTCCTGCCCGGCGGGGTAGCTCAGGTGGTTAGAGCACACGGCTCATAATCGTGGTGTCGCGGGTTCGAGTCCCGCCCTCGCTACCGTTTCGTAGACGGTGCAGCCCACCTCTACCAGCCGCTGTCGCCGAGCTCGCGCATCGCGTCGAGGCGCCCTCGCAGCTCGAGCAGGTCGGCCGCGACGCCCTCCATGGCCCGGCGACGCTCGTCGTCCGACTGGTTCGCGAACTCGTGCTCGGCGACCAGCCGCGCCTTCGTGAGCTCGGTGAGCGTGTCGTCTCGCGCTGTCTCGACGAGCCGGGCGATCGCGAGGTCGTCGTCGCGCATCCGGCGGAGGCGCTGCACGACGCCGCGCGCCGTGCGTGCCCGCAGCTCGAGTCGTGAAAGCTCGAGCTCGGCGTCGCGCCGCTTCTTGCCGCGTCCGCGCGCGGGCCGAGCCTCGGCCTCGGCGTCGAGACGCTCAGCCGTCGCGCTGAGCTCGGCGATGAGCGAGTCGACGGCCTCGCGGGCGAGCACCGTGACCTCGTCCGTGCTCCAGGGGCGAGCATCCCGCAGCACCGACATGATGACGCCGTTCTTGACCGCGAGACGCAGCGCTGAGCGCACGACGAGCTCGCCTTCGCGCACGTGCTGCTCGAGAATCTCGCGCGAGATCTGAGCATCGGCGGCGTCGGCGGCCGGGGAGGGAGGCAGGAATCGCATGGGGTCTCTCTGCGTCACGAGGCGCGTGCTCAGCCTAGAGCGCTGCTGCTGCGAGCAGGCCGCGACCAGGCACTCGCAGAATTGTTCGCGACACGCCGAAACCACAACATCTAGGGGAATGACATCGGTGTCATTCCATGTATATAGTGAGACCCCTAGCCGCCGGGGGCGGAGAATTCAGTAGAAGGAGGTCCGACATGGACAACGACAACGAGACCATCGGTGGCTACGCCGTGCCCGTCGACCCGATGGACATGCTGCAGTGCGAGAGCTGCCAGTAGCAGCCCGCTGACTGCACCCGCGGTCACCCAGCTTCAGTCGAAACCCCGGACCGCCGATGAAGGCGGGCCGGGGTTTCGCATGACCGGGCCACCGGCTCGAAGGAGGGTTCATGAGCATCGCCGCTGATGCCGTGACCGCCGACGCCCGCGCGCGCCTGGCGAGCGACGCCGAAGTGCTCGACCGCGTGCATCGCACCCTCGGCCCCGTCGACGTGGTCGACGAGCACTGGGGCGCCGACCGCGCGTCGCGCGTGCTGCACGTCATGACACGGGGCGGTGAGCAGGCGGTCGTCAAGTGGCATCGGGATGCTGCGCCCCACCACCGCGAATCGACAGCTCTGCAGCAGTACGCCGTGGCGCTCGGCGGAGATGCCCCTCGCGTCTCCCTCAGCGACCCGGCACTGCGCCTGCTCGCGCTGTCGCGGCTACTCGGTGAGGCCGCCGCGGGCACGCCGCACGAGCGCGACGCCGACATCCACCAGCGCGCGGGCGACCTGCTGCGCCGGCTGCACGATGCCGAGCCGCCCCGCCGGCACGCGCTCTTCGGCCCGTCGATCGCCGCCGAGTTCGAGCGCTGGAGCGTCGCGGCCGAGAAGCTCTGGGGCGACGGCAGCGACCCCGCGGACGCGCGCGGCCAGCGGCTCGCCGACGAGCGCGCCCGAGCACGCGAGTGCATCGTCGCGGCCATGGACCTCGGCGAGTTCGACCACGTGCCCGTGCACGGGCGCTTCGAGCCCCGCCACTGGATCATCGACCCCGGTGGGCGCGTGCGCCTTATCGACTTCAGCCAGGTGCGCTTCGAGCCGCGCATCACCGACCTGGTGTGGCTCGAGTACGGGCCGTGGCGCGACGAGCCGTGGCTGCGGGCGGCCTTCCTGCACGGCTACGGCCGCATTCCGACCGAGCGAGACGAGCTCGCGCTGCGCGCCATTGCGGCGACGCGGGGCCTCGAGCTGCTCGTGCGCGGCGAGGCGCGCGGTCACGCCGCCGAGCGCGCCCTCGGCCGCGGCATGCTCGACCGGCTGCTCGGCGCGACGCTCTTCTAGACCGACTGCGGCAGCGACCCCGCGCCTAGACTGGGCGGGTGCCCGTGAACCCTGAACTGACCGAGCGCGCGTTCACCCCGACCGCGCCGTACCTGGTGGGGCGCGAGAAGGTGCGCGAGTTCGCGCGCGCCGTGCTCGCCACCGCGCCCCTGCACCACGACCCGGAGGCGGCCCGCGCGGCCGGCTTCGCCGACGTCGTGGCGCCCCCCACCTTTCCGATCGTCATCGCCGAGGCGACGCTGCAGCAGCTACTGGCCGAGCCCGATGCCGGCATCGATTTCAGCCGTGTCGTGCACGGCGATCAGCGTTTCAGCTACTCGCGTCCGATCGTCGCGGGCGACGAGCTCACCGCGACCTTGCGGGTCACGAGCATCAAGACGCTCGGCGGCAACAGCATGGTCACGAGCGAGTCGGCGATGACCGACGCTGCGGGTGCGCACGTCGTCACGAGCATCTCGACGCTCGTCATCAGAGGAGACGAGTCATGAGCCTGCTCGACGGCCTCGAGATCGGCCAGATCGTGGCCGAGCGCACGGTGCACCTGACGCGCGACAGCCTGGTGCGTTACGCGGGCGCGAGCGGCGACTTCAACCCCATTCACTACCGCGACGACGTCGCTGCGCAGGTCGGGCTGCCGGGCGTTCTCGCTCACGGCATGCTGACGATGGGTGTGGCAGTGCAGCCGGTCATCGACTGGGCGGATGCTCGCGGCTGGGTCAGCGACTACCAGGTGCGCTTCACGCGCCCGGTCGTGGTCGATCCCGCGCTCGGTGCCGACCTCACGATCACCGCGAAGGTGGCGGCGGTCGATGACGACGCAGCGCGCATCGACCTCACGGTGACGTACGGCGACCAGACGGTGCTCGGCAAGGCGCAGGTGCGCGTCACGACCCTGGCGTGACCGGCATGCAGCTCGCCGAGCTCACCACCTTGCGCGTCGGCGGCCCCGCCGACCGGCTCGTCGAGGCGACGACGGCCGAGAGCATTGTCGACGCCGTGCTCGAGGCCGATGCCGCGGGGCACGAGTGGATCGTGCTCGGCGGCGGCTCGAACGTGCTCGTCGGGGACGAGGGCGTGCCCGGCACGGTCGTGCTCGTGCGCTCGCGCGGTATCGAGCGCCTGCCCGACGTCGAGAGCTCGCGCCGCCCGGTGCGCCTGCGTGTGCAGGCGGGCGAGCCGTGGGATGAGCTCGTGGCCTACACGGTCGAGAACGGCTTCGCGGGAATCGAGGCGCTGAGCGGGGTGCCCGGGTCGACCGGCGCCGCACCCATTCAGAACATCGGCGCTTACGGGCAAGAGCTCGCCGAGAGCCTCGTGGCGGTCGAGGTGCTCGACGTCGCGTCGGGCGAGCGTCGCCGAGTGCCGGCCCCCGAGCTGCGGCTCGGCTACCGCACGAGTGCGATCAAGCAGGGCTGGTCGGCCATCGTGCTCAGTGTCGACCTCGCGCTCGAGCGCGTCGACGGCGCGCGCAGCCGTCCGGTCGCTTACGCGCAGCTCGCCGATGCGCTCGGTGTCGACATCGGCGACCGCGCACCGCTCGTCGGCGTGCGCGCTGCGACGCTCGCGCTGCGGGCGAGCAAGGGCATGGTTCTCGACGAGAACGACCCCGACTCGGTGAGCGCCGGCTCGTTCTTCACGAACCCGATCGTCAGCGAGAGCTTCGCGCGCACGCTGCCGGTTGAGGCCCCTCGCTGGCCGCAGCAGCCTGAGCCGCCCGCCCTCGCCGTGCCGCTGGGCGCCGAGCCCGCGAGCCCGCCGCCACCCGTCGAGTCGACCGTGAAGCTCAGCGCCGCCTGGCTCATCGAGCACTCGGGCGTCACCCGCGGGTTCGCCCTGCCCGGTTCTGCCGCATCCGTCTCGAAGAAGCACACCCTGGCCCTCACCAACGCGAGCGGTCGTGCGACCGCTGCCGAGATCGCGCAACTCGCGAGCTACATCCAGACCCGCGTCATGAGCGAGTTCGGGGTCGTGCTGCACCCCGAGCCCGTCTTCGTGAACCAGCCCCTCTAGAGCAGGCCGCGCTGCATCGCGAGGGTCACGGCCCGCGTGCGATCGTTGACGCCCAGCTTCTCGAACGTGCGCAGCAAGTGGGTCTTGACGGTCGACTCGCCGAGAAACAGGCGTTCGCCGATCTCGCGGTTCGAGAGCCCTTCCGCCACGAGGCGCAGCACCTCGGTCTCGCGCGGTGTGAGAGCGGCGGGCGAGGGCTCGCGCATGCGCGCGACGAGCTGGGCAGCGATCGCGGGCGACAGCGCCACTTCGCCCGCGGCCACCGACCGCACGCCGGCGATAAGCTCGTCGGCCGGCGCAGCCTTCAGCAGGTAGCCGCTCGCCCCCGCTTCGATCGCCGAGAGGATGCTCGCGTCAGACTCGTAGGTCGTGAGCACGAGCACGCGCACCTCGTCGGCCTGCGCGCGAATGGCGGCGGTCGCGGCGTCGCCCGTGAGGCGGGGCATCCGCACGTCCATGACGACGAGGTCGGGCCGGAGCGCGAGCGCCTGCTCGACGGCGTCCTCTCCGTCGACCGCCTCGCCCACGACCTCTATGCCGGGCTCTGCCGCCAGCAGCGCCACGATGCCGGCACGCACGACGGCGTGGTCGTCGGCCACCAGAACGCGGATCACCTCGCTCACGCCGTCACCCCCTCAGCAGGCAGTTCGGCGACGAGCGTCGTGCCCGCGCCCGCCGCGCTGCGCACCTCGAGCGTGCCGCGCACGAGCGCCAGGCGATCAGTCATTCCCGAGAGCCCGAAGCCGTCGCGCGCCGAGGCGGGGTCGAATCCGATGCCGTCATCGGTGATCTCGACACGCACCCGCTGCGTGTCGTCGTCGGGTGCGGTGACTGCGATCGCGATGCGGGATGCTCGCGCGTGCTTGCGCGCATTGCCGAGCGCCTCCTGCACGCAGCGCAGCACCACGACCTCGGCGCCGCGGTCGAGCTCGAGCTCGGCGTCGACATCGCACGTCACCTCGACGCCGGTCTCGCGCGAGAAGCGCTCGGCCAGTCGGTGCAGGGCCGATGCGAGGTCGGTCGACTCGTCGCCGAGGGCAGCGCCCGACGCGACCAGTGCGCGCGTCTCGGCGAGCGTCGCCCGCGCGTTCTCTTCGATGAGGCGCAGCGTCTCGCTCTCGCCGATCTCTCGCCGGGCGCGCTGAGCGAGCATGACGAGCCCGGTGAGGTCTTGCGCGATCGTGTCGTGCAGCTCGCGGGCGAGATGCTCGCGCTCGGCGGTCGCGCCCGCCTCGCGGTGCAGAGTCGCGATCTGGGTCTGCGCGCCCTGCAGTTCGGCGAGCAGTCGGCCGTTGCGGTCGCCGAGCTCGGTCATGTGGGCGATCCAGAAGCCCATGGCGAGGCTGAAGCCGAGCGAGATGACCATCGTGAAGGCGGTCTGCAGCAGGGCGTCGGGCGTCGTGCCGAGGCTCACCATGAACCCGATCGCGACCCCCGCTGCGATGACGATGTTCTGCACCACCGCGCGGCGCACCGACGAGCAGAACACCCACGCGATCGGGTAGGCGATGCCCTGCACGATCGCGAGTGTGGGCGAGGCGGAGACCATGAGGGTGACGGCGACAGCCACGACCCCGACGAAGACCGGAGCGCCGCGCGGGTCATCGAGGCGCGGCAGGCCGAGGCTGAACCATCCGGTGACGAGCAACGCGATGCCGGCCGTGCCCAGCACGGCGTCGACGGCATCGCGGCCGGTGATGACGAGCAGCACGCCGAGCAGCGCCGCCATGCCCAGCACGGCGGCGCTCCACACTCGACGGGCGGTCATGCGCCCGAGCCTAGCCACGGGTGACCGATTCGGTCAGGGCCAGACTCGGGCGCAGCATCCTGACTCTCACGAGTCCTTGCGGATCCAGCGGAAGGTGACGCTCGTGATGACGAGGCCCGCCACGAGCCAGATCGCGAGCACCAGGGCGATGCCCGGCAGATCCCACGACTCGTTCTGCTCGAGCACGACGAGCTCGTCGGGCAGGAAGACGCTGCGCATGCCCTGCGCCATCCACTTGAGAGGGAACACCGAGGCCACATTCTGCAGCCACTCGGGCAGGTCGCTGAAGCGCAGGTACACGCCCGAGATGAACTGCAGCACGAGCGTGATCGGAATCACGACGGCCGTCGCGCTCTTGCCGCTGCGCGGCACGGCACTGAGCGCGATGCCCAGAATGGCCGAGCAGAACACGCCGAGCGTGAAGACCCACGCGAACGTCACCCAGTTCTCGGCGTTCTCAGGCAGCGGCACCTGGAAGACCGTGAAGCCGAGCAGCAGCAGCACGCCGGCCTGCAGGAGGCCCGTCGTGAACGACTGGCCGAGCTTGCCGATGAAGTAGCTCACGACCGGCAAGGGCGAGCCCGCCAGGCGCTTGAGCGTGCCGTCGCTCTTCTCCACCGCGATGTCGATCGCGAGGTTCTGCAGGCCGCTCAGCAGCACGCCCGCGGCGAGCATGGCGGGAAGGAAGAACCAGGCGGCCGTGATCTCGTCGCCGTCGGCGGTCTGGCCGAAGCTCGCCTCGCTGAACGAGACCGAGAAGATCGTGAGCATCACCACCGGGAAGAGGAAGGTGAAGAACACGGTGTCGCCCTGCCTGAAGTAGGCGCGCACCTCGTAGCCGATGCGCAGCAGCCCCAGGCGCACGGCGCGGCCGATCGAGGATTCTGTGCGGGATGCCCGGGCCGGGCTGATCGTTGTCGTCATCGTGCTGCCTCCGTCTCATTCAGCGCTTCAGCGCTCAGGTCGCTCGCGTGCTCGTGCCCGACCAGGTCGAGGTAGACGTCTTCGAGGCTGGGTCGGATGACCTCGAGCGAGTCGGGCTCGGCGCCCAGGCGGCTCACGAGCTCGGTGACCAGGGTCGCCGGGGTCGTCGTGCGCTGCTCGCGGCGCTCGCCGTTCTCGAGCCAGCGCACGAGCGGCACGCGCGACTCGCGCCCGCCGATCTCATCGATCGGCGCGAGGTCGACCATGCGGCCGCCCGCGATGATGCCGGCGCGGTCGCCCAGCTGAGCGGCCTCGTCGAGGTAGTGGGTGGTGAGCAGAATGCTCGTGCCCTCGCTCTGCAGCGTGCGGATCAGCTTCCAGAAGCTGCGGCGGGCCTCGGGGTCGAAGCCCGTCGTCGGCTCATCGAGAAAGAGCAGCTCGGGCGCGCCGACGATGCCGACGGCCACATCGACGCGGCGTCGCTGGCCGCCCGACAGCTTGCGGATGAGCGAGCCAGCCTTCTCTTCGAGCCCGACGGCGGCGATCACCTCGTCGACGTCGCGAGGGTTCGGGTAGAGGGCCGCGAAGTGCCGCAGCTGCTCGGCGACGGTGACGTTGCCGCTCTCGCCGCTCGACTGCAGCACGATGCCGATGCGGGCCTTCCAGTCGAGACCGCCTCGACCGGGGTCGGTGCCGAGCACGCGGGCCTCGCCGCTCGTGCGGTCGCGGTACCCCTCGAGAATCTCGATGGTGGTCGACTTGCCGGCGCCGTTGGGGCCGAGGAGGGCGAAGGTCTCGCCGCGGTGAATATCGAAGCTGATGCCGTCGACGGCGGTGAAGTCGCCGTACGTCTTGCGCAGGTCTCGCACCTCGACGACGTTTTCGGTGATTGTCATGCCCCCACTCTGCGCGTTCGATCCGCCGGTCACAACGGCCGGTCGGCCCGAGTCTGCGTCCACCGATCGGTGGACCCCGTGCTCGTAACTCAGTCAGAAATGACACCTGTGCCGTATTTCGCGCGCACATAATTCCTTTCAGCCTGAATTGCGAACGCCATAGCGCGATAAACTCCCTCTGCGCATAAAGCCGCGCACTATGAGGGGGAGAAATTCCATGAAACGCATTACGACTGAACTCGTCGACGACCTCGACGGCACCGTCATCGGGCCGGCCGACGGCGGCACCGTCACCTTCGCCCTCGACGGCGCGAGCTACGAGATCGACCTCGGCCGCGCGAACCAGCAGGCGTTGCGGGATGCTCTCGCGCCGTTCATCGCGAAGGCGCGCTCGACCGGCCGTCGTTCTGGCGCTGCCCCGCGCAAGCGGTCGACGGCCAGCGGCGACACCGCCGCCGTGCGCGAGTGGGCGCAGCGCAACGGCTACACGGTGGGCGACCGCGGCCGCATTCCGGCCGAGATCCGCGAGGCCTACGCCGCCGCGCAGCGCTAGCGTACGAGCACGAGCGACAGGCCGATCGCGACCATGACGACGGCGATGCCCGCATCGAGCCACCGCCACGCGCGCGGGGTCGACAGCCAGCGCGAGAGGTAGCGAGCACCGAAGCCGAGCGCGGTGAACCACGCGACGCTCGCCGCCATCGCGCCCGCGCCGAACAGCCAGCGCGCATCGCCGTGCGTGCCGGCGATCGACCCGAGCAGGAAGACGGTGTCGAGGTCGACGTGCGGGTTGAGCCAGGTCAGCGCGAGCGCCGTGAGCACGACAGTGCGCAGCCGCGCCTGAGGGGGAGCGACAGCAGTCGCGGCACCCGTGGTCGCGCCCGACTCGGTGGTGCTCGACTCATCGACGACGAGCGCGGCACGGGGGCGCCAGGCGCGGCGCGCGGCGAGCATCCCGTACCCGACGAGGAAGGCCGCACCCACCCAGCGCACCACCTCGACGAGCCAGGGAATCGCCGACAGCACCGCGCCAATGCCGGCGATGCCCGCGGCGATGAGCACGGCGTCGGAGACCGCGCACACGATGACGACGGCGAGCACGTGCTCGCGCCGGATGCCCTGGCGCAGCACGAAGACGTTCTGCGCGCCGATGGCGATGATGAGCGAGAGGCCGAGGCCCATGCCCGCGAGCAGCACGCTCACGAGCACGCCGCCGTCACAGCGCCCCGCACGGCTAGTTCGTGCCGAAGAGCGACTGCAGGCGCTGGATGCCCTCGAGCAGGTCCGCGTCACCGAGCGCGTAGCTGAAGCGCAGGTAGCCGCTGGGCCCGAACGCCTCACCGGGCACGGCTGCGACCTCGGCGTGCTCGAGAATCAGGTCGGCCAGCTCGAGCGAGGTCGCGGGAGTCGAGCCCTTCCACTCGCGGTGCAGCAGCCCCGTGACGTCGGGGTACACGTAGAACGCGCCTGTCGGCGTCGGCGTGACCATGCCGGGGATGCGGTTGAGCTCGGCGACCGCGACCGTGCGTCGCCGGTCGAAGGCCTCGCGCATGGTGGCGACCGCATCTTGCGGCCCCGTGAGGGCAGCGATCGCGGCGCGCTGCGAGATGTTGGCCACATTGCTCGAGAGATGCGACTGCAGGTTCGAGGCCGCGGCGATGACGTCGGCAGGGCCGACCATCCACCCCACGCGCCAGCCCGTCATGGCGTAGGTCTTGGCGACGCCGTTGACGAGAATGCACTGCTCGGCGAGCTCGGGCACGGCCTCGACGATCGACACGGCGCGCACGCCGTCGTAGGTGAGCGCCTGGTAGATCTCGTCGCTGATGACCCAGATGCCGTGCTGCAGGGCCCACTCGCCGATGGCCTTCGTCTGCTCGGGGCTGTAGACCGAGCCGGTCGGGTTCGAGGGGCTCACGAACAGCAGCACCTTGGTGCGCGGGGTGCGCGCGGCCTCGAGCTGCTCGACCGTGACGAGGTAGTTCTGGTCGGCGCCGGCGAAGACCTCGACGGGAACACCGCCGGCGAGACGCACGACCTCGGGGTAGGTGGTCCAGTACGGCGCGGGCAGCAGCACCTCGTCGCCCTCGTCGACGATCGTCGCGAAGGCCTGGAAGACCGCCTGCTTGCCGCCGTTGGTGATGATGACCCGCCCGGCGGACACCTCCAGCCCACTGTCGCGCGCCGTCTTCTCGGCGACCGCCTCGCGCAGCTCGGGCAGGCCCGCGGCGGGGGTGTAACGGTGGTTCTTCGGGTCGCGCGCGGCAGCGACGGCGGCCTCGACCACGTGGTCGGGCGTCGCGAAGTCGGGCTCGCCCGCGGCATAGCTGATGACGGGGCGTCCGGCGGCCTTGAGGGCCTTGGCCTTGGCGTCGACCTTGAGGGTCGCAGATTCGCTGATGGCGGCGATGCGGCGGGCGATGCGTGCTGAGTCGGCGGTCACGGCCCCGATTCTACGGCGGCCGGGCAGGTCGCGAGCGAGTGCCGGGGTGCGCGGATGCTCGCCCGCCGATTTGCAGAGCATCCGGTGTCGCTTACACTGGGAGGCGGTAGTTGATTCCTGCCATGCTTTGGCATGCCCGGGATCAGCCGCCCACCGCAGAGGGCGGTGGCTCAATTGGTAGAGCAGCGGTCTCCAAAACCGCAGGTTGCAGGTTCGAGTCCTGTCCGCCCTGCACAGTCGCCGGCTCGGTGCATTCTCTCGATTCATCGAGAGCGTGCGCCGGGTCAGGCGGTGTGCACCACCAGACCGAGCAAACCGTGCGAGCGACGAAGGTAGAGCATCACGTGAGCAGTGTGATCGACGACCAGGGCGGCGAAGATGTCGTCGCCAAGGCGAAGCGCGACCGTGCTGAGAAGCGCGGCCCCTTCGGTCGTTTCGCGCTGTTCATCCGCCAGGTGCTCAACGAGCTCAGCAAGGTGGTCACCCCCACCCGCCGCGAGCTCATCACCTACACGCTGGTCGTGCTCGTGTTCGTGATCATCATGATGGCGATCGTGTCGGGCCTCGACATCGTCTTCGGGTGGCTCGTGTCATTCATCTTCGGAGACGGATCGGCTGTGCTCGGCCAGTAGGCCGGCACCCCGACTGCCCACCCGCACTGCAAGGAAAGAGAAACCGTGACTGAGAAGCTGCCCAGCGAGCTCGACCTCTCGACTGCCGCCGAGCAGTCGTCTGAGGAGGACGAGGCTCAAGAGGGCAACGTGATCGACGCCCAGCTGCATTCGGCCGACGCCGCCGAGCACAACGCGATGCACCTCGTCGACGACAACGCCGAGCCCGACTTCGAGGGCCTGCTCGACGCGCTCGAGGCCGCCGTCGACCCCGAGGCCGATTCGATCGTCGACGACGCCCTCGACATCGACTCGCCCGACGAGGCCGATGCGGCCGCCGAGGCGACGCACGACGAGGCCGATGACGAGGCGAGCGAGGCCGACGAGGTCGAGGTCGACCCCTACGAAGACTTCAAGCTCGAACTGCGCATGAAGCCGGGCAAGTGGTACGTCGTGCACTCGTACGCGGGCTTCGAGAAGCGCGTCAAGCAGAACATCGACAACCGCACCATCTCGATGAACATGGAAGAGAGCATCTTCGAAGTTCAGGTTCCGATGGAAGACGTCGTCGAGATCAAGAACGGTCAGCGCAAGCTCGTCACGCGCGTGCGCATTCCCAGCTACGTGCTCGTGCGCATGGAGCTCAACGAAGACAGCTGGTCGGTCGTGCGGCACACGCCGGGCGTCACGGGCTTCGTGGGCAACGCCCACAACCCGACCCCGCTGCGCTTCGACGAGGCCTTCCAGATGCTCAAGTCGACCGTGCAGATCGCCGAGGCTCCGGCCAAGGCGGGCGGCTCGAAGGGCGGCGGCCTCGCGGCTCGCGTCATTCCCGCCGAGATCGACTTCGAGGTCGGCGAGACCATCACCATCAAGGAGGGCTCGTTCGCCGGGCTCCCCGGCACGATCAGCGAGATCAAGCCCGAGAGCGGCAAGCTCACCGTGCTCGTCTCGCTCTTCGAGCGCGAGACCCCGGTCGAGCTCAGCTTCGACCAGGTCACCAAGCTGTAACACCTCTAGATGACCGCGGCACGCAACGGGCGTGCAGGCGGGAGCGCAGCATCCACCCGGATGCTGCTCGACACGAAAGAAGAAGAATATGGCACCGAAGAAGAAGGTCACGGGTCTGATCAAGCTGCAGATCCAGGCCGGCGCCGCCAACCCCGCCCCGCCCAGCGGGCCGGCGCTGGGTCAGCCCGGCGTCAACATGATGGAGTTCTGCAAGGCCTACCCCGCGGCGACCGAGTCGCAGCGCGGCAACGTCTTCCCCGTCGAGATCTCCGTCTACGAAGACCGTTCGTTCACGTTCATCTTGAAGACGCCG
>SXGT01046366.1_pt1 | contig 36080 bp, 33 predicted proteins | sample 3176221 | NCBI WGS metagenome assembly SXGT01 (sample SAMN11356862, study PRJNA531348) | freshwater metagenome | isolation source: freshwater sample F1-120 | place: China: Fuxian Lake, Yuxi | collected 2017-12-25 | reverse complement strand
GCACGAGGTCGACATCTGTGACCTCTTCCGTGACGGTGGGCTCGACCTGGATGCGCGGGTTCATCTCGATGAAGACGTGCTGGCCCTTGCGCTCCCCCGCCGTGTCGAGAAGGAACTCGACGGTGCCGGCGTTGATGTAGCCGATCGACTTCGCGAACGCGACGGCATCGCGGAACATCGCCTGCCGCACGTCGTCGTCGAGATTCGGCGCCGGCGCGATCTCGACGACCTTCTGGTGGCGACGCTGCACCGAGCAGTCGCGCTCGAAGAGGTGCACGGTCTCGCCGGTCGCGTCGGCGAGAAGCTGCACCTCGATGGGGCGGGGGCGCACGACGGCCTGCTCGATGAACATGGTCGGATCACCGAAGGCGCTGTCGGCCTCGCGCATGGCCGCCTCGAGCGCGGCCGGAAGATCGTCGCGGTTTTCGACGCGGCGCATGCCTCGTCCGCCGCCGCCCGCGACCGCCTTGGCGAAGACCGGGAAGCCGATCTCATCGGCGGCATCGATGAGCACCTGCAGATCGGTCGTGGCGGGACTCGACTGCAGCACGGGCACTCCGGCGGCGATCGCCTTCTCTTTCGCCGTGACCTTGTTGCCCGCCATCTCGAGCACGGAGCGCGGGGGGCCGATGAAGGCGATGCCGGCGTCAGCCGCGGCCTGGGCCAGGTCGGGGTTCTCGCTCAAGAAGCCGTAGCCCGGGTAGATCGCGTCGGCTCCCGAGAGCTTCGCCACCCGGATGATCTCGTCGACGTCGAGATAGGCCCGCACGGGGTGCCCCGGCTCACCGATCTGGTAGGCCTCGTCGGCTTTCAGACGGTGCATCGAGTTGCGGTCTTCGTAGGGGAAGACGGCGACGGTCTTCGCTCCGAACTCATAGGCGGCGCGGAATGCTCTGATCGCGATCTCACCGCGGTTGGCAACAAGAATCTTGCGGAACATCGTGTCCTCTCGGAATCGGCCCAGGTGGGGGTCGACAACGCTCCGGTGGTGGCGGGCCGAGGTCGGTGCGCGTGCGCGCCTTTCCAGACTAGTGAAGGTAGGGTCGTTACTCGTGCACGTACTGAGCATCAGCTCTCTCAAGGGGGGCGTGGGGAAGACGACCGTGACGCTGGGACTAGCGTCGGCGGCCTTCTCGCGCGGTCTGCGCACGCTCGTGGTCGATCTCGACCCCCAGTCCGACGCCTCCACGGGCATGGACATCCAGGTGGCGGGCCACCTCACCGTCGCCGATGTGCTCGCCGCGCCCAAGGAGCGCACGGTGCGTCAGGCGATCGCCCCCAGCGGGTGGACCAGAGGCCGCCCCGGCACGGTCGACGTGCTCATCGGCAGCCCGAGCGCCATCAACTTCGACGGTCCGCACCCGAGCATCCGCGAGATCTGGAAGCTCGAGGAGGCGCTCGCCCACGTCGAGGCCGACTACGACCTCGTGCTCGTCGATTGCGCCCCCTCGCTCAATGCCCTCACGCGGACCGCGTGGGCCGCGAGCGACCGTGTCGTCGTGGTCACCGAGCCCGGCCTGTTCTCGGTCGCCGCCGCCGACCGCGCGCTGCGTGCGATCGAGGAGATTCGCCGCGGCCTGTCGCCCCGCCTGCAACCGCTCGGCATCATCGTCAACCGAGCGCGGGTGCAGTCGCTCGAGCACCAGTTCCGCATCAAGGAGCTGCGCGACATGTTCGGACCGCTCGTGCTCGCGCCCCAGCTGCCCGAGCGCACGTCGCTGCAGCAGGCTCAGGGCGCCGCCAAGCCCCTGCACGTCTGGCCCGGAGACTCGGCCCAGGAGATGGCCCGCAACTTCGACCAGCTGCTCGACCGCATCATGCGCACGGCCAAGATGGGTGAATATGCAACGCTCTAGGAAGCCCGCGTAGCCCGCCGCGCCGCCAGCTCATCGCTCGGGTCGGCCGCAGGCGTCGAGTCGAGTTCGACGAGCGAGCTCTCGACTTCGCGCAGCACTTTGCCGACGGCGATGCCGAAGACTCCTTGGCCGCGGCTGACGAGGTCGATGACTTCGTCGTCGCTCGTGCAGAGGTAGACGCTCGCACCATCGCTCATGAGGGTGGTCTGAGCGAGATCGCTGACCCCCGCTTCGCGCAACTGGGTGACCGCGGTGCGGATCTGCTGCAGTGAGATGCCGGTGTCGAGCAGCCGCTTGACGAGCTTGAGCACGAGAATGTCGCGGAAGCCGTAGAGACGCTGCGTACCGGAGCCGGCGGCGCCGCGCACGGTGGGTTCGACGAGCTCGGTGCGGGCCCAGTAGTCGAGCTGGCGGTACGAGATGCCCGCTGCTCGCGCTGCGACGGCGCCGCGGTAGCCCGCTTCGTCGTCGAGGTCGGGCATGCCGTCGGTGAAGAGCAGCCCGAGATCGTAGCGATCATCGCCTCGACGGTTGTCGGTCATGGCCCCTACCTAACCTTCACGTTGAACGTGACAGTTGCTGTCACGCCCTTCACCCTAGCGATCCGGCGCACGACCTCCGCAGACATCCGCATCGACACCTCGGCGTGTCGCCTCGCTGCTACGACTGTAGCCTGCCGAGCGCCGAACGGATCAGGCTCGACCGCACGACTTCGAGCTGGCCGGCGATCTCGCGGGCGAGTTCAGCGGCCTTCGCTCGGCTCGAGGGGTCGTTACGGCGCGACACCGGAATCAGCGCGCTCTCGATGAGGCCCAGCTCGCGCTCGGCTGCGGCCCGGAACCCCCGCAGGTGCCGAGGCTCGATGCCGGAGCGCTGCAGCTCGACGAGCGCACGCAGCACCTGAGCAGCGTCATCGCCATAGGTGTCGGCTGCCGCGATGAGCGACGCCGACACCGCATCGGTGAGCAGCGCGGGCGACGCTCCGGCTTCGCGCACGAGCTCGGCGCGCGTGTAGCGCCGCTCGGTCGCCAATATCGAGCGGGGCACCGAGCCGCCCGCGGGCAGCGCCGGGGTGCGGCCCGCCTCGATGTCGTCGAGGTAGCCGCGGATCACTTTGAGCGGCAGGTAGTGGTCGCGCTGCATCGAGAGGATGAAGCGCAACCGATCGACATCGGCTGCCGAGAACTTGCGGTATCCCGACTCGGTTCGCGAGGGTGACACCAGGTGCCGCTCTTCGAGGAATCGCAGCTTCGAGGGCGTCAGGTCGGGAAACTCCGGGCTCAGCTTCGCGAGAACCTGGCCGATGCTGAGCAGACCCGCGGGCGCGCTCGCCCGGGCCGTGGTGGCAGCGGACCGCGCCGCCATCAGGCGCTCGGCGTGAGATCGAGGCGCGACGCGTAGAACGTGAGGTGGAACTTGCCGACCTGCACCTCGGTGCCGTCGCTGAGGCCGACCGTGTCGGCGATGCGGTCGCCACCCATGAAGGTGCCGTTGAGCGAGCCGAGATCACGCACCGAGAAGGAGGTGCCGTGACGCAGGAACGCGGCGTGCTTGCGCGAGACGGTCACGTCGTCGAGGAAGATGTCTGCTTCGGGATGCCGGCCCGCGACGGTCACGTCGGCGTCGAGCAGGAAGCGAGCCCCCGTGTTCGGGCCGCGGCGCACGATGAGCAGTGCCGACCCGGAGGGAAGCGCCCCGATGACCTCTTGCTCGTCGGGGCTGACGCCCGCTTCGAGAGCGGCGAGCTGGGCGGCGAACTCGGGGCCGTAGTGCACGGTCGTCTCGTGCGGACGGTACTCGCTCGGGCTCTCAGCGCCGGTCGGCGGGGTATCAGGCATCCGGTGACCTCCTTCGGTCACTCAGCGTATCCGATGCATCGCTCGACTCTTGCGGCCGATTCGCGGTCAGTTCACGAGTCTGACGCAGGTAGAGCAGACCCGCCCACCAGTAGAGGAACGAGCCCCACAGCGTGAACGCCCATCCGATCGGGCTGGTGACCACCTGCAGCTCGGGGAAGGCTTCGCCGAGCACGAGAATCGGCAGCGCGTAGAACAGTGCGAACGTCGCCACCTTGCCGAGGTGGTGCACGGGCAGAGGACCGTAGCCATGCTGCGCCAGCACGAGCCCGAGAACAGCCAGGAAGACGTCGCGCCCGACGATCACCACGACGACCCACCAGGGCACGACCTCGCGCACGGCCAGGGCGATCACGGCGGCGAAGATGAAGAGACGGTCGGCGGCCGGGTCGAGCAGCTGCCCGAGCTTGGTGATCTGACCGAACCGTCGCGCGATGATGCCGTCGAGGAAGTCGCTCAGGCTCGAGACGACGATGACGATGAACGCGGCCAGGTCTTCGCCGATGAGCACGAGGACGAGGAACACCGGCACGAGCAGGATGCGGAGCGCACTCAGCGCATTCGGCACCGTCAGCACACGGTCGCTCACCACCGGTTCGGCGGGGCGGGGCTCGTTCGACGCGGCTGACACATCGTCAGTCTAGTGACGGAGTGTCGCGGCGAGCGGGGTGCTTCGGAGTACTCTCATCGCCATGGACATCGTCGTCATCGTGCTCGGCATCGCCGCCGCCGTCAGCCTGTTCACCTGGGTCGCCTCGCTCATCACCCGCGACTACTCGTGGGTCGATCGCATCTGGTCGATCGTGCCGATCGTGTACGTCGCCGCGTTCTGGGCCGCGACCGGGTTCACTGATCCACGGCTGACGATCATGACCGTGCTCGTCGCCCTGTGGGGTGCGCGCCTGACCTTCAACTTCGCCCGCAAGGGCGGCTACCGCGGGGTCGAGGACTACCGCTGGCCGATCCTGCGCGAGCGCATGTCGCCCGCCCAGTTCCAGGTCTTCAACCTGCTCTTCATCGTGATCTTCCAGAACGCCCTGCTGCTGCTCATCTCGCTGCCCGCGCTCGTCGCGTTCCAGCATCAGGCGGTGCCGGTCGGGATGCTCGACCTGGGGCTCGCCGCCCTCTCCCTCGCCCTGCTCATCGGGGAGTTCGTCGCCGACCAGCAGCAGTGGGAGTTCCAGAAGTCCAAGGCCGCGGCGACCGCGGCGGGCGAGCAGCCCGCCGAGCGCTTCGTGACGACGGGGCTCTGGCGTTTCAGCCGTCACCCGAACTTCTTCTTCGAGCAGGCGCAGTGGTGGGTCTTCTACGCGCTGGGTGCTGCCGCGCTCGGGTCGGCCCTGCACTGGACCCTCGTCGGCCCCGTGCTGCTCACGGCGCTGTTCATCGGCTCGACCATCTTCACGGAGTCGATCACCAGGAGCCGCTACCCCGAGTACGCCGAGTACCAGCGCGCGACGTCGATGCTGATCCCGTGGATTCCCCGACAGCGGCGTGCCGCTGCCGCCGATGCCGCGACCGGCTGAGTAACCTCGCGCGCATGTCGTGCATCCGCTTCAACACTCCTGCTCAGCGTCGTCAGCTCTCGGCCGATGCGCCGACCATGCGGGGAGCATCCGACCTCGATGATCCCGTGGCGCAGTTCCTCTCCCCCGCCGTGACGGCGTCGAAGATCGCGCGCATCCGTCGACTCGCGACCGACCCGAACCCGAAGATCCGCGAGAGCGCGGCGTCGTCGTACCACGCTCCCGACGAGGTGTACGAGGCGTTGTCGCGCGACCCCGACGCGGGTGTGCGCGCCTGCATCGCGAAGAACGAGCACGTCTCGTGCGACATTCTGCGCCGGCTCGCCGACGACCCCGACGAGCGCGTGCGCGGGTTCGTCGCGATCAACTACTTCGTTCCGGCCGACGCCATGCAGCGCTTGGCCGACGACCCGAGTCTCGTGGTGCGGGGCCTGGTCGACTGGAAGGCCCGGCTCGCGGACGAGGCGCACGACGAGCACCTCGTCGGAGCCGGCGCGCCCTAGGCCGGGCCTTCGACGCTCAGTCGTCGTCGCGCGAGCTGAAGCGACCGGCGGTGCCGAGCCGATCGGGCAGCACGCGGGCGAGGGCGGCGATGACGCGATAGCGCACGGTCGGAATCACGACCGCGCGGCCTCGATCGATGCCGCGCAGGGCGAGGCGCACGAGGGTCGGCGCCTGCAGCCACAAGAACTCGGGAATGCCCGCGGTGCCGACCTTCATGCGATCGTGGAACTCGGTGCGCACGAAGCCGGGGCACACGGCGGTGACGCTCACGCCGCGATCGCGATAGACGAGGTTCGCCCCGCGCGCGAACATGACGCCCCAGGCTTTCGCCGCCGAGTAGGTGCCGCGCGGCGTGAACGCGGCGACGCTCGAGATCAGCACGATGCGTCCGCGACCGCGCTCGAGCATGCCGCGCAGAGCAGTCTGCGTGAGCTGCAGCGGAACGGTCACGTGGATGTCGAGATGGCGCTTCTCGTCGTCGACCGAGTTCTCATCGAGCTCTCCGCGGATGCCGTACCCGGCGTTGTTCACCAGCAGGTCGATCGGCCGACGCCGGTCGGCCAGCCGTGCGTCGACCGCGCCGAGCCCCTCGGCACTGAGCAGGTCGGACGGGATCGCCTCGACCTTCACGCCGAACTCGTGCTGCAGGGCCGCGGCCGTGCGAGCGAGGCGATCGGCGTCTCGCGCGACGATGACGAGGTCGTCTCCGCGTGCGGCGAGCTGGCGGGCGAACTCGGCGCCGATACCGGCAGTGGCCCCGGTGATGAGAGCGGTGGTCATCGGCTCAGACTATCCAGCCTGCTGGCGGCCGGGCGTGCTTGGATGAGCCCATGCTGGGGGGCTGCGGTCACGACTCGCGTGCGTGCGCATGGTGAGGCTGCGACGCAGCGTGCCCGGCGGGACGGGCATCCGTCGCCAGCGTCGCGGACGCGGATTCTCGTACGACGACGCCCACGGTCGTCGCGTCGTCGACGATGACACGCTCGAGCGCATCGCCGCCCTCGCGATTCCGCCGGCGTGGAACGACGTCTGGATCTGCGCGGAGGCCAACGGTCACGTGCAGGCCACAGGGGTCGACGCAGAAGGGCGCACGCAGTACCGGTACCACGAGCGGTGGATCGCGAAGGCCGGTCGGGCGAAGTACGCGCGCGTGCGTGAGCTCTCGAGCGCCATGACTGCGCTGCGGTCGCGGGTCACTCGCGACCTGCGGTCAGACGACGCCAAAGCCCGAGCGCTCGCCATCGCGGTGCGACTGATCGATGCGACCGGCATGCGGCTCGGTGACGAGCGCTATGCCCGCGAGCGCGGAACGATCGGGGCGCTCACACTCGAGCGTCGTCACGTCGTGGTGAGCGGGTCGACGGTGCGCCTCGACTTTCCGGCGAAGTCGGGCGTGCGGTGGCGCGCCGAGATCACCGATGACGACCTCTCGGTGGCCCTGCGACGAGCTCCACGCGGTAGCGGGGCTCGCGTCACCTCGTGGCGCGAGGCCGACGCGGCCGAGCATCGCCTGCACGCGGCAGCACTCACGGGCTATCTGCGCGACAGCACCGGGCTCGGAGTCACCGCGAAAGACCTGCGCACCCTGCTCGGCAGCCGCGTCGCCGCGCAGTCGCTCGCCCGTGCGGAGCCCGCGAGGTCGGCACGAGAGCAGGATGCCCGCATTCGGGATGCTGTGCTCGCCGTCTCGGAGGCGCTGCGCAACACGGTCGCCGTCGCGCGGTCGAGCTACATCGACCCGCGCGTGCTCGAGCGCTATCGGCGCGGCCGGCTCGCCGATCTCTCTGCCGGTGCCGTGAGCGACGCCGCCCTCGCGCGCCTCATCGCCGACGACTGAGTCGCATGCTCCACGGTTTCGGGCCGTCAACAGAGACTCGCCAAACCGACCTTGACATCTGCATCGGCATCTGTGTTTACTGTTAACAGAAAACACAGAGCGGTGAGTAAGCACCTCTACCGATCTCGTGCTCACCGTTCGAGCGTCGCCAGATGCACCGGTTCGGTGGGAACCCACCCGAGTCAGGGCACAATGCTCTGCAATCACAACGATGTGAAAGGACCACCATGAGAGCTCGTCTCTTCGCGGCCACTGCGGCTGCCGCAGGACTCACCCTCATCGCCGCTGGCTGCTCCCCCGCCGCCGGTGACGCTGAGGAGGAGGTCGCCTACCCCTCGCAAGACATCACTTTGGTCGTGCCGTACTCGGCCGGAGGAGCCTCCGACCTCTCCGCTCGCGCGCTCGCGACCGAGATGGAGTCGATTCTCGGTGTGTCGATCATCGTCGAGAACCGCACGGGAGGGGCGGGTGCGGTCGGCCTCTCGTATCTCGCCGGCGCAGCGCCCGATGGCTACACCATCGGATACATGCCTGTCGAGACAACCATGCTCGGTCTCCAGGGGTACGTCATTCAGCCCGATGACTACGAACTGCTGGGGCAGATCGTGTCGGTTCCTGCCACGATCGCGGTGCCGTCGAGCAGTCCCTATGAGACGCTGGACGACCTGATCGCAGCAGCCGAGGCTGCACCGGGGACCATCACTGTCTCGAACTCCGGCGCAGGATCGATCTGGAACGCCACGACGACTGCGCTCGGCGAGGCCGCCGGAGTGGAGTTCAGGCCGATTCCGTTCGACGGCGGCGCGCCCGCCGTCACGGCAGCCGTCGCCGGAGACGTCGACGCCGTGGTCGCCGGCATCTCAGAGACCTCGGTGCCCGCCGCAGACGGCTCGCTGCGGGTGCTCGCAGTCTTCGCCGACACCACCTCCGATGCGCTTCCCGGAGTCGAGACCGCTCAAGCCCTCGGCTTCGACGTCATCATCGGCGGGTGGGGAGCGATCGGCGCGCCCGCGGGTCTGCCAGACGACGTGCGAGCTGCCCTCGCCGACGCCGTCGCCGGTGCCGCGCAGTCCGCATCCTTCATCGAGGTGATCTCGAACTCGGGCAACATTCCGGTGTTCGTCGATGCAGACGCGTTCTCGGAGTTCTTCGACTCCGAGGTCGCCCGATTCGAGCGGATCTTCGGCGAATCCTGATGACCGCATCATCACCACGCTTCGAGGGGTCGACTCGGCGTTCGCGCCCGCGTCGGCCCCTCGGGGTCGCCATCGCCGCGATCGTTCTCGGCATCGCCGGTTTCGGGCTGATCGCAGCCTTGCCCGAGTCGAGCATCCCGACCGCGTTCAGCCCGCAGTGGTGGCCTCAGGTGCTCGCCGCAGCGCTCGTGGCGCTCGGGCTCGCGGGCATGGTGAAGGCGCTCTTCGTCGACACGTCGTCGGAGCCCGCCTCGGCTTCTGCCGACGGTGTTCCCGACGAGTCGTGGTCGATCGTTCGCGTCAGTGCCGTTCTCGGCGCAACATTGCTCTCCTTGATCATCTGGCAATCGTGGGGCTACCTGGTGGCGACCGCCCTGTACACGATCGGCTTGAGCGCCCTTCTCGGTGCTCGCAACTGGCGCGGACTCCTGCTCTTCCCCGCCGTCGTCACCGCATCCCTGGTTCTCTTCTTCGACACCCTGTTGGGAGTGCCGCTGTGACCCCCGTGTTCGAAGGCCTCGCCGCGCTCGGCGACCCATTCGTTCTGCTGTGTATCGCGATCGGCGCGATCATCGGCATGCTGGTCGGCACCTTCCCTGGTGTAACCGCGACCATGGCGGTGGCCCTGGCCAGCAGTTTCACTCTCACTCTTGACCCCGTCGCCGGGCTTGCCGTGCTTCTCACCATTTACGTCTGCGCCAACTACGGAGACCGAGTGCCGGCGATCTTGATCAACACGCCTGGCACGCCTGCTTCGATCGCGACGACCTTCGACGGCTACCCGATGGCGAAACAGGGTCGGGCGGGTGTCGCACTTACCGCCTCTGCCTACGCATCGACGGCCGGCACAGCCTTCGGGCTTATCATCCTGGTCGCGGCAGCTATTCCCCTTTCTCGATTAGCTCTCGAGTTCGGACCCCCCGAAACCTTCGCGCTCGTGCTGTTCGGGCTCGCCATGATGATCAGCATCTCGGGTTCGAACCTCATTGTCGGTCTCATCTCCGGAGCTCTCGGGCTCCTGCTGGCGACGGTCGGCCGTGACCCGATCACGGGAGCCGATCGGTTCACCTTCGGAGTGCTTGAGCTGTCCGACGGGATACCGTTCATCGCCGCGATCATCGGGCTTTTCGGCGTCGCGGAGATCATGGCTGACCTCGCACGGTCGCGTGATCGAGGCGCTGAGCCCGTTCGTCAACTAGGGCGTTGGTGGCCGAATCGTGCGGAACTGCGTCAGATGGGAAAACCCATGGCGATCGGCGCCGGGGTCGGGGCCGTGGTGGGTGCAGTGCCGGCTACCGGCGGGGATATCGGCGGCATCATCGCGTGGTCTCAGGCGAAGCGTGCCTCACGAACCCCACAGGAGTTCGGCAAGGGATCGATCGAAGGACTCACGGCAGCCGACACCGCGTCCAACGCCACGCTCGGGCCGTCGGTGACGACGACTCTGGCGCTCGGAATACCCGGCGACTCCGTCATGGCCGTCATGATCGGTTCTCTGGTGATCTGGGGAATCCAGCCGGGCCCATCGCTCTTCGTCAATCGCCCCGACCTGGTGTTCACCATCGCAGGCATCATGACGATCGCCATGATCGTCGCTCTGGGGCTGAGCCTGCTGCGACTGCGCGGAGTCACCCGCCTTTTGAACCTGCCCGCTCGGTATCTGTGGACCATCGTGCTCGCGGCGTGCATCGTCGGCACATACTCCGTGAACAACAGTTTGGTCGATGTCGGAGTCATGATCGCGTTCGGTGTGCTCGGCACCGTGATGCGCCGGTTCGAGGTTCCGGTGGGTCCGCTTGTTCTGGGACTGCTTCTCGGCGAGCTCGCCGAAGCCAATTTGCGTCGCTCCCTCGAGATCGGCGGCGTCGGCACAATTCTCGAAAGCCCTATCGCACTCACGCTCTTCGCCATCACTGCTCTCGCTCTCGCGGGCCCGGCTGTGCGCCGGAGATGGAAGCAACGACGTTCACGCACCACTAGTCCGAGAGGAACCTCATGACTTCCGCACGACCCGTGCTGATCTCCGCCGTGCCGACCCCGTTCGATGACGAGGAGCGATTCTCGGCATCGGCTTTCGCCGCGCTGCTCACTCGCCTCGATGGCGCAGGGATTGATGCCGTCTTCGTCGCTGGCACGACCGGGGAATTCACGGCCCTCGACGATGACGAGAGGATCGAGACATTCGCGATCGCGCTCGACGTCTTCGGCAGCTCCCGAGTCTTCGCGCACGTTGGCGCGCCAAGTGCCTACCAAGCAGAGCGCCTCACGCGGAAAGCCCGAGCCGCGGGGGCGGAGCGCCTCGCCGCTGTGACCCCCTTCTTCCACTCGGCACCGCCGGAGCAGATCCTCGACTATTACCGACGCATCGTCGAGGCAAGCGAGGGAGCGGAGGTCTACGCTTACCTGTTCCGGCAACGCACCACGACGGTGTCGCCGCCCTCTCTTCTCCCCCGGTTGGCCGACATCGGGGTCGCGGGAGTCAAGATCAGCGGTGAGAGCGACAGCTCAGTGCAGGCGTTCCTCCGCCATGCACCCGAGGGATTCCGGCTGTACTCGGGTAACGACACCAGCCTCCGCTGGTTGCTCGAGCAGGGCGGTGCGGGAATCGTCTCGGGGGTCTCATCAGCGTTCCCGGAACCGTTCGTGCGACTGCGGGAGGCGCTCAAGACTGGTGATCGCGATGGCATCGTCGTCGCCGAGAGGATCGTTTCGCGCGCTGTCGCCGCCGTTCGAGCGGGCAATGTCGGCCATCTCAAGGCAGCGATCACAGCGCGAGGCATCGCGGTCGGGCACGTCCGAACCGCTACCGAACCTGTCCCCGCAGACGATGAGCGCGAGCTGATCGAGCTCGCGCTTCGCGTCTGAATCACTCGACCCGCGAATCGGAGGTCTCCCCATGCGCAAGATCATCAATGCACCCGAGAAGTTCGTCGACGAAGTGCTCGAGGGACTGCTGCTGGCGCACCCCGACGCTCTCACCATCGCGCCCGGGTCTGCGCGAGCACTCGTCGCCGTCGCGCCGACCCGCCCGGGTCAGGTGGCGATCGCCACAGGAGGGGGATCCGGTCACCTGCCTTTGTTCCTGGGCTACGTCGGAAACGGGCTCGCCCACGGCGCCGCAGTCGGCAACGTCTTCTCTTCACCCTCTGCTGACGACATGCTGGCAGTGACTCGGGCGATCGATGCGGGCGGAGGGGTGCTCTATCTGTACGGCAACTACGGAGGCGACGTCTTCAATTTCGACGACGCAGCAGCCCGTGCGGAAGCCGATGGCATTCGCGTGACGACCGTGCTCGGTACTGACGACATCTTGTCGGCGCCGCACGAGGTCCACTCGACGCGTCGCGGTGTGGCCGGTCTCGCACTCGCCTTCAAGACCGCCGGAGCCGCGGCGCGACGAGGGCTCTCTCTTGATGACGTCGCCCACGTCGCACAGCGAACCATCGACAACACTCGGACCATGGGAGTCGGGCTCGCCCCGACGATCCTGCCCGAGGCCGGCGCAGCGACTTTCGAGCTTGAGCCGGGTGAGATGGAGATCGGCATCGGCATCCACGGCGAGCCGGGTCAGTACCGGGGGCCGATCGAGTCGGCGGACACCATCGCCGATCGCTTCGTCAACACCCTGCTCGAGGAGGTTCGTGGTCGTCGAGTAGCCGTCCTCGTGAACGGTCTGGGTGCGACTCCGCTCGAAGAGCTCTACGTCCTGTATCGACGCGTCGCACGGCAACTGGAGGAACGAGGCATCAGCATTGCTCAGCGCTATATCGGCGAGTACGCGACGAGTCTCGAAATGGCCGGAGCCTCTGTCTCGCTCTGCGCGCTCGATCCGGAACTGGAGTCATTGCTGGACGATCCGGCTGATGCCGCGCTCTTCGCCGCATGGGGACGTGCTCCCCAGACGAGCCGGGTAGACGCCCGACCAGGCATCGATGGGCGACCCCGCGCTGGTGGTGGCGGTGGCGGCGCGCACCAGAAGCCCGCGTCGACGACTACAGCGAGTGAGCAGCAGTCGGGCCGCGAGTTCGCGGCGCTCATCGCGACAGCAATGCGGCAATGGGCTTCCTGCGGTGATGAACTGCGCGCTCTCGACTCGGTTCTCGGTGACGGCGACTTGGGAATCACCGTCGTGCGAGGCAGCTCAGCGGTCATCGAGGCGCTCTCGTCGTCGAGGGACGACTGGCACCCCTCAGCGGTGATCGCTGCGGCCGCTCGCGCGTTCGGCGCGGCGAACCCGTCGACGTTCGCTGCTCTCGCGTCGCTGGGCTGCTCTGCACTCGCCGACGCCATCCGAGAGAATCCGCATGATTGGGCGCACGCCGCCGAGGCTGCGCTGCTGGCTGTGCAGCAACGAGGAGGTGCGCAGGTCGGAGACAAGACGATGATCGACCCGTGGGCCGCCGTTGTCACTGCCCTGCACAACCACCCCGACATCACCTTCAGTGGGCTCGTCGAGGTCGCCCAGGAGGCGACTGACGGCACTGCCGACTTGCGGTCCGCCCGAGGACGAGCAGCGTGGACCGGCGAGCGGAGCATGGGGCAACGCGACCCTGGGTCTGTTGCGCTGACGCGCCTACTCGAGTCGCTGCGCGATGCGGAAGCCTCGGCGAAGCAGCCGCGCAGCGCAGCAACCGACTAACGGCGCGACAGTAAGCTGGGACTGTGGACATCGTTCGACCGCTTCCGCTCGGCGAGCAGATCGCTGCGGTGTTGCGACGAGACATCATCACGGGCGCTATGGGTACCGACACCGCCATTCGTGAAGAAGTGCTCGCCGAGCGATTCTCTGTCAGCCGCGGACCGATACGAGACGCGCTCAAGCAGCTCGAGACCGAGCGGCTCGTCGAGCGGGGCGGCCGTTCCTACACCGTGATCGGCATCACCGATTCAGATATCGACGAGATCTACGCCGTTCGACGCGCGCTCGAAGGGCTCGCGTGGATGGAGGGTGCCTCGACGCCCGCGCTCGACATCTCCGCGGCCGAAGAAGCGCTGTCGAGAATGAGAGACGCCGCGGCACGCCACGATCCCTCGGCCGTTGCCGCCGCGGACGTCGACTTCCACGGTTCCGTCGTCCGATCGGTGGGCATGCATCGACTCATCGCGCTGTGGGAGCTGCTGGAACCTTCCATCCGCATGATTCTCGAAGTCACCAATGCCGTTGATGAAGACCTCGAATCGGTGGTTCACAAGCACGCACTGCTTCTCGAGGCGCTTCGCCAGGGTGACTCGCCCACTCTGCAGTCCGAGCTGGATTCTCACTTGAACGCGTCTCGTCGCTTCATTCCGAAACACGATCACGACAGCGCCGATCACTGATTACTGAGAACTGTCCGGGGCTCAATCGGCGCGGTTCGCGGGGCGCGGACTTCGCCAGTGAGACGGCCCGTCGCTGCCCGCCGCATACTCGTCGAGAGGCACCACGCCGTCGCGCCAGGCGGCGAGCACCTCGTCGACGATGCGCCAGCACTGCTCGGCGAGGTCGCCGCGCACCGAGAGCGTGTCGTCTCCCTCGAGAATGCCCGCGAGCACTTCGCCGTAGGCGCTCAGTTGGCCCCCCGCGAAGTCGACGTCCAGGGTGACGCGCTCGAGGTCGAACGGGTCGCCTTCGCCATTGATATCGAGATCCACGGCGAGGTGCTCGGGTGAGAGGGAGATGCAGATCTCGGCGGGCGGCAGATCGCCCGCGAGCCCCTGCGGACGATCGTCGACGGGCCGCAGCACGAGACGCACCGCGGTCGAGGGCCGACCGATCGCCTTACCGCTGCGCAGCGTGATCGGCACCCCGCGCCAACGCGGCGCATCCACTTCGACGGTCAGCTCGGCGAGCGTCTCGGTCTGACGGTCGGGATCGACTCCGTCTTCGGAGGCGTAGTCGGGTATCTCGTGGCCGTCGATCGTGCCCGCGGTGTACCGCGCCCGCCGAGACCCTGCGAGCGCATCGCCGTCGCGCACGCGCGTCGCCGCTAGCGCATCGGCCATCGCCTCGTGCAGGTCGTCCGAGTCGACGCTCGACGGCTTCTCCATGACGATGAGCGCGAGCACGAGCAGCAGATGGCTCTGGATCATGTCGACGAGGGCTCCCGCCTGGTCGTAGTACCCCGCGCGGCCCTCGAGGGCGAGCTGCTCGTCGTAGACGATCTCGACGCGCTCAATGTGCTCGGCACCCCAGACCGCCTCGAACATGCGGTTCGCGAACCGCAGGCCGAGCAGGTTGATAACGGTCGACTTGCCGAGGAAGTGGTCGACGCGATGAACGTGCGACTCGGGCGCGATCTCCGCGAGTCGACCGTTCAGCGCGGCCGCCGAGCGCGCGTCGCGCGCGAAGGGCTTCTCGAGTGCGAGCCTCGTGCCCTCGGGCAGCTCGACCGCCGAAAGCGCCTCGATCGCCTGCTCAGTGATGGCCGGAGGCAGCGCGAAGTAGAGGACCGGAGTGTGGGCCGCGCTCTCGATGACCGCACGAAGGTCGGCGGTGCTCGTGGCGTCGACGACCTCGAAGCGCGCCGACTCTCGCACTGCTTCGCGCGTGCCGCCATCGCCCAGGCTCTCTGACAACGCAGAGGCCCAGTCGCTCTCACCCTCAGCCGAGTGACCCGCCCCGATGAGCTCGAGCTGGAGGTCTCGTCCGTCTGCCTGCCACTGCTGCAGCACCCCGTCGAGAGCCGGCAGCAGCAGCCTGCGCGTCAGGTCGCCGGTCGCTCCGAGAATGATGAGGCTGCGTAAAGTCATCGCCCCACGCTACCCAGCGAGCCTGGCAGGCCCGTCTGATTGACTGGATGCCATGCCTGAGCCTCTTGAGAACTACGCCTTGATCGGCGACTGCCGGTCCGCTGCCCTCATCGGACGCTCGGGCTCGATCGATTGGCTGTGCCTGCCGCGCTTCGATTCGGCGTCTTTGTTCGCCCGCGTTCTCGGCGATGAGAACCACGGCCACTGGTCGCTCAACCCCGTCGGTGCGGTCGAGTGCACCTCGCGGGCGTATGACGAGGACACCTTCATCTTGACGACGCGCTGGGAGACGGAGACCGGCACCGTCGACGTCATCGACTGGATGCCGCACGGCAACGGCGAGTCTGACCTCGCGCGGCGCGTGGTCGGCATCAGCGGCGAGGTCACGATGGAGCAGGTGCTGCGCATCCGCTTCGACTACGCCGACGCGATGCCGTGGGTGCGGCAGACCGGCACCGGTGATGCTCCGGCGCTCACCGCCATCGCCGGGCCCGACGGCGTCGTCGTGCACGGAGTGCGGTTCGAGCCGATCGATCACGCGCACCGCACGGAGTTCATCGTGCGCGCAGGAGACACGATCGACACCGTCATGACCTGGTTTCCGTCGCACAAGCCGCAGCGGCCACGGCAAGACGTCGATGCGATGCTGGCCGACACGCGCGCGTGGTGGCGAGACTGGGCCCGGGCGTGCACTCCCCCGGGCGCCTACGACCAGCACGTGCGGCGATCGCTGCTCGTGCTGCGCGCCCTCACGCACGAGTCGACGGGCGGCATCGTCGCCGCGCCGACCACGAGCCTGCCCGAGGAGATGGGCGGAGGGCGCAACTGGGACTACCGCTACGTCTGGCTGCGGGATGCCGCGCTCACGCTCGAGTCGCTCATGATCCACGGCTACGAGCAGGAGGCGAGCGAGTGGCGGGACTGGCTGCTGCGCGCGATCGCCGGCGATCCGGAGGACGTGCAGATCATGTACGGGCTCTCGGGCGAACGGCGTCTCGAGGAGAGCGAGCTCACGAGCCTGCCCGGCTATCGCGGTTCGGCGCCCGTGCGCATCGGCAATGGCGCGTTCGACCAGTTTCAGGGCGACATCTTCGGCGAAGTGATGATCGCCCTTGAAGATGCCCGTGAGCTCGGGGTCGACGAAGACGCCTTCTCGTGGTCGTTGCAGGTTCGACTGCTCGAGTACGTCGAGACCCAGCTCGACCGGCACGACAACGGCATCTGGGAGATCCGCGGCCCGCTGCGCACCTTCACGCACTCGCGAGCCATGCTGTGGGCCGCGTTCGACCGAGGCATCCGCGGAGTGCGCGAATTCGGGCTCGCGGGCCCCGACGACCGCTGGGAGCGCGTGCGCGACCAGCTGCGGACTGAGATCGATGAGCACGGCTACGACGCTGAGCGCGGGCACTTCGTGCAGCACTACGAGACGACCGAGGTCGATGCCTCGCTGCTGCAGCTCGCGCAGATCGGTTTCGTCGCCTACGACGACCCGCGCATGGTCGGCACCGTCGCCGAGATCGAGCGCACGCTGCTGCGCGACGGCCTGCCGCTGCGGTACCGCACCGAGAGCGGGGTCGACGGGCTCGAGGGTGACGAGCATCCGTTCCTCACCTGCGCGTTCTGGCTGGTCGAGCAGTACGCGCGCTCCGGTCGCCTCGACGACGCGACGGCCCTCATGGACCGCCTGGTCGGCCTGACGAACGATGTCGGACTGCTGTCAGAGGAGTACGACGTCGAGCACCATCGGCACATGGGCAATACCCCGCAGGCTCTGTCGCACCTCTCGCTCGTGCGCGCTGCCGACGCCATCGCTCTGACTCGAGGCGAGACGGCGGCATGACGCACGCCGGAGTGCGGGTCGACGCCTACACCTGGGCGATCCGGCTGTACTCCACCCGCTCGGCGGCCACGGCGGCCTGCAAGGCGGGCCACGTCAAGGTGAACGATGCGTCGGCGAAGCCGGCGCAGGTCGTGCGCGTCGGCGACCGGGTTCGTGCCCTCACGCCAGGAGGCGAGCGCATCGTCGTCGTGACGGGCCTCATCACCAAGCGCACGAGCGCTCCGCTCGCGGCCCAGAACTACGACGATCTGACTCCCCCACCGCCCCCGCGCGAAGAGCGCCCGGCGACCGTGCTGCGCGAGCGCGGAGCAGGGCGGCCGACGAAGCGCGATCGGCGGCTCATCGAGCGGCTGCGCGGCCGCGACGAGGTGCCGGGCGACCTGGACTGACCGAGCGCGCGGAGAGCATCCGCCCGCTGGCAGCCCGCAGGCTAGGCCAGGTCGAGTGCCGCGAGCGACTCGCGGATCGTCTCTGCCGAGGCATGCAGCAGTCGCTCTTCGTCGGCCGAGAACGGCACATCGATGACTCGCGAGACTCCCTCGGCGTCGATGATGCTCGGCACCGAGAGCGCCACGCCGCTCACACCGCGATAGTCGGTGAGCACCGAGCTCACCGGCAGCACCGCCCCCTCGTCGTTGAGCACCGCCTCGACGATGCGGGCGCCCGAGAGGCCGATGGCGTAGTTGGTGGCTCCCTTGCCGGCGATCACCTTGTAGGCCGCTGTCTTGACCTCGAGAGCGATCTGGTCGAGCTCTTCGACGCTCAGGAGCTCGCCCTGGTCGTCGACCCACTCGCGAATGGGGATCGGGCCGATGCGGCTCTGCGACCAGAGCGGAAACTCGCTGTCGCCGTGCTCGCCGACGATCATGGCGTGCACGCTCGAGGCGTTCACGCCGACCCGCTCGGCGAGGCGCCACTTCAGGCGTGAGCTGTCGAGCACGGTGCCGCTCGAGAAGACCCGCCCCGCGGGCAGCCCGCTGAAGCGCTGAGCAGCGACCGCGAGAACGTCGCAGGGGTTCGTCACGAGCACGTAGACGGCGTTCGGCGCACGCTCGATGAGCTCGGGCATGAGCTTCTCGAGAATGCCCACGTTGACCCCGGCGAGATCGAGCCTGCTCTGACCGGGGTGCTGCTTGGCGCCGGCGGTTACGACGACGACGTTGGCACCCTCGACGACGTCGAGATCGGCGCCGCCGCTGATCGCGCTCGACCCGGTGAACGGGGTGCCGTGAGCGAGGTCGAGCACTTCGGCCTCGACGCGCGCGGCGTCGATGTCGTAGAGCACCACTTCGCGAGCGGAGCCCCGGATGAGGGAGGCGTAGGCGAGGGAGGAGCCGACGGCCCCGGCGCCGATGATGGCCAGGCGGGAGTTCTCGATAACGGTCATGCCGTCAGCCTGGTCGATGTCGCTGTGCGGCGCCAGGGCCGTTCGGCCCAGAAGTGCGGTGGGGCTAGGCCGGCTGGTCGCCGATGGCGAACGTCACGGCGCCCTGCTCGGTCACCTGCGCGTCGAGAACCTTGCTCTCGAGGGCGACGGAGGCGTTCGCCTCGAGGAAGACGCGGGCGCCGCCCGACTCGACGACCTGGTCGCCGGGCTGAGGGGCAGGAAGCACGGCGACGGCGAACTCGGTCGACTGCGGGCCGCCGCTGTCGATGCGCAACCCGGCGCTCTGAGGGTCTGCCTCGCGGGCGACGAGGTTCTCGATGATGGTGCTGGCGGTCTCGGTCAGTACGAGCATGGTGTGCTCTCCTTTCCTGTGCCCTCCTCACGACCCGGCGGAGTGTGCGGGCCTGCCGAGGGCAGGGGCGATCGGATGAACCGGCCACGATGCCGAACCTCGCCGCGCGATTCAACCCGACGGCCGAGGCTTTGCGGCGATTGCCAGGTTCGCCCCGCCGCGAATCCGGGTCTTTCTGCTCTAGCCGATCACACCCGTCGCTGACAGCCTGACGTCATCATCAGCGTCAGGAGCGGAACCATGAAGCTTGTCGTCGTCGGCGGAGTCGCCGCTGGAGCATCGATCGCCGCTCGCGCCCGTCGGCTCGACGAACTCGCCGAGATCATCGTGCTCGAGCGCGGCCACCACGTCTCGTTCGCCAACTGCGGCCTGCCGTACCACATCGGCGGTGTCATCACCGATCGCAGCCGCCTGCTCGTGCAGACGCCCGAGAGCCTGCGCGACGCGCTCGATCTCGACGTGCGCATCGGGCAAGAGGTGGTCTCGATCGACCGCGCGGCGAAGACCGTGACGGTGCGGCGGGTCGACGACGGCACGGAGTACACCGAGTCGTACGATGCGCTCGCGCTCACGCCCGGCGCTGAAGCGCTTCGCCCGCCGATCCCCGGCATCGACCTGCCGGGCGTGCACGTGCTGCGCCGCATGGGCGACATGGACCAGATCAAGGCGCAGCTGGATGCGCTGCTCGCCGACGCCGCGGCCGGGCGTCGCGGCCCGGTTCGCGCGGTCGTCATCGGAGCCGGGTACATCGGGCTCGAGATGGCCGAGAACCTGCGCCATCGCGGTGCCGACGTCGACGTCGTCGAGCTCGCCGACCAGATTCTGCCGCCCATCGACCATGAGCTCTCGGTGCCGGTCGAGTCGCATCTGCGTAGCCGCGGTGTCGCCGTGCACCTCGAGACGGGGGCTGCCGCACTGCGCGAAGCGCCGGGAGGCCTCGACGTCGAGCTCACCGATCACACCGTGCTCCGGGCCGATCTCGTGATCCTCTCGGCAGGCGTCCGACCGAACACCCAGCTCGCCCGCGATGCGGGTCTCGAGCTGGGCGAGCGAGGCGGCATCGTCGTCGACACCCACATGCGCACCTCCGACCCGCACATCTGGGCGGCGGGCGATGCGGTCGAGACCCCCAACACGGTGATTCCCGGCTCGTGGCTCGCGCCGCTCGCCGGGCCCGCGAACCGTCAGGCTCGCGTCGCCGCCGAGAACATCTGCGGTCGCGACACCGAGTACCGCTCGACCCAGGGCACCTCGATCGTGAAGGTCTTCGACATGGTCGCGGGCGGCACCGGGGCGACCCAGCGGCAGCTGATCGCGGCCAGCGTGCCGCACCGGGCCATCCACGTGCACCCCTCGGGCCACGCTGGCTACTACCCGGGCACCGCGATGATGCACCTGAAGGTCGTCTTCGACCCCGAGACGGGCCGGGTGCTCGGCGGCCAGGCGGCCGGCTTCGACGGCGTCGACAAGCGCATCGACGTGCTCGCCACGGCGGTGCGCATGGGCATGACGGTCTTCGACCTCGAAGAGCTCGAACTTGCCTACGCTCCCCCGTTCGGCTCGGCGAAGGACCCCATCAACATGGCCGGTTTCGTCGCGGCGAACGTCGTGCGCGGCGACCTCTCGCTCTGGTACGCCGAGGACTACCCTGCGGCTGTCGAGGGCGCGCGCATCATCGATGTGCGCACGGCAGAAGAGTTCGGCATCTGGCACCTGCCCGGCGCCGAGAACGTGCCGCTCGACACACTGCGCACGGCGTGCGCCGAGTGGGAGACGAGCACGCCGATCAGGCTGTACTGCGCGGTCGGGTTCCGCTCCTACCTGGCGTACCGCGCGCTGCGGCAGCGTGGCTTCACCGACCTCAAGACGCTCTCGGGCGGCTCGACGACCTTCCGGGCGTGGCACCAGCTCGACGAGGCCGATGCGCCCGTGCAGCGCGCGCCGATGGAGAACTACGCCGAGGCGCACTCGCTGTTCGCGCTCGCCCCGACGGGCATCGGCGCATCCATCGATCTCGACGTCACCGGCCTCGCGTGCCCCGGCCCGATCATGAAGCTCGCCGAAGCGGCCACCGCCGCCGACGCGGGCGACGAGATCACGATTCACGTCAGCGACCCCGGCTTCGCGGCGGATGCTCCGGCCTGGGTCAAGCGCAATGGCCACGAGCTCGTCTCGATCGAGCCGGAGGGTCCCGGCTACGTTGCCGTCATCCGCAAGGGCGGCGCGGGAACCATGGCCTCGGCGCGTCCGGTCGGCGGCGCGACCGTCTCGGGCCCGGGCAAGAACTCGTTCGTCGTCTTCTCGGGCGACCTCGACAAGGTGCTCGCCTCGATGATCATCGCCAACGGCGCACTCGCCATGGGCGAGCAGGTCTCGATGTTCTTCACCTTCTGGGGCCTCAACGCTCTGCGGCGCGAGCAGCCGCCGAAGCGGCAGAAGAAGATGATGGACCGCATGTTCGGCATGATGATGCCCTCGGGCGCCAACGCGCTGCCGCTCTCGACGATGAACATGGCGGGCATGGGCCCGGTCATGATCAAGAACGTCATGAAGCAGCACAACGTGCCGAGCCTGCCCGAGCTCATCGCGTCGGCTCAGGCCGGGGGTGCGCGACTCATCGGCTGCACGATGACGATGGACCTGCTGGGCATCGCGCACAGCGACCTCATCGACGGTGTCGAACTGGGCGGCGTCGCCACCTTCCTCGGTGAGGCGTCAGAGTCGACCACCACACTGTTCATCTAGTGCGGGTGATCTAGCATCGGGGCATGAGCGAGGCAGACGGCGCGGCAGCCGACGAGATTCCCGTCGCAGGAATGCCGACCCGATCGGGCTCGGTCTCGCGCACCCTGCTGCTGGCCGCGCTCGTCGCGACGGCGCTCATGGCTCTGGCCTTCCAGTTCGGCATCGGCGACACGGTCTTCAACCGGCCGGGCGAGCTCGCTCTGCTGTTCGTCGATGTCGCTCCGGTGCTCTGGTTCGCTGCTGCCGCGGTGCTGCTGAGCGTGTTCCGCTGGCAGACCATCGATCAGCGCTTCCGCTGGGTGGCGCTCGCCGGGGTCGTCGCGGTCATCATCTCGCTGCTGTTCCGTGTGCTCGTGCTCGGGCAGTCGTGGATCGAAGCGCTGCTCGAGCCCTTCACCACCGGTTTTCTCGTCGTGACCGCGGCCGCCATCGGCTTCACCCGCACGCGCGTGCGTCGCCTCGCTCGCGGCACCGACGCCGGCATCACCCTGACGGGCGTCGCGCTCGGCTTCGCCGTGGTGGGGGCCGGTGTCGCGCTCGGCTCGCTGCGCGTCGGCCTCGCCGGGTCGCCCGTGCCGCCCGGGGCCGTGTCGCGGTACGTCGAGTTCGACCCGACGACCGGGCTGCTGATCGCCGCCACGCTCATCATGGTCGCCGCGCTGTTCTGGTTCGCCGACCGCACCCGCAACCGATGACCGCGCAACCCGTGATTCTCGACGTCGACACGGGGGTCGACGATGCTCTCGCGATCCTGCTCGCCGTGCGGCACCCCGCACTCGACGTTCGGGCGATCACCTGCACGGGCGGCAACGCCCCGCTCGCCCAGGTCGTGGAGAACACCCTGAGGGTTCTGGATGCGGCCGGTCCCGGCGACATCCCCGTCGCCGCCGGGGCGCACCGACCTCTGCTCGAGGCGCCCCAGCACGCGGTCGCCATCCACGGCGCCGACGGTCTCGCCGACCTCAACCTGCCGCGCTCTGCCCAAAGACCCGAGCAGGGTCACGCCGTCGAGCTGCTGCGACGCACCCTCGCCGACAGCGCTGAACCCGTGACGATCATCAGCCTCGCACCGCTCACGAACATCGCGATGCTGCTGCGCCTGCACCCCGAGGTGACCGACCGCATCGCGCGCGTCGTCATGATGGGCGGTGCCGTCGGATCGGGCAATGCGACAGCCGCCGCCGAGTTCAACGTGTGGCACGACCCCGAAGCCGCGGCGATCGTGCTCAGCGAGGGGCTCGACGTGCTCATGTACGGTCTCGAGCCGTTCTACCGCGTCTCTGTCACGCACGACGACGCACGTCGACTGGCCGACGCCGATGACCCCGCGCCGCGACTCGCGGGCGCGCTGCTGACCCACCTGATCGGCATCGACGCGACCGAGGACCGCGTAGCCGACGATCGGGTCGCGATCGGCGACGCCGGTGCCGTCTGCGCCGCCATCGACCCGAGCCCGCTCGTGACGCGTCTCGCGCCCGTCGAGGTGGCGCTCACCCCGGGCCCGACCCGCGGGCAGACCGTGGTCGACCTGCGCACCATGGTCGGCGCCGACATCACGACCGCGCGCGCGGTTCCGCCCGCGACCGTCGTGCTCGACGTCGATGCTGAGCCGTACCGCCGGCTGTTCCTCGATGCCCTCCTCGGTGCGACCGCCCCCGCATGACCGACGTCATCGCCCTGCTGCGGGCCGCCGTGGGTGACGCCCTGTCGACCGACGCGACCGTGCTCGAGACAGCTCGCAGCGACAAGTCGGGCCAGCGCACTGCTGCGCCACCGCTCGCCGTCGTGACCGCGCGCAGCATCGACCAAGTGCAGGCCGTCCTTCGCATCGCCCACGAGCACCGCATCCCCGTCGTGCCCCGTGGTGCCGGCACCGGGCTCACGGGCGGCGCTATGGCGAGCGGCGGCGAGCTCGTGCTCTCGACGGCGGCCATGACCCGCGTGCTCGAGATCGACGAAGCCGATCAGGTCGCCGTGGTCGAGCCGGGCATCCTCAATGCCGACCTCAATCGCACGCTCGAACCGCTCGGGCTGCGCTGGGCACCCGACCCGGCGAGCCGCGAGATCTCGACCGTCGGCGGCAACATCGCGACGAATGCCGGCGGGCTGCTGTGCGCCAAGTACGGCGTGACCCGCGAGGCCGTGCTCGGGCTCGAGGTGGTGCTCGCCGACGGGTCGCTCATGCGGCTGGGGCATCGCACGATCAAGGGCGTCACCGGTCTCGACCTCACGGCCCTCATGATCGGCTCGGAAGGCACGCTCGGCGTCATCGTGGGCGCCACGCTCAAGCTGACACCCGTGCCGACCGGCGACGTGGCGACCATCGGTGCCTACTTCTCGACGATCGAACAGGCTGCTGAAGCGTCGGCGGCGATCACCGCGGCCCGCCTCCGCCCCGCCGCGATGGAGCTCGTCGATCCGCTGGCCCTGGCGAGCATCCTGCGGCATCTCGGCCTGAAGGATCTCTCGCCCGGCAGCGCCCATCTGCTCGTGCAGACCGACGGCGACGCTGCCGAGGCCGAGGCTCACGCCGCGCTGAGCATCATCACGAGCCTCGGCGGTGCGGCGACCATGACGACCGACCCCGACGAGGGCGAACGGATGCTCGCCGTGCGCCGCGCGATGCATCCCGCCATGGAGGCCCTGGGCCAGGTGCTCATCGAAGACATCGCTGTGCCGCGTTCGCAGCTCGTCGCGATGTTCACCGCCATCCGTCGCATCAGCGAGCGCTATGGCGTTCCGATTCCGACCGTGGCGCACGCGGGCGACGGCAACCTGCACCCGAACCTGATCTACACGGGCGACGAGGTGCCCGAGGTCATCTGGTCTGCAGCGGGCGAGCTGTTCGAAGCGGCGCTCGAGCTCGGGGGTACGCTCACGGGCGAGCACGGCATCGGCACCCTCAAGCGCCGCTGGCTCGCCGATGAGCTCGGCGATGAGCAGGTCGCGCTGCAGCAGCGCATCAAGGCCGCGTTCGACCCGCGGGGCATTCTCAACCCCGGCAAGGTCTTCTAGCCGCCCAGCACGGCCACGTACACACCGTTGCGCGAGACGCCCTCGGTGAGCGGGTTCGCGAACTCGACGGTGTGCCCCTCGACGGTCGCGAACACCTCGCGCAGCACCGCGAGGAACGACTCGGCGGGCGGGTCGTCTGACCAGAGCGCGAACACGCCCTCCGGCACGAGGTGGCGAGCGAGTCGACGCATGCCCTCGACGGTATACAGATCGGCGTGGCTGGCGTTGAGCGTGAACGTCGGCGTGTGGTCGACGTCGAGCAGAATCGCGTCAAGGTCGTGTGCGATGGCATCGTGGGCGCCCGGCTCGCCCCGCATGACGGCGAAGAAGTCGGCGTGCACGAGAGTCGTGCGGGGATCATCCATGAGTCGGTCGCTCACCGGCAGCAGTCGACGGTCATGCCAGCCGATGACCTCGGGCAGGGCATCGACGACCGCGAGCGAGCCGACGCGGGGGTCGTCGAGCGCGGTCACGGCCGTGTAGCCGAGCCCGAGCCCGCCGACGACGACGCTCAGCGGTCCCTCGCTGGCCACGGCCGCCAAGCCGAGTCGGGCGAGCTCTTCTTCGGCCACGGTGAAGAGGCTCGACATGAGGTACTCGTCGCCGAGCTTGACCTCGTAGACATCGACGCCGACGACGGGCTCGTGACGTCGGCGCAACGAGAGCTCGCCCATGGGCGTCTGCTCATGGGCGAGCTCGTCGAAGCGGAGCATCAGGCGATGCGGATCATCTTCTTGTTGACGAACTCGTCGATGCCGAGCGTGCCGAGCTCGCGGCCCGAGCCGGAGCGCTTGATGCCGCCGAAGGGCAGTTCGGGGCTGTCGGCGAGCACGCAGTTGACGTAGACCATGCCGGCCTCGATCTGGTCGGCGACCCGCGCCGCCTGCTCGGCGTCGGTCGTGAAGAGGTACGAGCCCAGACCGAACGGCGTGTCGTTGGCCAGCTGCACGGCCTCGGCCTCGTTCGCGACCTTGAACACCTGTGCGACGGGCCCGAAGAACTCTTCGTAGTAGGCGTCGTTGCCCGGCTTCACGTCGGCGAGCACGGTCGACGAGAAGAAGTTGCCGTCGCGCGTGCCACCCGTGAGCACGGTCGCACCGCCCGAGACGGCGCGCTTCACCTGGTCTTCGAGCCCCTCAGCGGCCGACGACGACGACAGCGGGCCGTAGGCGCCGCCCTCGACCATCGGGTCGCTCGCCTGGGTGCTCGACATCTGCGCGACGAACTTCTCGAGGAAGGCGTCGTAGAGGTCGTCGATGACGATGAAGCGCTTGGCGCCGTTGCACGACTGGCCGCTGTTGTCGAGGCGGGCGTTCGTCGCCATCTCGACCGTCGCGTCGAGGTCGTCGGTGCTGAGCAGGATGAAGGGGTCGCTGCCGCCGAGCTCGAGCACGACCTTCTTGAGGTGCCGCCCGGCCTGCTCGGCAACGGCCGCGCCGGCACGCTCGGAGCCGGTGAGCGAGACGCCCTGCACGCGCGGGTCGGCGATCATCGTGGCGATCTGATCGGTCGTCGCGTAGAGGTTCGTGTACGCACCGACCGGGAACCCGGCGTCGGCGAAGATCTGATGGATCGCCTCGGCCGACGCGGGGCACTGCGCGGCGTGCTTGAGCAGGATGGTGTTGCCGAGAATCAGGTTCGGTCCGGCGAAGCGGGCCACCTGGTAGTACGGGAAGTTCCAGGGCATGATGCCGATGAGCACACCCATGGGGCTCTTGCGGATGAAGGCCGAGCCCTCACTGCCCTCGGCGAGCTCGATCGGCTCGTCCTTCAGCAGCGCGGGGCCGTTGTCGGCGTAGTACTGGTAGATGTCGGCCGAGAAGTCGACCTCGCCCAGCGCATCGCCGATGGGCTTGCCCATCTCGCGCACGATGGTCTCGGCGAGGTGCTGCCGGCGCTCGCGGTGCAGGTCGGCGACCTTCGCGATGAGCGCGGCGCGCTGCTCGACCGTGGTCGTGCGGGCCCACTCGCGGTAGGCCTTGTCGGCTCCGTCGACGGCGGCGGCGATCTCGGCGTCGGTCGCCGTCGGATACGTGGTGATCGTCTCCCCGGTCGCGGGGTTGGTCACTGCGTACTTGCTCATGAGGCTCCTCGTGGATTCGCGCTGGGCACCTCGCATCGCGCCGGTGGGCGAGACGGTGGCGGCGGTGCTCCCGTGGGCACCAGTTTATGGTGCCGCGCGAGCGCCGTGAAGCACGCCCTCAGGGGGAGACCCCGCTCGATGTCATCACACCGTGCAGCACCGCTTCGAGCGCACGCACCGACGCGCAGTCGGCCCACTCGGTGTCGGCATGCGCTCCCCCGCCATCGGCACCGATGACGACGCACGCGATGCCCGCCTCGTGCACGAGCCGGGCATCGGTCCAGAACGGCTCGCCGCGCAGGCGCGCGGGTCTGCCGAGCACCTTCTCGACCTGTGCGGCGAGCGTCGTCACGATCGCACTCGTCGGGTCGGCAGCGAAGGCCGCTCGCGCGACGAGGCGGTGGACCACTCCGCGGGCGCCGGGCACCGTGCTCGCAGCGCGCTCGACGAGCTCGCGCAGCTGGCTCTCGACCTCATCGAGATCGTCGTCGGGCAGCGTGCGGCGCTCGACGGTGAGCACGCAGCGATCGGCGACCGTCGCGGCGTCAGTCCCGCCCTCGATGGTCGACACCCGCACCGTGCCGTGCCCGAGCAGTGCATGCGGCTCAGACTGCTGCAGCCGCTGGCGAAGGTCGTCGAGGTCCCGCAGAAGGGCCGCAGCGGCCGCAATGGCGTCGACTCCCTGCTCGGGCATAGACCCGTGGGCCGCGAGCCCCGTGAACTCGACCTCGAACCATGCGAAGCCGCGGTGCGCCACGGTCAGCTCGAGGGCCGAGGGCTCGAGCACGATGGCAGCGCTCGGCACGATGCCTGCCTCGGCCAGGTGGGCGAGGGTCTCGACGGTGCCGGTGCTGCCGAACTCCTCGTCGGCGACGAGAGTCAGCACGAGGTCGCCCCGCAGTGCGCCCTCAGCATGGGCGCGCGCTGCCGCGACCATGGCCGCCGCGACGCCGCTCTTGGTGTCGAACGACCCTCGACCGTGCAGGCGCCCGTCGTCGATGCGCCCCGAGAACCGGTCGCCGTCGTAGCCCTCGACACCCACGGTGTCGAGATGCCCGTTGAGCATGAGCACGGGGCCGGCGCCGGGGGCACGCGCGATCGCGACGATCGAGGGATGCCCGGGGCGGCCCTCGAGGCGCGTCACCTCGAACCCGCGGTCGGCCAGCCACTCGGCGCACCAGTCGGCGATCGCGGATTCGCCCGCTGCGCCGGCCACGAGGTCGCTGTTGACCGAGTCGATGGCGACCAGCTGCGCCAGCAGGTCGACGACGTCATCGGCCGCAGGGTGCACTGCCTCGGCATCGCTCACGACTGCCACCGTAGTCGGCCGCGCGCGCCAGGGTCGGGCGAGAACCCCCGCGCGCCTACGCTGGTCGCATGGCGAAGCGCAGGCGCGTGCACGACCGCGCATCCCGTGCGACCGGCACGGTGCGCGAGCTCGTCGCGGGCGCTGGCACCCTGCTGCGCGGGTTCGCGACCTGGCGGCGCCGCCCGGGCCTCATGCTGTTCGGCATGCTGCCGGCGGTCATCGCGGCTGCCGTCATCGTGGCGCTGCTGGTCGCGCTGGGGCTCAACGCCGAGCAGTGGGCGACGGCCATCACGGGCTTCGCCGAGTCGTGGCAGGCCGACTGGCGTGACGCGCTGCGCACCGCCGTGGCGATCACGCTCGTCGCCGCCGTGCTCATCGGCGCGATCTACGGCTTCACGGCCCTCACCCTGCTCATCGGCGACCCGTTCTACGAGCGCGTCTGGCGTCGCACCGAAGAAGACCTGGGCGACTTCGTGCCGAACCCCGTGCGGTTCTGGCGCTCGTTCGGCGACGGGCTGCTGCTCGTGCTGCGGGCGATCGCCTACGGAATCCTGACCTTCCTCGCCGGGCTGCTGCCCCTCATCGGCGCCGTGACCGGCCCCGTGACGGGCGTGCTGCTCGGCGGTCACCTCATCCAGCGCGAGCTCACGACGCGTCCGCTCGAGGCCCGCGGCATCGACGGTGCCTCCCGATCGGCCGTCATGCGCGGCTCGCGCGCCCGCGCGCTCGGCTTCGGCATCGCGACCCAGCTGCTCTACCTCGTGCCCGGCGGAGCCGTGTTCGTCATGCCGGCCGCGGTCGTCGGCGCCACTCTGCTCGCCCGCGATGCCGTCGCGAGGGCGGCCGCGGAGCCGCCTGCGGTCACCTGACCGCGCACCTCTTATACAAATGGACAAAAGGCTGACCGTGCGCCACGATGAGAGCACGTCAGAGAGGACCTTCATGACCGACTCGCCCCTCGATCTCATCGGGTTCGATGCGCTGCTGAGCGATGCCGAGCGCGCCACGCGCGACCGGGTGCGCGCCTTCGTCGACAGTCACGTTCGCCCCGGTATCGCCGAGTGGTACGACCGCGGCGAGTTTCCGCGCGAGCTCATCGCTCCGATGGCGCAGGCCGGTCTGCTCGGCATGCACCTGCAGGGCTACGGCGGCGGCGGTCGTTCCGCGGTCGAGTACGGTCTCGCGGCGGCGGAGCTCGAGGCCGGCGACAGCGGCATTCGCACGTTCGTGTCGGTGCAGGGCTCGCTCGCCATGACCGCGATCCACACCTTCGGCTCTGAGGATCAGAAGCAGCAGTGGCTGCCCGGCATGGCGGCGGGCGAGATCATCGGATGCTTCGGCCTCACCGAGCCGAATGCCGGCAGCGACCCGGCCTCGATGCAGACCTTCGCACGCCGCGACGGCGACGACTGGGTCATCTCGGGGTCGAAGCGGTGGATCGGCCTCGCGTCGATCGCCGACATCGCCGTGATCTGGGCGCAGACCGAGGCGGGCATCCGCGGCTACATCGTGCCCACCGAGAGCGCAGGCTTCACCGCCACGCCGATCGGGCAGAAGCTGTCGATGCGCGCCTCCATTCAGTGCGACATCGTGCTCGACGAGGTGCGCGTGCCCGCCGACGCCCAGCTGCCCGGCGCGGAGGGACTGCGCGGACCCTTCACGTGCCTCAACCAGGCCCGCTACGGCATCATGTGGGGCGTCATGGGCGCTGCGCTCGACAGCTACCGCGCCGCGCTCGACTACGTCTCGCAGCGCGAGGTGTTCGGCAAGCCCGTCGCGGCGTACCAGCTCACCCAGCAGAAGCTTGTCGACATGGCGCTCGAGATCGACAAGGGCTTCTTGCTCGCGCTGCAGCTCGGGCGACTGAAAGACGCGGGGCAACTGCAGCCGCACCAGATCTCGGTCGGCAAGCTCAACAACACGCGCGAGGCGATCGCGATCGCGCGCGAGGCCCGAGCGATGCTCGGCGGCAACGGCATCACGCTCGAGCACTCGCCCCTGCGGCACGCCAACAACCTCGAGTCGGTGCGCACCTACGAGGGCACCGACGACGTGCACACGCTCATCCTCGGCAACGCGATCACCGGCATCGCGGCCTTCCGCTGAGGCTGGGGCTAGGCCCCGACGCGCTCGGGCACCACGGTCGGGTGGGTTCCCGCCATCGTCTCGAGCACGCGCACGACTTGCGAGCTGTAGCCGTACTCGTTGTCGTACCAGACATAGACGATGAGGTTGTCGCCCGTGCAGATGGTCGCGAGCCCGTCGACGATGCCGGCCCGGTGCGAGCCGATGAAGTCGGTCGACACCACCTCGGGCGACTCGATGTAGTCGATCTGCTGGCGCAGGCTCGAGTGCAGCGAGGTCTCGCGCAAGAAGTGGTTGACCTCGTCGCGCGTCGTCGGCCGCTCGAGCCGCAGGTTGAGAATCGCCATCGAGACGTCGGGCGTCGGCACGCGGATGGCGTTGCCCGTGAGCTTGCCCTCGAGCGCGGGCAGCGCCTTGGCGACGGCCTTGGCGGCCCCCGTCTCGGTGATGACCATGTTGAGCGCTGCCGACCGGCCGCGTCGGTCGCCCTTGTGGAAGTTGTCGATGAGGTTCTGGTCGTTGGTGAACGAGTGCACGGTCTCGACGTGCCCGTGCACGATGCCGTACTCGTCGTCGAGCACCTTGAGCACGGGCGTGATCGCGTTGGTCGTGCACGACGCGGCCGTCACGATGCGCTGCTCGGGCCCGATCGACTCGTGATTGATGCCGTGCACGACATTCGGCAGCGCGCCCTTGCCGGGCGCCGTCAGCAGCACGCGCGCGACTCCCGTCGATCGCAAGTGCTGCGAGAGCCCGTCTTCGTCGCGCCAGCGGCCCGTGTTGTCGACGACGATCGCGTCGTGAATGCCGTAGGCGGTGTAGTCGATCTCAGCCGGGTCGTCCGCGTAGATGACCTGGATGAGCGTGCCGTTGGCGAGAATGGTGCCCGCCTCCTGGTCGACTGAGATCGAGCCGTCGAACGGCCCGTGCACCGAGTCGCGCCGCAGCAGGCTCGCACGCTTCACGAGGTCGTTCTCGCCGCCGCGACGCACGACGATGGCCCGCAGGTGCAGACCGGCACCGTTGCCGGCGTGAGCGATCAGGATGCGCGCGAGCAGCCGCCCGATGCGCCCGAAGCCGTACAGCACGACGTCGGTGCCGCCCGCGTTGCGCGGCGCCCGCTGCGTGGGCGCGAGCGCGTCGCGCAGGTAGTCGACGAGCGACCGCCCGCCACCGTGCTCGTCGTAGTCGAGCAGCAGTCTCGCGATGTCGAGCGACGCGGGGCCGTGGTCGAGCGTGAGCAGAGCATCCAGCACCCGCTTCGTCTGCTCGAGCGGAAGAGCCGCACCCGTGACGTGGTGGGCGTAGCGGTGAGCCTTGATCACGCCGATCGCCGACTGGTTGATGAGACGCCGACCGTGGATCGACGTGATCACCCCGTGCTCGCGGTACAGGCGTCCGATGAGGGGAATGAGCTGCTCGGCAAGAGTCTCGCGAGCCTTCCAGGCATCGCGCTGGGCGAGAACGTCGTCGGTCATGCCTCAACGCTATCGACCGTGCGGGCCTCGTTCGGGCCCGCACGGTCGTCTCAGCTCATCAAGATTCGGTGTTCTTGCGCCGCGGTGAAGCCGAGCTCGCCGCGCCCTTCGCGACTGCGGCGCCCGTCGCCTCGCCGACGACCTTGCCGTTGATGAGCTCGGCGATGTCGATGCCCACGAGGTCTTTGATGATCTTCGTCGACGTGGCGAGCTGCCCGGCGACGTTCTCGCCGAGCTGGTTGGTGCCCGTGCCGTCGGACGAGATGACGGTCATGTTCTGGATGGCCCCCAGCGGTTCGGCGGCGGCGCGCACGATTTCCGGCAGCTGGTCGATGATGCGCTGCTTGAGCAGCGCCTCAGCGCGCTCGGCGAGCGCTTCGGCCTGCGCCCGCGTCGAGTCGGCCTCGGCCGTGCCACGTGCGCGAATGGCGCTGGCCTCGGCGTCACCTTCTGCCTTGAGAGCCTCTGACGCCGCGATGCGCGCTTCACGGGCAGCGTTGGCCGCGGCGACAGCCGCCGCCGCTGAGGCAGCAGCCTCTTTCTCGACCGTGTAGGCCTGCGCGTCGGCAACCGCGCGCACCTCGGCATCAAGCTCTTGCTTGCGCAGGCCGACGCGCCGCTGGGCGGTGACCTCCTGCTGGCTCACGACCTCCTGCTGCGCGATCGCCTCTGCCAGCGGTGCAGACTGCGAGGCTTCGGCCTGTGCTTTGTCGGTCTCTTTCTTGATGGCAGCATTCCGAAGGTCCAGCTCGCGCTGGCTTTCGGCGATCTTCTGCGCCGCGATGATGCGGGCCTCCTCCGATGCCTGCTGGGCCTGGGCCTCGGCGATCTCGGCGACCTGACGAACGCGCGCAGCCTCCGCACGACCGAGGTCGCGGATGTAGTTGTTGTCGTCATCGATCTCTTTGATCTGCAGGGTGTCGATCTGCAGACCCTGAATGTCGAGGGCCTCGCGCACCGCATCGAGCACCTGTTCCTGCAGTGCCGAACGGTTGGTGATGATCTCGGTGACGGTGAGTTGGCCGACAATGGCACGCACAGAACCGCTCAGCACCTCTTCGGTCGACGATTCGATCTGGTCTTGCTGGTTCAAGAAGCGCTGGGCGGCGGCGCGCACCATGGCCTCCGAACCGCCGACCTTGACGACGGCGACGGCGTTGACGCGAATCGTGATGGCGTCACGGGTCTGCGCAGTGGCCTGCACGTTGAGCTGCCGCGACCGCAGGCTGAGCTTGAAGTAGGCCTCGATGATCGGCTTGACGAAGACGCGCGAGCCGAAGACGACCTTCTGGCCCACGTTCTCCTTCTCGTGGTTCTGCTCGCGCTCTTTCGGCGTGCGCTGGCGAGAGGTGACGATGATCGCCTCGTCGGGCTTCGCCACCTTGATCGAGCGCAGCAGCACGATGATGACGATGAGGGAGATGACGACGGCAACGCTGATGCCGACGATCTGCGTGAAGAACTGATTGATCGAGTCGAGGAACATAGGCCCAGTATGGCCGAGTCGAGGGATGTTCGGGGGCGGCTATTCGGCGGCGGCGAGCTGGCCGCAGGCTCCGTCGATCTCTTTGCCGCGGGTGTCGCGCAGCGTCGTCGGAATTCCGGCGTCGTCGAGCCGGCGCACGAACTCGCGCATGACCGCGGGCTCTGAGCTCGTCCAGATCGAGCCGGGAGTGGGATTCAGCGGAATCGGGTTGACGTGCACCCAGCCGCGACCCCGCTCGAGCAGCTTCTGGGCGAGCAGGTCGGCCCGCCAGGCGTGGTCGTTCATGTCTTTGATGAGCGCGTACTCGATCGACACCCGCCGGCCGGTCGCGTCGAAGTAGGCGCGCGCGGCATCGAGGGCCTCATCGACCTTCCAGCGCGAGTTGACGGGGATGAGCTCGTCGCGCAACTGGTCGTCGGGCGCGTGCAGGCTCAGCGCGAACGTGACGGGAATCTTCTCCTCGGCGAGCTTCAGGATGGCCGGCACGAGTCCGACCGTCGACACAGTGATGTGCCGAGCGCTCATGCCGAGCCCGTGCGGCTGCGGCTCGACCATCGTGCGCAGAGCATCCATCACCCGGTTGTAGTTGGCGAGCGGCTCGCCCATGCCCATGAAGACGATGTTGCTCACGCGCTCGGGAGTCGTCTCGCCGCGCTTCTTGCCGCCGAGCTCGCCCGCGGCGATCGCCGCATTGGCCTGCACGATCTGATCGATGATCTCGGCGGCCGACATGTTGCGCGTGAGCCCCGCCTGGCCCGTGGCGCAGAACGGACAGTTCATGCCGCAACCGGCCTGGCTCGAGACGCACAGCGTGATGCGGCCCGGGTAGCGCATGAGCACGCTCTCGACGAGCGCTCCGTCGTGCAGCTTCCAGAGGAACTTGATGGTGTCGCCGTTGTCGGTACGCAGCCGTCGCACCTCGGTCAGTAGCGGCGGCAGCATGCCGGCGACGAGCTCGTCGCGCTGGGCGGCGGGCAGGTCGGTCATCGCCGCGGGGTCGGTCGTGTAGTGGGTGAAGTAGTGGGTGCTCAGCTGCTTGGCGCGAAAACCGGGCAGCCCGAGCTCGGTCACGCGCTCGACGCGCTGCTCGGGGGTCAGGTCGGCGAGGTGCACCGGCGGCTTGCCGCGCTTCGGCTCGGCGAACTGCAGCACCGGGCGCCCGTCGGGGCCCATCTTCTGCTGCCAGCCCTCGGTCGTCGGGCGCACCTGCGGGCGAGCATCCGTCGTCGACGGCGGGGTCGCGACAGCGCCGTTGTTGCGGATGCCGCGCTCAGAAGCCATGTCTCCAGGGTACGGCCTCGCGACCCTCCGGCTTCCTGCCACGGTGAGGGCTGAGCCGAGACGCGCCTGCCAGAGACCATAGGTCTTCCTGTGCGTGGGCACCGGGGAGAACCCCGCGCCGTACCATGAAGGCGCGGCAACCCCAGACCCTGGTCGGCGCACTCGTCTTCTCGCCCCGGTCTGGAGTCTTCGTGACAACCACTGCACCCCGCGTCGTGAGCACACGCCCTCGGCCGGTCTCACCTGAGCCTCAGGGCGACTATCGCGAGATCGCCCTGACCGTGCGCGGCGCCGGGCTGCTCGAGCGTCGACACGCCCACTACTGGGTGCGCCTCATCGCGCTGCCCGTGATCGCGGCGATCGGCATCGCGATCTTCATCATCATCGGAGACACCTGGTGGCAGCTCATCACCGCTGCCGTCGCGGGCATGCTCTTCACGCAGGCCGCGTTTCTCGGCCACGACGCCGCGCATCGGCAGATCTTCACGTCGGCGCGATGGAACCTCTGGACGAGCTACATCGTCGCCGACCTCTTCGTGGGCCTGAGCATCGGCTGGTGGCAGACCAAGCACACCGCCCACCACCTCTACCCGAACCAGGTGGGGCAGGATCCAGACATCGAGATGCCGGTCATCGCGGTCACCCCCGCGAAGGTCGCCGAGACACGGTCGCGCCCGCTGCGCTGGCTCATGCAGCACCAGGGCGCACTGTTCTTTCCGCTGCTCATGTTCGAAGGCATCTCGCTGCACCTCTCGGCGCTGCATCGCGTGTTCTCGCGCGAACCCGTTCCGCACCGCGCCGTTGAGATCACCTTCCTCATGATCAGGCTGGGCGGATTCGTCGCCCTCGTGTTCTGGGTGCTCTCCCCCGGTGTCGCCGTGGCGTTCCTCGCCGTGCAGCTCGCGGTCTTCGGTGTCGCCATGGGCGCATCGTTCGCCCCCAACCACAAGGGCATGCCCGTCGTGCCTGCGGGCATCCGCCTCGATTTCCTGACCCGGCAGGTCATGATGAGCCGCAATGTGCGCGGCGGTCGTGCCATCGACATCCTGCTCGGCGGGCTCAACTACCAGGTCGAGCACCATCTGTTTCCGACCATGCCGAGGCCGAACCTCCGTCGAGCGGCACCGATGATCGAGTCGTACTGCCGAGATCGAGGCATTCCCTACACGAGCACGGGTCTCTTCGAGTCGTACGGCATCGTGATCCGCTATATCAATCGCGTCGGACTGAGCGAGCGCGACCCCTTCGAATGCCCGATGCTGCAGCAGCGCGCGAGCATCTGACGGCCCGCGCTCATGCGAGGGCATACCGTTAACCCATGACGCCTCACGACGACACGACCCGCACCGAGGCCGATAGCGCCCCCACGACCCCTCCGTTCAGCGAGCTGGGGCTCAGCGATGCCGTGCTCGCGGCCCTCGCCGACGTCGGCTACGAGACGCCGAGCGCGATTCAGGCCGCCACGATCCCTGCACTGCTGGCCGGCCGCGATGTCGTCGGCCTCGCCCAGACCGG
>SXGT01315696.1_pt1 | contig 36085 bp, 29 predicted proteins | sample 3176221 | NCBI WGS metagenome assembly SXGT01 (sample SAMN11356862, study PRJNA531348) | freshwater metagenome | isolation source: freshwater sample F1-120 | place: China: Fuxian Lake, Yuxi | collected 2017-12-25 | reverse complement strand
CTCTCCGGTTTTTTTATGCTCGCCCGAAAGACCACGGCTGGTGCGGCTTCCAGCCGGTGTCTCTTGACGACCATCCCCGCCACCCTCGCCCTTTTCACCCATTTCCAGGCCAATTTCTCTCTCTGTTATCTAGAGCTTCACCCGAAATCGTGAGAGCCCCTGATGACACGCCTGGAAAATCGGGGATGACATCGCCATCGAAGATGGCGGCTTCAGCAGTGGTCTTTATCGTGTGCCATTATTAGCTGTTGTGGCATGTCCGATCCCGTGAAGTGGAGATAAGGTTCAAGGTTCTGGTGGACGGGGTTGGAGGCCCACCCAGAATGTAGGTGCCCATGGTTTCCCTCCAATCCATCAATACGATTCATTCACGGTGGCCCGCCCCGGCGCGCTACGCCTTGGCCGTGGCCTTGTTCGCCATCGCCGTCCTGATCCGCTACTGGGGACTGCCGATGGAGTCGCGGCTCACCTTCGTGACCTTCTATCCCACTCTCGTCATCAGTTTCTACTTGTGCGGGACCGGTCCCGGCCTTTGGTCCATCCTGCTCAGCATATTGGCGGGGTATGTGGCCTTCACGCCGCCGCTCATGGCGATTCAGCACAAACCCTTGGGTGACGTGGCGGTTGCGGCCTTCCTGCCTTCTGCGATCCTGATCGGTTTGGTCATCAGGCAGCTTCAGTCTTACTCCAAGGGCATGGCCAGCGCGCTGGCCGAACGCGTCCAGGTTGAGCAAGCCCTACGGGACGAGCGTGACAAGAGCCAGGCCCTGCTGCGCAACGCCAGCGACGGCATCCACATCCTCGACGAGGACGGCAACGTGGTCGAGGCCAGCAATTCCTTCTGCCAGATGCTCGGCTACACCCGCGAGGAAGTGATCGGGATGAATGTTGCCCAATGGGATGCCTTCCACACCGATGCCGAGCGTATCGCCATCGTCAAACGACAATTCGAGCAACCGGTTCGGCACCAGTTCGAGACCCGGCATCGGCGCAAGGATGGCACTGTTTTAGACGTGGAAGTCAGCGGCTATAGGGTTGAGTTGGCTGGCCGGAGGCTCTTGTTCAACGCATCAAGGGACATCAGCGCGCACAAACTGGCAGAGCAGGAATTGCGGAATAGCAATCAGCGATTCCGCACGCTGTTCGAGTCTTCGCCCGATGCGACTTGGATCATGGAGCATCGCCGCTTCGTGGAATGCAATCAGGCTGCCGTCGAACTGTTCGGTTATCGCGATAGATCGGCGTTCCTGAACGTCCATCCAGACGAGGTATCGCCTCCTTGCCAGCCGGACGGAGAGGATTCCCAAGCCAAGGCCGAACGCATGATGGCCATCGCCGAAGCCACGGGCCTACATCGTTTCGAGTGGATGCATCACCGGACGGACGGAAGCGATTTCTTCGCCGAGGTCACCCTGTCCGTTATAGCCCTGGAAGGCCAAGGCAGCATCCACGCGGTGGTTCGCGACATCACGGAACGCAAGCAGGCCGAGGCCGCATTGAAGACGAGCGAGGAACGGTTGAGGTTGGCCCAAAGCGCCGCCGAAATAGGGATATGGGATTGGGACATCGAGCGCGACCAAGCCGATTATGACGATGCGCACTACCGGCTCATGGGGCTTCCTTCCGGCAATCCCTATGATTTCAATGACTTTCTATCCAGGGTCGATCCCAATGACCGAGCCTTGCTGGAGAACGAAGTTCAGAAGGCTTTGACAGACGAGCATTACAGGTATGAGGTCGAGTACCGCCTGATCGGCGATGGCGCGGGTCCGCGGCGCTGGATGCGCAACAAGGGGCAGTTCTACTTCAAGGATGGACGTTGCGTCCGCGCGTTAGGCATCTCAATGGACATCACTCCGCAAAAGGCGCTTCTGGAGGAGTCGCGACGTAACGAACAGCGGTTCAAGGACTTGGCGCTGAGCATGGCGGACTGGATATGGGAGTTGGACGCCGAAGGGCGGTTCACCTATGCCTCGGAAAAAGTGCTGGATGTCCTAGGCTACACGCCCGCCGAGTTGCTGGGAAAATCGGCTTTCGACCTGATGCCACCTGAGGAGGTGGAGCGGGTCGGCCAGGTTTACTGGCCGATTGTTGCCAGCAAATCGGCCTTTAGCGGCATGGAAAACCTCAACCTACACAAGGATGGTTCCCGGCGGTACATGCTCACCAGCGGCGTTCCGATCCTGGGCGAGGATGGAACCTTGCTCGGCTACCGGGGCACGGACAAGGATGTCACCCTCCAAAAGGCGATGGCGCTTGAGATCGAAAACGAACGGAAGCGCCTCGCCACCATCCTCAAGACCGCGAGCGATGGCATCCACCTCCTGGACCGGGACGGGTTGCTCATCGACGCGAACGACGCCTTCCTGAACATGCTCGGTTATGACCGGAGCGCCATTGGCCACCTGCACGTCAGCGACTGGGAGTCCCAATTCGACCGCGAGGCCATGCGGCTGCGGTTGGAAGACACGCGGAAAAGCGAAGACACCCTCGTCTTCGAGACCCGGCACCGCGGACGCGACGGCGGCATCCTGGATATCGAAGTGAGCTGCAACTGGATGAGCATCGAGGGTGAACGCCTCCTCTATGCCGCGTCCCGCGACATTTCGGCCCGCAAGCGGGCCGAAGCGGCGTTGCGCGACGCCGAACTGCAACTGCGGACGGTCCTGAACACCATGGAGGTCGGCATCCTCGTCGCCGACAGGCAGTCCGCCCGCCATATTTTCGTCAACGACCACTTTTGCCGGATGTTCGGCTATAGCCGGGAACAGGTGATGGCGATGACCGTCGCCGACCTGGCTCCCCCGGATCAACGCGACTTCATCATGGCCAGCTTCGCGTCGGCGGCGAACGGCAATCTAGGAATCAAGGAAAACCGTCCGTTCATGCGTGGCGACGGCACGGTGCGCATGATGGAAATCCGCGACACGGACATCGAGCTGGAAGGCCGTCCTTGCCTGCTCGGAGTCTTCACCGATACGACCCAGCGGATCGAAGCGGAGCGGGCGCTCACCGCGAGCGAGGCCCGTTTCAGGAGGCTCTTCAACGCCGCGCCGATCCCTATGACGTTCAACGCCGAGGGAGTTGCGAGCGCGGTGAACGAAAGCTTCACGGAAACCTATGGCTATACGGTCGAGGACATCTCGGACCTGAGCGAATGGTGGCGTCTGGCGTATCCACAGCCTGAATATCGGCAGTGGGTGATGGAAAACTGGGAAGCCTCCCTGAGGAAGGCTATGGTGGAGGGCACGCGGATCAAGCCCGATGAATACCGGGTGACCTGCAAGGACGGGACGGTCAAAACGGCGCTCATCTCCGCCGCGCCGATTGGCGACAATTTACTGGTCTCCTTGGTGGACATCACCGAGAGACAGCGCGCCGAGCATGAGTTGGCGCTTTACCGCCAGCACCTCGAAGACTTGGTGGCCCGGAAGACGGCTGAATTGGGCGTCGCGCTGGAACAAGCCGAAGCCGCCAACCGCTCGAAGAGTTCCTTCCTCGCATCGATGTCTCATGAAATCCGCACGCCCATCGGGGCGATGCTGGGCCTGACCCACATCATGCGTCGGCAAACCGAGGATTCCCGGCAACTTGAGAGTCTGGACAAGATCACGCTGGCGGGCCAGCACCTCTTGTCGATCATCAACGACATTTTGGACCTATCCAAGATCGAGGCAGGCAAATTCACGCTGGAAGAAAAGCCCCTTCTCATTGAGGCGATGGTCGGCAACGTCCTATCGATGCTTAAGGAACGGGCCGACGAGAAAGGGCTTGGGTTGATAGGCGAGGTCCAGCCATCGAGCGGCAACTTCGTGGGCGATCCGACGCGGCTTCGGCAGGCGCTCCTGAACTATGGGGCCAATGCGATCAAGTTCACACCGGCGGGCCGGATCACGATTCGGGCCAGGCTCCTGCACGAGGACACCGAGGGTGGCCTCTGGCGCTTCGAGGTTCAGGACACCGGTATCGGGATCGCGCCCGAGGCGATGTCCAAATTGTTCGGGGCCTTCGAGCAGGCCGACAGTTCCACGACCCGTAAGTATGGCGGCACGGGACTCGGCCTCGCCATCACCCAGAGGATCGCGGCGGCGATGGGGGGCGACTCCGGGGCTGAAAGCACGCAGGGCGTTGGCAGCATCTTTTGGTTCACGGCGAGGCTACGCAAAGGTGTGGCCATGGAACAGCCGGAGGAACACCCCATGTCCGGCTCCGCCGAGACCGTGCTCAAACGGGATTATGCGGGCACCCGCTTACTGGTTGCCGAGGACGAGCCCATCAACCGGGAAATCGCCAGCATCATGCTCGAAGATCTGGGGTTCGTCGTGGACCTCGCGGAGGATGGCATCCAAGCCATCGAACTGGCAGGCCGCAAAAACTACCGCTTGATCCTCATGGACATGCAAATGCCGGAGATGGACGGCTTGCAAGCCACCCGCGTGATTCGGTCCCTGCCGGGCCGCGAGACTTGGCCCATCATCGCCATGACCGCGAATGCGTTCGACGAGGACCGCCGCGCCTGTCTGGCGGCGGGCATGAGCGACTTCATCAGCAAGCCGGTGGACCCGGAACTGCTGTACGCCACGCTGTTGAAATGGCTGTCGGGCCACAGGGAGTCCGCCGTGATCGCGCCGACGCATCAATCACCGCCAGACACGCCAAACGAAGCTCCCGTGGAAGAATTAGCGACCTTTATCCCCATCCCGTGGGATGCTCGCTACGAGACTGGCATCGAGGAAATCGACCTGCAACATAGGTACTTCCTCAAGCTGATCAATCGGTTGGCCGATAAGCTCCTATCGATCCAGGATCCGAGGCAACGTGAACCGTTGATCGGCGAACTACATCGGTATGCCTCGTTTCATTTCGCCAGCGAGGAGAACTTGATGACCAAATTCGGCTACCCGGATTTGGCCGCGCACAGGTTGCACCACCGGCAATGGCTCGACAAGCTGTTCGGAGATTCCAGCAGGCCCGCCAGCGAATTGATCGCGCTCCTAGTGGAGTGGTTCTCCACTCACACCGTGGAGGAGGACCGGCGTATTGGCGAGTTCGTCCGCGATCAAGACCGGCTACCGGCAACACCTCCAGGAAGTTGAGCTTCGGTGCTATAGCCGGGAGGTCGTCCGCTTCCTGACGCTGGCGAGTCCCGTCGGATGCGGCATCCAAGTCTCCGCTCACCCCGGCCCGATTTTTTCAGCCCCCAGAAAAATTTTGCGTTATTTAGTACAGTTGTTATGTTCTAATATGCTGCATGAATGATGGCATCCCTTCACCGTCCTACCCCCTGTCCGAACTGTGCGCCCTGGCCGACCTGCCGATCCGCACCGTCCGGTACTACATCCAGGTGGGCCTCGTGGACAGACCCTCGGGATCGACGCGGGCCGCGGTCTACGGACCCAAGCACCTGGAGCAACTGCTGCTCATCAAGAAATGGACGGCTGCGGGGCTTGCACTGGAGCGCATCCGGGAATTGCTCGACGGCGCGGAGGCATCTGTGCCGCCCAGGCCAGCCAAACCGGGGACGGTGGAGGTTCGCAGTCACCTGACAGTGGCTGATGGTATCGAGGTCGTCATCGAGCCCGGCCGCGCGGGACTATCTCCCAGCCAGGCGCGAGCGCTTTTCAAAGCCGTAATGGATGCCTACACGGAAGTTTGCCGCGCCGATGACGAGAGTGGGCGCCAGGGCGATCCGAATCAGCAACCCGAATAATAGAGGACCAATCATGGCAAGACATGCGCAGGAACGCCCGGACACCCGGAGCCGCGAGGCGGTGATGTTGCAGGGCGTTCGGATCGTCGGACGGGTGCGGGGCCTCCTCTTCGAGGCGACGCTGGAGCAGCGCTTTCAAAACCCCACGAATTGCTCCGTGGAATTGGTTTACACCTTTCCGCTGCCGTATGGGGCCGTGCTGCTGGGGCTCGACGTCCTGCTTGGCACGCAACGACTGACGGGAACCGTCGTCGGGAAACGCCGGGCGGAGGCCGATTATGAGGCCGCGCTCATGGAGGGCCACTCGGCCATCCTGCTGGAGCGGAACGCGGATGGCAGCCACGCGTTGAACATAGGCAACCTGGCGGCCGGGGAAACCTGTGTGATTACCTTGCGCTATGCCAGACCCCTGCGGTTTGAACAAGGCGGAATCCGCCTCATCGTGCCCACCGTCATCGCGCCCCGGTACGGCCATCCCCTCGTCGGAACCGGCCTACGCCCCCATCAGGTTCCGGAGACCGACATGACGGTGGAGTACCCGTTCGAACTGGCCATTGAGGTCCGGGGTGAGTTGGCCCGTTGCCGGGTGGCTTCCCCCAGCCATTCCATCGCCGTCGCCCCGTGCGGCGACGGGACTGGCGATGCCGTTCGGGTGTCCCTGGCGGCGACGGCGGTGCTGGACCGGGATTTCGTCCTCCGACTCGACCAACTGCCGGTAAGCTCGCTGGCGGTGGTGTCCGAGGATGGCGTCCATCCCGGACAGTACGCAGCCCTGATCAGCCTCTGCCCGAGCATTGAAGCCGCGGAAGCCCCGCCGATCGCCGTGAAGCTCCTGGTCGATTGCTCCGGCTCCATGGGCGGCGATAGCATCGCTGCCGCACGGAAGGCCCTGCTGGCCATCGTCGACCAGTTGGGAGAACGTGACCGGTTTTCCCTGTCCCGGTTCGGAAGCTCCGTGGAACACCGCTCGCGGGGCCTCTGGCGCGTCAATCCGGCCACCCGGTTAACCGCGCGGAGCTGGATTGGCGAGCTGAACGCGGACCTCGGCGGGACGGAATTGGAGTCCGCGCTGGTGTCCACCTTCGCCCTGGGGCACGGCGAGGCCAGCGACCTCCTTCTCGTCACGGATGGCGAAGTGTTCGCCATCGACAGTGTGCTGGACACCGCGCGGCAGTCCGGCCAGCGGGTCTTCGTGGTGGGCATCGGCAGCAGCCCGGCGGAAGCCAACCTGCGGCGGCTGGCCGAAACCAGCGGCGGCGCCTGTGATTTTGTGGCGCCGGGCGAAGCCGTGGTTCCGGCCATTTTGAGGATGTTCGCCCGCCTCGGTTCACCGCGCCTATATCGTCTGGCGCTGGAATGGCCGGACGGCGCCCAGCCGCTGTGGCACTCCCCGCTACCTAAAACGCTGTTCGATGGGGACACCGTGAATCTCTTCGCGGTGTTTTCCGAGACGTCGGCCGGCATAATCCGCCTGATGGGTGGCCGGAACTCCGAGGCACCGTTGGACGAATTGGCCTCGGCCTCCCTCGACGAGCCCCTCGCGCCGACGGATGCCGTGCCGCGCCTGGCGGCCGCGCAGCGCCTCGCCGGGCTGGACGAAACCCCGGCCGGCGCCATGGCGGTCGACTATCAGCTGGTGTCGGCCTATACCCACTTCCTTTTGATCCATGAACGGGCCGAGGAGGAAAAAGCCCGCGAGCTGCCGGAACTGCACAAGGTCAATCAAATGTTGCCCGCCGGCTGGGGTGGTTTCGGATCCGTGGGTCCGGCGCCGGTGCCGTCCAGTTGGGTCTACAGTCTCACGGATGAGTCCTTACTGGGAGACATGATGGATCCGGCCGCATTGCCCGCGGTTCCTCGCCGCCCCCCCATGGATTTGGAGTATCTCGGCATACCCGCCTTCCTCCGTCGGGCGCCCGCCGACCACGACCGGCCCCGCGCCTTGACGGGCCGTGTATCGGAATCGGAAGCAGCGGTGGGACTGTTCACCCGCCATCCGCGGCACGATAAGGCGGGCTTCCTGACCCCAACGGGCTTTCGTGACACGCTGGCCGCAAAACCGGGGGATCAGTGGCCTCGGACCTATCGATCGCTCCGCGAGATGGGCTTGCAACCGGAACTCGTGGAATGGCTGGAATCGATCTTCGCGGGCGAATATTCCGACCTCCAACCGGAGCGGGCGGTCGTGGCCTCATTCCTCGTCGCCTTCCTCTCGGAAGCCAGCCGGAAAGCCATCCCGGCGGCGCGGTGGCCGAACAAGCAAAAGGCGGACGCCGCCGGGGAGTGGCTGGCGACAAGGGGCGTACCGGCGAGCGATCCTCGGCTCGTTGCGGACCTCGAAGCCTATCTGGAAAATCTGGCGCCTGGAGCCTGGCCGTCCGCCATGGCAGCCGTGGCGGAACCCCAGAAAGGATGACGCGCTGCCCCCGTGTCCTGGAAAGGAACCTTGCGGCAATACGCCGGCTGCCTGCATCGGGTACATGCCACCAAGACCGATGTGCGGATCATCGACTTCGTGGACACCGGCCACCCGGTACTTTTGACGGCATCCTCCCATTCCTCTACATCGGATTCCGTCAAACAGCCGGAAGCCAAGCGGGGCGCGGACCCGGTAAAACCCGTTCCCCACGCCCGTGGAGGCTACCGTGGATCGATTCTTACATTTGCTTGCGTCTGCTGAATGCCAGTCCAGCCAAGCCGAGGCCGAGAAGAGTAAGCGAAGCGGGTTCGGGTACCAATAAAATGGGGGGATCGCCGGCAGTCGAAAACCCGGAAACGCTAAATGCCACACCGGTAAGCGCTCCAACCGAGGTCGCCGCGCCGGTCGTGAGATCGAGGGAATAAAGCTGATTGTCGCTGCCAAAACTAGTACTCGGACAGCCTATGAAGGTAGTGCCCGACGACGGATCCCGCCCCATCGCCGCTAAAACTCCACAATTCGTTCCCGTGTCGCCGATGTACGAAAACAGGCCGGTCCCCGGATCGATCTTGCCAAGGGCGTCAACGGTGGAATCACGTAGCGCCAAGCCATATAGCGTGCTGCCTATGAACTGCAAACCAGATACATCGCGTCCTCCGGAGCCGTAGCTACCCACCAGCGTCGAGGCGCCGGTAGTCTTGTCAAGCGTGTAGAGTTTGTCGCCAGCGCCATCCGATACGTACATCTTCCCGGATACCGGGTCGATAGTCATGTCGCCTTCCTGCAAATTGAAGCCTATGGCGCCGATCAACGACGCGGCGCCGGTCGAAGCATTGAGCTTCCAAAGCTTACTGTTCGCTTCTTCGCTGATTGCGTAGATGGTGCTATCGCTATCGACGACCAGCCCGATCATTTGCGCTTGTCCGGTTGGCCCGATCAGGGTCGCGGTACCGGTTGCCGCATTGATGCTGTACAAACTGGAGCTGCTTCCCCAATCGGTTCCCAGCAGAAGGGCTTGCGCGGTTCCCCAGGACATCATGCCGAACGCGGCAACGGCCATAACGGCGGTTTTTCTCACTGAGAGTGGACTCATCATGGTTAGTCTCCTGTTATTACAAGGAAATCACCGATATCCTCAGCCAAAGTCGGGGCCGAATCGATGAGCGGAAAGACATGGCAAGCGTTAGGAAGATGCATCGGGATCGTCTTCGATCAATGATCTCTCCCTCTTGGAACTGACCCTGATCACAACTAAAGCCCGCAAGTCAACCCCGACCATGCATAGAGTATGCTCGACAACCAGAAAACCATGAATATCAATCTGTTGGGAGAATTCACCATACCCTCTACCCCAAGAGTGTAAAATTTTCCGACAAATCTCCTTGCCTCTTGCGCGGCCGCCAGCGAACGTAACCGTAGTAACGACTCGCTCGGCATGGGGCTGGGCACACCTCTAGCGCACCGGCCCGCGAGCGGGGGTGATATTCCACTTGAAAGCGGGCTTGCGCCGCGGTGGCGACGGAAAGCGGCTTCATATAGGCAAGAGCAGCTTTCGCCAGTACACTTGCCTCGGCCATCGCCGCGGGCGAGCTGTTGGCCCCAAATGAAGTTGCCCTCGCCTTGTCCGCCCTTGGCGAACGAACGGCAATAAATACCAAGAAACCGCGCCACCCATCGAAGCTCTCTTGGTCCCTGTAATCTTGCTTTCCACTCCCGATACGTGCTTCCCATCCACGGCATGAACCAGCCGTTCGCGGCATATCGCGGCCAGGCCATTCGAGTTGAGCGATTCAACGCTCAGGTAAGCGCCCTAGCCGAGGCCTTGCCGGATTGCCGATATATCGTGAATTTTTGCGAGGATCGTTATCGTTTCTGCGCGGCTTTCGCGGCCTCCCTGGCAAGCAGCCGAATCACGCTTTTACCCCCGGATCGCAGTCCGCGAAATCTTCGCCGGATCGACGAGCAATATCCGGGAGCGCTATACCTGACCGACGATATCTCCCGACAACCCGAAGGCCGGGACTGCTTCCACGTCGATCTGGACGCCCTGAACCTATTGGGGTTCCGAGCGCCGGCCAGCGTTCCCGCCGAACGGACAGCCTTGATCGCGTTTACCTCGGGCAGCACCGGAGAACCCCAAGCGCATGAAAAGACCTGGGGTTCGCTGTGTGAAAGCGCCCGGCTGATCGACTCCGCGCTGGGCTTTACCCAGGGGAAATCCATGGTCGCCACGGTGCCTCCCCAGCATATGTACGGCTTGGAACTCAGCGTGTTGCTTCCCTTGCGCCACGGCGCCGTATTGGACGCGGGCAAACCCTTCTTTCCCAGGGATATCGCGGAAGCCTTGAGCTTGGCGCCGGAACCGCGGATTCTGGTCACGACGCCCATCCACCTGCGCGCGCTGCTCCGCGACGGAATAGAACTGCCCCGGCTGGATTCGATCGTTTCCGCGACCGCGCCCCTAGCTCGTTCGCTGGCGGCGGATTGCGAAAACCGTTTCGGAGCGCCGCTCGTGGAAATCTATGGCTGCACGGAAGCGGGCTCCATCGCTAGCCGGAGGTCCGTCGAGAGCGACGAATGGACCTTGTTCGAGAACATCCGGCTGGTGGAGGACGGGGCCGCCCATCGCGTGGAAGCCCCGCACCTCCGGACTCCGGCCACCCTCAACGACATCATCGAAACCCTGGACGCCCGCCGTTTCAGGCTGCGAGGCCGCGCGGCCGATCTCGTGAACATCGCCGGCAAGCGCAATTCCATCGGCGCCCTGAACCGAGTGCTCGCCGAAATCGAAGGCGTCGTCGATGGGACATTTTTCCTCCCCGAGGAAGATGGCGGCGGAATCCCTCGATTGCTGGCCTTTGCCGTGGCGCCGACACTTTCCGCGGAGGCAATCCTAGCGCACCTGAGGGAGCAACTCGATCCGGCCTTCGTCCCGCGCACCGTTTACCTGCTGGATGCCCTACCCCGCGCCGAAACCGGCAAGCTACCGCGCATGCTGCTGGAGGAAATCCTGCGCCGCCGATCCGCTTCCGCTCGGGCGACGGGAGTGGGAAACTAAAACCGCCGGTGCGCTTTCCGGGAAACCTAAGCCCGGAGCCGGTCGGAATCGAATCCCCACGGAGAAGGAACAATGACTAAAAAAGCTTGGTTGAGCCCGCTGCTGTTGGCCGTATTCATGGGCGTCGGCGGCTGCCGCACCGCGCCGATCCACAACGTGCGACACTCCCCGGTAGAGATGAACAAAGCCGATTACAGCCTAGAGGATGTCGGGAAAGCTATTTTTCGCGCCGGGAATAGCCTCGGCTGGCAGATGAAAATCAAAAAGCCGGGAACGATGATCGGCACTCTATACCAGGATTCCCACATGGCCCAGGTCGCCATCGACTACAACACGCGGGAGTACGACATCACCTATCAAGCCAGCAAGGATCTGAACTATCAGGCCGGCAAGATCCACAAGAACTACAACGGTTGGATCGAGGAACTGGATCAGGCCATCCATCGCGAACTCCTATCCGAGATGTAGCCGATAGACACCCGCGTCAGGCGTCGCGGCCCTCGGGAATCCGGTGTCCGGCGGCGGGCAACCAGAGCCTTAGGGCCGGCGCGGCCATGACCGTGCTGGCCACCGCCATCAGCACCAGCATGGTGAAGACCTCCCGCGGAATCACGCCCATGTCGTAACCCAGATTGACCACGATCAGTTCCATCAGGGCGCGGGTGTTCATCATGATGGCGATATTGCGGGATTCCGCCGCCGACAGGCCCGCCCAGCGCGCGGCGACGTAACAGCCGCCGAATTTCCCCAACACCGCCAGCAAGATCAACAAGCCGCACCAAGCCCACAACTCGGCCGAAACCAGGCTGCCGATATCGGTCCTGAGCCCGGTATAGGTGAAGAAGATCGGCAGGAAAAACACCACGATCAAATTCTCCACCTGGTTTTTCCAGGCGCTCACCAGGTCGTGCCGGTCGTGCAGCAGCACCCCCGTCATGAAGCCGCCGAAGATGGCGAAGATGCCAAACTGGCTGGTCAGCATGGCGGAGCCGAACACGACGACGAGCAACAGCGCCAGAAGATCCTGGGGGAGCGAATCCGGCCCATGGGGAAAGCGGCGCAAGAGCAGGTGCAGCAGTTTCCGGACGATGAACCAGGACGCCAGCAAATAGGCCAACAACATGCCGGCCTGTATGCCCATCGCGGCCCAGGAAAACCGGCTCGCGGCCACCGCCGACACCAGCGCCAGCAGCACCCAGCCCACCGCGTCGTTGGCCGCCGCGGCGGCGATGGCGACGACCCCCAGCCGGCTCCGGGTCAGGCCGAATTCGATCATGATGCGCCCGAGGATGGGCACGGCGGTGATGGACAAGGCAATGCCGATGAAGAGGCTATAAGCCACGGGCGGTATACCGGCCGCGAGCACGGGTCCGGACACCCAGCCGAAGCCTAGGCCCAGCGCGAACGGCGCTAGGATGCCGGCGACGGTGATGAGTATGACGGCCCAGCGGTTGCGCCGTTCTTCCAGATGCGAGAAATCGAACTCCAGCCCCACCTGGAACATGAGGAGAATCAGCCCGATCTGGCTGATGATGGTCAGCGGCGTGCCGTCCACCGAGCGGAACAGCCAGTGGAAGGCGTCCGGAGCCAGGACGCCGAACAGCGACGGCCCCAGCATCAAGCCCGCCACGATTTCGCCGACGGCGCGGGGTTGCCGTAGCCGCCGCGCCAAGTGGCCGGCCAGCCGGGCTGCCAGGATAATCAGGGAGATTTGCAGCAGGGTGAAGAACAGCAGGGATTCGACGCCCTGCACGCTCCCTTGTGGCAGGCTTGAATTCATCGGAGTTTCAACCTCTCGCTACGTCCGCTCACACCATGCCGCCGTTGACGCCGAACACCTGGCCGGTGATATAGGAAGCCTTCCGCGAGGCGAGAAAAGCGACCAAATCGGCCACTTCCTCGGGCCGTCCGGCCCGCTTCATGGGCACCAGGGCGGCCAGGCGTTCGGCGTCGAACGCGCCCTCGCTCATGGGCGTCTCGACGATGCCCGGCGCCACCACGTTGACCAACACATTGCGGGTCGCCAATTCGATGGCGAGCGATTTACTGGCGCCGATCAAGCCCGCCTTGGCGGCGGCGTAATTGGCCTGCCCGCGATTGCCCATGAGGGCGGCGACGGAGGCGATATTGATAACCCGACCCCAGCGCGTCCGCAGCATGGGCATCAGCAGCGGGCGGGTGACGTTGAAGAATCCGTTCAGGGACACATTGATGGCCCGATCCCACTGGACTCGGCTCATGCCCGCCAGGGGCGCGTCGTCGTGCAATCCGGCGTTGTTGACCAGTACCTGCACGGGGTGCGCTTCCGCCTTGGCTTCCAGGATGCGGACGCAAGCTTCGGTGTCGGTCACATCGAAGACGAGGGTTTCCGCCGAGCCGCCGGAACGCCGGATGCCCTCGGCCACCGCTTCGGCCCGCTCCGGGTTACGGTGGGCGTGGACGATGACGTGCAGCCCGTCGGCGGCCAGCGCCCGGCAAATGGCCGCGCCGATACCCCCGCCGCCGCCCGTGACCAAGGCGTGTTTCATGGCTCAATTCCCATCGCGAAAAAACACCGCCGCGCGGCCCGTGACCAACACCCGTTCCGCTGCGGCGAGGCTGAATTCGTACAGGGCGCTGTCGGACTGGATCGCCAGCCGGCGGACCCGGATATCCAATTCCTCGGCGATGTCGTCTAGGCGCTCGACGGTCCAGGCCACGTCCCGCGCCAAGGCCAGATAGCCGGGGCGCGGCCCCCGCTCCGTTCCCGCCAGCAAGGCCCCATGCACCGCCATGGCCTGGGCGGCGTATTCGATTCCGCAGCAGGGGGAAAGCACCCCGTTCCGCCGCAGCGGATGGTCCGGCGCGAGATGGCCGCGGCTGGCCGCGCGCAGGGTCTCGGCATCGAAAGCGAGCACCCGGTCCAAGAGGCTCATGGTTCCGGCGTGGGGAATGAGCTGGGCGAACTCGGCCTTGCTCAGGGCCATGGCTCGACCTTCAGTTCCAGGCAACCCCCCATGCCGCAACCAAGCCGAATATCCGCCGCCGCGCCCTTGGCTAAGGCCACCAGTAGCGGCAGGCTACGGGCCGCCGGATTCCCCCATCGGAGATGTTCCAGGGCTGGATCGGACATCGCCTGGCCGGGCTCGCTCCCCGCGCCGAACTCTCCCCGGAGGCAAGCGAAAACCCCGGTTTCGGGAGCGGAGCGCAGCAGCAAGCCCACGCCGAAGGGCGCGGCCAGCGGCCGGAACTCGGCGATGGGGAACACCGGCGGAAAGTCGTAGGCCACCAGCAGCACGTCCGTTCCCTCGGCCGCGCAACGCACCAAGGCTTCGGCGAGCCCCACCCCGAAGCTGTCGTCATAGCCGCAAACGCTATCGGCGGGGCTCATGGAGCCGGTGGCGATGCTCCAATAGCCCGACGCGGCGTTATGGACGGAGTTGTGGAAAGCCGTGGGCGAAAGGCGGCGATCGGTACCCGCCAGTTGATCGAAAATGCCATGGATTACCTCCACCTCCCCTCCCGACGAAGCGAAAACCGAGGCCAGCGCGCGGGGATCGGCGTCACCCAGGGCCGCGCTCGCCACCTCCAGGGCCAGCCGGGTCACCCTGGTGGAGCGGCGGCGCTCGGTGGCGGGCAGGCAGGCTCCGGCCGCGCGGTGGATCTCGGCGGGAACGTAAGGCTCGGTTCCGGCCAGGATCGGCTGGCTCGCCGCCCAGCCCGGAAGCCCCGGCCCCAGCAGGCCGACGCCGGCGACGTAGGCGATGCTCATGGCCGCCAGCTCCCCAGCAACAGGCTGGCGTTGTTGCCGCCGAAACCAAAGGCATTGCAGAGAATGGCCTCCATGGGCCGTCGCCAAGTTTCGCGCAGCACGTTCCCGGAGAAATCCGGATCGACCCGCCGGGTCTGGAGGCTGGCCGGCGCGAAACCGTGTTCGAGGCAAAGGCAGGCGGCCAGGGCGTTCATGATGCCCGCCGCGCCTAGGGTGTGGCCAATCCAGCCCTTGATCGAACTGCATGGCGCGGCGGGGCCGAGCACCGTGCATAGCGCTCGGTCCTCGGCGCTGTCGTTGGCGCGGGTGGCGGTACCGTGCAGCAGGGTGTAACCGACCGAGCCCGGCGGGCGGTTCGCCCGCGCCAGGCAAACCGCCATGGCGGTAGCGGCGCCCAGCCCCTCGGGATGGGGCGAGGACATGTGGTAGGCGTCGGAGCTTTCGCCATAACCCAGCAGCGCCAAGGCTTCACCGCCGGTGGCGTCGGCCCGCTCCAGCAAGGCGAACCCGGCGCCCTCGCCAATGGAAATGCCCTTGCGATCCAAGTCGGCCGGGCGGCAAGGTTCGTCGGAGACCAATTCCAGTGAACTGAACCCGTACAAGGTGGTGAGGCAGAGGCTATCGACCCCGCCCACCACCACCGCGTCGCACCAGCCCGCCGCCAGCAGCCGGGCCGCGCTGGCGAAAACCGTGGCGCTGGACGAGCAAGCGGTGGAAATGGCCAGGGCGGGGCCGGCCAGGCCCAGATATTGGCGCACGAAATCGGCGACGGCGAAGGTGTTCTGGTTGTACTGGTAGCGGAAATCGCGAGGCAGGCGGCCATCCGGGCCACGCGCCCGGTAGGCCGCTTCGGTTTCGAGGATGCCGGAGGTGCTGGTGCCGACGATCACGGCGACGCGGCCGGCCCCGTGGCGGTTCCGGGCTTCGGCCACGGCCCCGGCGAAGCCGTCCTGCTCTAGGGCCAACCGGGCCAGCCGATGGTTGCGGCATTCGTAGCGCGCCCAGCGATCCGGCCAGGGCATGGCCTCGATCCCCTCCACGCGCCCGATCCAGGCGGCGAGGTCGGTTCCCGGAAAATCGCAGGGACGGAGTCCGGAGCGCTCCGCTAGCAAGCCCGCCAGCGTGGCGGCCTTCCCTTCGCCCAGGGCGTTGGCCAAGGTGTAGGCGCGGATGGCCGCCGGAGCCATGGGCCGGATAGCCCGGAGTTCCGGAAATTGAGCGGTAAGTTGTGAAATCGAAGGCATAAGTGGGGAATTATCGCGGAACCGGGCGCCTTTGCGCCAGCCAAGCGGCGAATGCCATGGCGAGCAATGCCCCTAGGGCCACCGTGGAACCGATGGACCTCAGGATATTGATCTCCGAAAGCGCCAGGGTGCCGAAGGCCAGCACCGAACCGAGGCCGCACACCGATAGAGACAACAGGGTGCGGCGGCGTTCTTCCGGATCGGCGGCATCGCGGTTGAAAAACAGCGCCTGGTCCAGACTGAGTCCCATGACCAGCAACAGGGAAACCAGATGGTACAGGGTCAGGCCGTCGAACAGCCAGGCCATGGCCAACCCGGTGCAGAGGCCGGCGGCCAGGACCGGGGCCAGCACCCGCAAGGCCATGGGCACCGAACGCAGCCCCACCGCCAGCAGCAAGACGATGGCCGCGAGGCTCCCGGCCAGGAGTTCGATGGCTTCGCGCCGGTAATCCCGAACCATCCGGGTCGATTCCTCGCGCAGATCGATGAAGTAAACGCCCCGCTCGCGCCAGGGCGCGAGTTTCGCCGCGATGGCCGCCTCGTCGGCGATTCCGCTCAGGGGAATCAATGCCACCCAGCGCTCCCCGAGCGGAACCAAGAGGCTTTCCACCCGCGCGGCGAAAGGCGTGCCGGCCAGATCGGCACGGCCCATCGGGGTTTGCCGCCGAGCGGCTTCGGCCTCTTCCAGGAAGGGCCGGAACACTTCGGGCTTGAACGGCAAGCCCCGCATGGCTTCGCGCAGCCGGCTCGCCAGTTCCGGCGCGGCGGGCAAGGCCGCCAGCCGCTCGGCCTGAGCGGCGCGGCTCGGCAGAAAATTCGCGGCCAGATCGTAGGAAGCCAGCGCATGATCGCGCTTCAGCGCCGCCAAGTCGGCGCTTACGGCTTCGGAAAGCCGCAGGGCGGCGTCGGCGTCGGCCCCGGTCGCGAGAACCAGCTCGCGGAGGTCGGGGGCTCCGAAATCCCGGCGCAAAGCCTCGTCCAGCGCCAGCCTTTCCGCCGGAACCGGGTTGAGGCTGGCGATATCGTCGTTCCAGAGGGGCGCGGGGCTCCCAAGGAAAACCGCCGCCATCAGGGCCGTCGCCGCCAGCGGCGCCCAGCGGAATTGCCCCAGCCAATCGGGAAGGCGGAAACCGGAACCCCGTTCCACCCAGGCCGGCAGGCGCACGTCCCCGCCGGCCAGAGGCGGCAATACCCAGCGGGTGGAAAGTCCCGCCGCGAGCAGGCCGGCTCCCGCGAACACGGCGAGTTGCGATAAGCCCGCGAACCCCGAGAACAACATGGCCGCGAAACCGGCGACATTGGTCAGCAGGCCGAGCCGAAGCGTCGGCCAGATGCGGGCCATCGCCCGAGCCGGCGGTTCACGGGGCGACAAATGGGTAAAGAAATGGTTGGGGTAATCCGCCGCGACGCCCAGCAGGGTGGCGCCGAAGCCGAGGGTGATGCCGTGGACCTCGCCGAACGCCAGGCTGGTGGCGGCGCCCCCGGAGATTACTCCGGTGGCGAGCGGCACCAGGCCCAGCCCCAAGACCCGGAAGGATCGATACACGCCGAACAGGAGCAGCATGACCAAGGCGCTGTTCAGGGCGGAAAGCCGGGCGGCGTCGCGGGTAACGCGGCTGTTGGATTCCACCGAAAGCGGCCCCGGCCCGCCGAGTACCAGCTTCATGGCGGGGTTCGGGCGTAACTCCCGGAACTGCCGACGCACTAGGTCCAGCGCCTCCGACTGGGACGCGATGTCGAAGCCCGAGGCGCGGGCGCGAGCCAGCAGCAGGGCTCGCCGGCCATCATGGGAAAACCAGACGCCCCGCCGCGATTCGGGGCCTTGGGGCGCCAGCCAGCCACGCAGCAGCTTCGGCCACTCCCCGGTGGGGTCGCGCGCCAGCCAGGTTTTTTGCAGCATTCCCGCCGGCGAGGCCAGTTCCGCCAAGCGGGCGCGCAGAGCCTCGCGCAAGGCGCCGGCCGTGAACCGCTCCGGGCGCGATTCGGGGCTCAGGACATAGCGGTGCTCGAATAGGCGCTGTTCCAGATTCCGCGCCAGATCGCCGCCGGCGCCGTTGTCCACGGTCTCGAACCAGGGGCTAGAGCGCAGGCTATCCGCGAGCCGGCGGCTGGTGTCCGCCAGTTCCGCCTCGTCGGCGCCTTCCAGCCCCATCGTCAGCAAGCGGGAAGCTGGCCCCTCGCGCATCTGCTGGACTAGGACCGCATCCAGGAAACCGGCGTCGCGCGGCAGGAAGAAGGTCAGATCGGTGGTGATGGAAGTGCGGAACAGCAATATCCAGCCGCAGGCCGCCAGCCAGGCCAGCCACAACAAAACCGGGGGACGCGCCCTCACGGCAAGGGCTCGAAGCGTAGGGACGAGGTATCGCCACCGGCCTCGTCGATGTCCATGCGGACCACCCGGTCTTCCCGCCCTTCCAGCCGCACGCCCCGAACCGCCGCCGCGAGTTCCGGCCGGATCGGCGCCAAGGCTAGCAGCCAATGCTTGCGGGAACCGCCGAGGCTGGGCCGCCAGTGCCGCGACAAGGCGGCGAGGTCGCCCGCCAGCGGCGCGCGCAGGCTCTCGGCGAAGGCTTCCAAGGCCGGGTAATCCGCCAGGTTTAGCCGAATCCGCGAGCCCTCGGCCGGCTTGTCCACGGTCACGGTCCCGTCCTCGATGAGGTAATCCTCCTTCGCCGGCTTCTCCACATGCTTCGCCAGATAAGCCGGCTTCCGGAACTCCACCGTGCCTTGGATCGTCAAGGGCGTCTTGAGCACGGCGAGGGTCTTGGTTTCCACGAAACGGGCGCGGAGGCCGGGCCGGGCGGCGAGGCGAGCGAACAGGTCCGGCAGGGACAGCGTGGCGGGCGGCTCGGCGGCGAACGCCGCACCGGACAGCAGCAAGCCCAGCACGCAAGCCGCGCTCCGGCTCGTGGGAGCGGTTGGCAACCGCGGCCCGCGCCGGCGAATCGCGCATAAAAAGCGCTCCCACGAACCGGCCCCAAGCATGAAGCGACGGGAGGTTCTTGCTCGGCAAATGGCTAAGGCCCTAATCTTCGGTTCGCCAAAAATCATGGAAATTGAACCAGTTGTAAGGCGCCAGCCGGCAGTAATGTTCCAAGCGGCCGGCATAGCGCTGCATGATTTCATGTATTTCCGCCTCCGGCTGTCCGCGCGGGCCGGAAGGCGGCGATTCGGCCAAGGATTCGAAGTAAACCTCGTATCGGCCCCATCCGCGATGCAGGCAAACGAATAGCACCAGCGGTAGTTCGAGAATCCGCGCCAGATGGACTGGCGCTTGCGGGAATAACGCCGGTTCGCCAAGGAACCGGCAAGAAACCCGTTTGTCGCCGTGGACGCTACGGTCGCCGAGCAAGGCGAGCATACCGCCGGCGGCGACGTGCTGGTCCAGCCCCAACAGCGAGGTCGGGCTACCCATGTCGATGATGTCCTCGTGCAGGGCCGGATTGAGCTTCCGGTAAAGCCCCGCGATAAGGGGCGTGGCTTGCCCGTAAATCAGCGCCTTGATCCGCAGCCCCCGACGGGCCATGCCCACGGCGCGAACGATCTCGACACTGCCCAGGTGCGCGCCCACCAGCAGGCAGGCGCGGCCGGACCCGGCGTAATTTTCCAGCACCTCCAGCCCGTGTACCCGGATGTCGAGCCGGTTGTCCTGGCCCGCCATGACGTAAACCCGGTCCAGGAGAGTGCAGGCGAAGGTGTGGTAATGCCGGAAACGGTCGGCCAACCCGGCCTCGCGTCCCAGAACCCGCCCGAGATAGGCGCGGGAAGCGCTCCCGGTGCGGTTCGAGAACAGCATGAAATAGGCGGTGATGGGATAGAGCAGCAACCGCGCGACGGAACGGCCCAGCCGCAACGCGATCCAGATGATGGCGCGCAACCAGAACAAACTGCTGCGCTCGGGAATGCCCAACCAGGCCGGTTTCATGCGGCGTTCGGCGCGAGGGCGAGAATCCCGGACGCGATCCGGCGGCCGGCGGACTCGCAAGCGAAACGGAGGCTGGCGTCGTCGCGGGAGTCGAAAACCACCCGGCAAGGCTGCCCCGGAAGCAGCACCGCCGTGAACTTGGCGCTCACGATGCCGGAAACGCGGCGTTCCGGATCGACTCGGGCCAGCACTTCGTCCAGGATGAGCACGGCCGGCACGATCGGCCGATCCGGAAAATGGCCGGCCAAGGCGGGATGTTCCGGGGAAATAGTGAATTCCACGATTTGCCTCAGGTACGGTGTTCGGGGTGGCGGACGTCCGATTCCGCGGCGCTTTCCCGGATTAGCCAGCCATGCCGCATCAAGGTGCCCATCAGTTGGAGAAACGTGGTGTGCCGGTAACCGGGGTAACGGCGGCGGCGATAAAAATTCTCGCCCACGAAAAACAGGGCCATCAATAGGTAATTCAGGGAGTTGGCGAACAACAGCACCGTCTCGGTCGAAACGAACCGGGCGAGCAGCAGCGAATTCACCGCCAGCGCCAGGAAAAACACCGCCCAGGCGGCGGTCAGGCGCCGGGTGTAGGCCACCAGTTCGTCCGCCAGCGGTTCTGATTCGCTCCTCGCGATCCGGGCGATCCGGGTAATCAGGGGTTCGCTGCCCGGCCTCAGGGTGGCCTGAAACAGCCGGCCCACCAGCAAGTTCAAGAGTACCGGAAACAGGGCAACCGCGCGGCCGGGCCAAAGCGCCACGCCGGCCAGGCAGAGCCCCATCCCGAGCAGCCCCGCCGCGACGCGGACGATAGCGCCGCCCTCGACCAGGAACCCCAGCAACAGCCCCACCGCGAACACGGCATTGGGCAGGCCCAGCCAAACCGGAGGAAACAGGCCGGACTTCAGGAGCGCCAGGGAAACCAGCGGGAATCCCAGGGCTAGGACGACGGCCAGGGGGGGACGCGATGCCATGCGGGCTAGGGTACGGTGCGGCGGGCGGCCACCGCCTCGGCGAGAGCGCCGAGAGAGGAAAAAATCCGGGTGATATCGGGATCGTCCGATTTGATCTGGAAACCGTATTTCTTCGAGATGACGACCGAGATCTCTAGGAGGTCGATGGAATCCAGCCCCAATCCTTCCCGATAGAGCGGCGCGGCGGAATCGATGGAAGCGGGATCGGTTTCCAGATTCAAGGCATCGGCCATGAGCCTGGCCAGTTCGAGTTCTAGTGCGTTCAACTGAGTCATCGGGTTCCTTCTCCACGGAATGCGGGACAGAAGTTTAATCGGTAGCGGCGTTCGAGGAACATCCTTAAAGTTTCACGACGCCCTCGATCTCCAACAGCAAGCTATCCCGGCAAATATCTCCCGCGAGATAGAGTACCGGGCTCGCGGGGTCCAGCGCTTGGGCGAGACAGGCACTCACGGCCTCGAAATCCAGGGGGTTCCGCAAGTAAACCTTCCAGGCGGCGCGTCTCCCCAGCGAGGCCGGGCCATCGATGCCCACCCGGCGGAGGATGGCCCGGAGGTTTTCCACGGTCGCCAAGCACTGCGCGACGGGATCGCCCCGATGCGCCGTCTCGTGGCCCACGATGCTGGCCGTGCCGGAAATGAACAGGGTTTTACCCCGCCCCGCCGCCTCGAACACCATCGCCCGCGAGAAGGACGGGCTGCGGGGGCCGTAGTCGGACGGGTAGCGATAGGCGCTGAGTTGGCGCGGATTCTCGATCTGGGCCGCGGAACCCCGGCCCGCCGCGAAGACCACCCAGGAGTCGCCGCGGGTGGAGCCGATGGCGCTGGCCGCGGGAAGATCCTCGCCGAAGGTGTAGCCCGATTCCGCGAAGGCTTGATAGCGTCCGACGCAAAACCAGCGGTAGCGCTCCAGTCCCAGTTGGTCGAGGTTGATGTCCGGCAGGTAGTTCCACATCCGGAAGATCGTGGGATAACCCGCCCTCCGGACCAGGCGGACGATACCGAGGTAGGTTTCGCGCGCGGCGCTATCGGGCCGCCCGGCCGGCATCCGGGCCACGCCGAACAACACCGTGCCGTTCATGGCATGGCGGATTCCCTCGGCCTCGCCGTATTCCACCGGCCCCGGCGCGTACCAGGCTTCCAGCGGTGGCCGGGCGCCCAGGCCATCCAGCGGAATCTCGGCGCGAGGCGCGCCGGCCGGTTCCGCGTCCGGAAGGGGAACGCCGTAACCGACCAGCCCCAGCAAGCTTTCGCCGGCCGCGGGGGCGGGAATTCCATCCGCCGGCGCGTACACCAGGCGGATGCTTTCGGAAGGGGTAGCCGCGGGAACGCTGGCGGAGATTGCTGGCAAGGGGCGGTACATGCGCGAATTCGTCGATGGCAGGCGGACGGGCGGAGCGGCGGGTTAGTTTCCGCCGTTGGCGACTGGCTGTTCCGGAACAGGGGCGGCGGCTCCTCGCCACCGGAAGGCCAGGCTCTTGAGGTAATAGAGCGTCCGGAACACGAACAAGGGAACCGCGAGGCGGGTATCGCGGAAGATATCTCCGGCCAATAGCGATACCACGCCTTCCCTGGCCCGCAACACATTCTCGGGGTGCATGAACAGATCGCGGATCGCCGGGGTGGTGATGCGGTAGATGAACCAGGAAAAGGTTCCGAGTCCGCGTTTAACCTCCCGCTCGAATTTTCCGAGCCGAACCGGGGCCGAGGCGGGTTCCCTCAGGATTCCGTCCACGGTGTCCGCGCCGAGAAAGGCGCTATTCAGGGCGAGATGCACGCCGCTGGAGAACACCGGATCGATGAAGGCGTAGGCATCGCCGATCATGATGAAATTCTTGCCGGACATGCGCCGCGACTGGTAGGAGTAATTGCCGGTGGCGGTCACCCCGCTGGACAGTTTCGCGCCGGCCAGCCTCGCGGAAACGCCGGGGCTGAGGGCGATGGTGTCGCGGAAGAATTGCTCCACCGGCACGGCGCGGCTTTTGAGGTACTCGGGCCGGCACACGGCGCCCACGCTCATGGCACCGTCCCGCAGGGGAATCATCCAGAACCAGCCGTGATCGAACCAGTAAATGCTGATGTTGCCTTCGTCCCGGCCCGACCACCTCTCGGCGCCCTCGAAGTGGCCGTAGAGCGCGGCGCTACGATGGCGGGGATTGGCGTCCTTGACGCCCAGGCGATCCGCGAGGAAGGTGTCGCGTCCGGTGGCATCTACGTAGAATCGCGCCTGCCAACGCTGGCGGTTGCCTTCGGAATCCACCGCCGTGACGGCGGCGATAGCCTCGTCGGCGTAATCGATGGCTTCCACCCGGCAGCCTTCCCGGACATCCGCGCCCTTGGCGGCGCAGTTGGACAGCAGCATATGGTCGAATTCCGAGCGCCGCACTTCGTAAGCATAGGGATAGGATTTATCCAGGGCATCCCCGAACTGAAAGGCCACGCTCTTCCGGTGATATATGGAGTGGAATTCGGCCGCGTACTTGCGGAGCCCGATCCGGTCGAGTTCCTCGCGGACCCCCAGCTTTTCGAAATAGGGCAGGCTCAGGGGCAACAAGCTTTCGCCGATGTGGAAGCGCGGATGGCGGTCTTTTTCCAGCACCACGGTTCGCCAAGCTTTTTCCGCCAGTAGGGTGCCGATGGCGGCTCCCGCCGGCCCGCCGCCGATGACGAGCACATCGCAGGTCTGGGTCGTCTCGTTCCGCATGGGTGTATACCTCGAAAATTCCGTGGGGCTCGAAGATAGGGCTCCCTGCCGGAGCGGACCAGGGCAAGGCAAGGGTTGGTGTATCGGACCAGTATTGCCAATAGAAACACAAGTTTGGCTGTACGATAACCGAATTGGCCATGTTATCGGGATTAACAACGAATTTCAGCATAAGATGCCGCGAACACTTCATGTACCATCGCCTTACCCATGCACTCGCCCCTCGCGGGCTCGCGATAATTCCGTGACCGATACGAACCCCGACCGCCGCTGGCATCCCCATCCCTTCATTATCTTTTCCGCCCTGCTCCATGCCGGCGCGGCCCTAGCCACCTTGTGGAACCCGGGGCTTTGGCCCTGGGCGCTCGGCGCCGCCGCCGCCGACCAGGGGGTGCTGACCCTGGCCGGTTTGTGGCCCCGCAGCCGGATACTGGGTCCGAACTGGACCGCCCTGCCCCGCGCCGCGGCGGCGCGCGGCGAAGTGGCCATCACCATAGACGACGGACCCGATCCCCTGGTGACACCCGCCGTACTGGATGTGCTTGAACGCCATGGCGCGAAGGCGACGTTCTTTTGCATAGGGGAACGGGCCTTGCTGTACCCGGATTTGTGCCGGGAAATCGCGAGGCGCGGCCACGGCGTGGAAAACCACAGCTTTCGGCATCGCTACGGCTTCGCCGGATCGGGACTGAGGGGGTTCGTCCGGGAACTGGCAATGGCCCAAGAGGCGTTAGCCGCCGTCACCGGCAGCCACCCCCGTTTTTTCCGGGCGCCCTTCGGCCTGCGTAATCCCCTGCTTGATCCAGCCCTGTCCCGCCTCGGCCTGCGGCTCGCGAGCTGGAGCCGCCGCGGCTTCGATACCCGCGACCGCGACCCGGCAGCGGTATCCCGCCGGCTCTTGCGCGGACTCAAGGCCGGCGACATCCTGCTCCTGCACGATGGCAATTCGGCCCGCGCGGCGGATGGCGCGCCGGTTATCCTGCATGTGCTGCCCCCGCTGCTGGACACCATCGCCGCCGAGGGCCTGCGCCCGGTAACCCTGGCCGAGGCCCTGCGATGAACCCTGGGTTTTTATCCGGCTTGGTGGAAGCCGCGTCCACGGACTACCGTCGCGCGGGCCGCTTCGCCTGGCATTTCGCGCGGGGCAAATTGGCCGGCGATCCGATATTTTCCAGCCTGCTGGAACGGGGGCTGATCGCCGACGGGGCGCGCGTTCTCGACCTGGGCTGCGGCCAGGGTTTGCTCGCGGCTTGGCTGTTTGCCGCGCGCGGCCGCTACGAGGCGGGCCAATGGCCCGAGGGCTGGCCTCCGCCACCCCGGCTCTCGGCGTATCGGGGCATCGAACTGATGGCGCCCGACGCGCGCCGCGCCCGGCTAGCCTTGGGCGAACGGGCGGAAATCGTCGTCGGCGACATCCGCGCGGCCGACCTGGGCGAACCCGATACCGCCGTCATCCTCGACGTGCTCCAATTCATCGGCCACCAGGACCAGGAGGAATTGCTGGCGCGCCTGCATGGCGCCCTGAGCCCCGCCGGAACCCTGCTGCTGCGGGTGGGAGCGGCCGAGGGTGGCGCGGGCTTCGCCTTGGGGGTCTGCCTGGATTACCTCGTCGCCTTGGTCCGCGGCCACGGGCTGGCCCGATTCCATTGCCGCGCCCTGTCCGATTGGGAAAACCTGCCGCGCCGGCTGGGCTTTTCGGTGGAATGTCTGCCGATGGGCCAGGGAACGCCCTTCGCCAACTTTCTGCTCATCGCCCGGAAGAACCCGCCAGCCGCCGCGCCAGCAGAATCGGCAGGCGCGCGAGAAACCCAAACACCAGGCGAATGTGCATCCAGGTGAGCAGGGTGTTGTCCCGCCAGTAATCGAAATGGGAGACGCCGCCTTGCTCGGGGCGGAGGTATTTCACCGGCGCCGGCAGGTTGACCGCCTTGACGCCCCGCCAGCGCAAGCGCACCACCACCTCCGGATCGAAATCGAAGCGCCGCATCCACCGCCGGCCCCGCATGGTGCTAAGCAGCGGCTCCACGGGATAGACCCGGAACCCGAACAGGGAATCGCCGATCCCGGTCCACAGGGTTTCCAGGTTCGCCCACCAGTTGGAGATTTTCCGGCCCTTGACCCGCAAGGCCGGAGCACTGGCATCGAACACCGGCACTCCGAGTATCATGCCATCCGGCTCTCTCGCCGACGCGGCCATGAACTCCGGAATCAGGTGGGCGGGGTGCTGGCCGTCCGAATCCATGGCCAAGACATGGGTAAAACCCTCTCGCGCGGCCCGCTCGGCGCCTTCCAGCACCGCGGCGCCCTTCCCCCGGTTTTCCGGCAATACCATCACTCTAAGCCCGGAATCGCGTTCGGCGGCCGCCAATAGGCTTTTGGCCGTGCCGTCGGTGCTGCCATCGACGACCACCCAGACCGGGTTCCAGTGGCTTCTGGCCGCGGCGACCGTCGCATGGACCACGGGGCCGGGGTTATAGCTGGGAATCAAGACGAGATGGGTGCGCGAGGGAATGCTCATCGGCGTTTTCGATGTCCGTAGCGGTGGTGGTTGTAGCCTATCCCGGCCGTCCCACCGAAAGGGGTTGGGGACGCGCGGCCTTGAGTTCATCGGCGAAATAGCGTTCGAGTTCGGCGGTGAAGGCGCGAACGTCTTCCGGCGGATCGAAACGCCGCCCCAGCCGCAGGCGATAGCGGATGGGCAGGGCAGGCCGGCGAAACAACGGCCAATGCTTGCCCAAAAAAGGCGAGTCGGTTTCTATGATGACCGTTTGCACCGGCGTCCCGGCGTGGCGGGAGATCAGCCCCGTACTGCCCTTGCAGGCATTGACCGGCCGGCGCGTGGTGCGGGTTCCCTCGGGAAACAGCAGGAGGTGGCTGCCTTGCAAGAGGTCGAGCCTGGCCCGCTTGATCATTTCGTGGCCCGTATCGTTGCGGATGTAGCGGGCCAGGCGAGCCCCCGCGCCGAACAGGATATTGTCCATCAGGCTGGCCTTGAGGATGCAGGCCAAATCCGGCAACCGGGATAGGATCATCACGGCGTCCAAGAGGCTCGGGTGGTTGGGGGCGATAATCAGGGAGCGTTCGCCGCGCAGGGCATCCAGGGCGGCTAGATCGAATCGGCAGGCGCCGATCAGGGACAGCACCGCGAGGTATAGGCGGAATCCCGCCGTGATGGCGTGGCGCCCGAGCCAACGGCCCCAAGCTTCCGGCAGTAGCCAAAACAGAATCGCCGCGATCGGCGACCAGGCGATGCAAAGGAATGCCAGGAAGGACAATCCGAGGCAAAGCGCTGAATACTCGTACATCGCCTGGGCTTTAGGGCACCGCATTTGTGTTCGGGAGGATGAGAGCCAGCAACGCGGCTCAAATTAACATATTTAGGTTCCGTGCAGTCGCGTCAGGCATTGAGGCGCGAACATGCCTATCCCCGGCGACTCGGGTTTTATCCACTCAGTCCTCGATACCTCCGATCCCCAATAATCGAGCCCAATGCCGCCATGGGGAATCCCCCGTTCATCCCCGTGTCGCCAGTTCATAATATTTCGCGGCGGATCGAGCCAGTTTCTCGACCACGCCACGATCAAGTTCTCCAGCTTCGACCCGCCGGTTTAAATCCTCCAGGATATCCCCCAGCAAGTGACCCTCGCGGTAAGGCCGGTCTTGCGCCAAGGCTTGAAAGATATCGGCGACGCTGATGATCCGGGTCACCAAATCGAGCTCTATCCCCACGATTCTGAATGGATAGCCCTGGCCCAGCAGATTCTCGTGATGAAGCCCGGCCCAGATCGGAATGCGGGTATCCCCGAACACCCTTTGCAGAATCCGATAGGTGTCGTAGCTGTGGCGGTGGATGCAGGCCCGTTCGTCGGGAGTAAGAATGCCGGGCTTCTCGATGATGTCCTCGGACACGCGCAATTTTCCGATGTCGTGCAGCAGGCCGGCGATCTCGATTTCCTCCAAATCGTTGCCCTCGAAACCGAAATCTCCGGCCAACTGCCTAGCGATCCGGGCAACCCGCAGGGAATGCTCTTCGGTGTAAGGGCTTTTGGCATCCACCACGATCGAAAACAGCCGCGCGATTTCCTTCAAGTCGCGGTATTCCAAGATAACCGAATCCCGGAGCGCGCCCAGGTTTCGCAAATCCTCGTCTAGGTATTCCGGCTCCATCGCCAGCCAGAAAGCATCGACCTGGGCGATGTCCGCGAAGGCGTCCACCAGGTCGGCGGCGAACAAGCTGCCCGCCAAGGAGCGGATACGGCTGACGATGTCCGCGCGGCCCACAAGGATGCCCTCGCTGCCTATGAAAGGAACTTGCAGCACATCGACCCGGTCGGCCAGATAAATCAGGTTGGCGCGGCGGCGGACGCGGCCATCCAGGGGAAGACGTAGCAGTTGCTCCCAGCGTGTGTGGTGATAGCGGATTTCCGGGGCCAGATGCGCCAGCAAGGGACAGGCGGACAGATAATTCGCGCCACGCAGGCAATGTTCTTCCGCGCCTTCCCATTCCAGGGTCTCGGTGAGATGGCGGTGTTCGTGGACCTTGGAAACCCCGCAATCGTGGAGCAACCCGGCCACCAGGATGGAATAGCATTCATCCTCGGGCCAGCCCAGTTTCAGCGCGATCTGGCGGGCCATCGCCGCCACGCGCTTGCCGTGGCGGACTTCGTCGATGCCGACTAGGTCCAGGGCGCCACTCAGAGCGGTTAGGGTGCTGTGCAAGTCGATGCTTATCTGGCTCATGGTGTGTCCCGGAAGTTTGGGCTGTAGTCGGGCGCTCGTGGTTCCACGCGGTCCATTCCGCCAGGTTCGCGGACAACCCGCCCAAGTACACGGTATTCGGGGTCCGGCCGTCAAGCGCGGCAAGCGGCCGCCGCGCGGGAAGCTTGGCGAGTGGAACTATAATCAAGCCGAGCGGCGCGATAAATACCGGCGCCGCGGGGATTGATCGGCTTGGCCCTTACCGGAAAATCGAAAATGCTACAACAAAAACCCGGACAGAAACCTTCCTCGCATGGAGCGGATAGGGATAGTGAGCGCACCGATTATCTCAAGGAACGCGAAGCGGATTTTCTGCTGATCGAATTCGGCAAGCTCCAGGACGAAATACTTAGCGCCACCCAAGAGAAATGGCGCATAGAACATACGGTGATCTTGCTGAACGTGCTGCTGCTGGCGGTCGCCTATCTATCCCCCGTTCCGGTCAACCCCCATTATTACGCCCTGCCCTTCGTCGTTACCTTGTTGGGAGGGATGCGAACCCTGATGTTGTGGCTCCACTTAAAACGCGCCGGCAATTATTTAACCAAGGTCGAGGAAGTATTCGGGGTTCATCCCCGTTTGGGCTGGGAGCTCAGGTTGGAAAAATTGGACGAATCCAGACCTTATACCCTTAGTCTGGTCGGCCTCACCATGATTTACTGGATCGGCACCCTAGCCCTCGCCTTGATTTTGGCGATTGGCTATCACATGCATTATTGGGAAGGCGGATAAGCCCGCGAATCCCGGCGATAACGCTCATTCCTTGGGGAGATTCTCGATGCGCCGGCCCACATGCACCAGGCTCCAGGCCAGCACCGCGACCATCAGCACGGCTACCGCGATTAGAAACGGCTTGCTATTCAAGAGCCCGGCCCAATCCAAGGTTTTGTCCACCGGCGCGGCGGCGGTTTCCGCGCCCAATTGAACCAAGGTGCTCTCGTAGCCCCGCCGCTGCAATTCCCGGATCGGGGCGGTATCGTAGCGGGCTGGCCGGGCCTGCTCCGCGCCATAGCGGAGGCTATAGGCCATGCCTTGCTGGGGTAGGAACAGCAGGCCGTAACCGTTGCCGATGCCGGCCACGGCGTTGATCGCGAGCGGCGGATTGTCCTGGTCGCGGATGACGATACGGTACTGGTTGCCGCGCTGCTCGGGGAAAGATAGCGTGGTTTGGCCGCGGTTTATATCGCGGAAATGCAAGGACTCCAATGTCCCGGTTCCGATTTCCCGCATTTGGGTATTAATACCCTGTTTCGCCAATATCTCCACGGCCGCCGCGCGATTGAAATTGCGCGTGGAAGTTTGCAACTCGAAGCCGGTCAGCGGTTCGCGCGACGTGGTTATATCGATCAGTGTCGCTTGGTTTTTTAGGTCTCGCGATACCTGGAATCCCACGACCGGGTAGACGAATTTCCGCTCCGTTTCCGGCAATACCTCGGTTTGGGCGCGCCAGAATCCTATGCGTTCGATATTCAGCGGTATCCTCCGAATATCGACCCGTTCGCTACGTTCCTGTTCCTTTCCGCCTTGGAGCTTGCGGGTGAGTTCCAGCAATTCCGCTTCGCGGGTTTGCGTGGCTTGCTCGATAACCACCTTGAATTGGCGATAGCGATTGGTGGGCAAGGCAACATCGCGATTGCTCACGGCCATGTAGCGGGAGTAATCGTAAATCTCCGCGTCCCTGGCCAGCGTCGACCACTGCTTGCCGTCGGCGGAACCGAACACCTGAATCCGGTGCTCGAAATTCGTGAGCGGCGTGAATACCGTCAGCCCGTCGGCGGCGGGAGCTTCCTTGGCTAGGCGCAGGGTGATTTCCATGGATCGATCGGGCTTTTCCTTCAAGCCCAGCAGTTCGCTTTTGACAGCCTGGCGGCGGGTCTCGGTTCGGGTTTCCATGGCTTTTTCCAGCAGATACGGCGTTTCGTTGCCCTCCTGGTCGAGCAGCCGCAAGTCCGCGAAATCGGCGCGGGTCGCGGCAAAAATCTGGCTATCCAGCAGCACCGCGGCCAACTCCTCCCGTCCCGCGCCGCGCCATTCCACCGGCCTGGAATAACGGTAAACCTCGGATTCGGCCAAGGCCGCGCGGGCCGCCAGCAAGACGGCGGCGAATAGGATTCTAGCGATCATGGCTGGTTTTCTCCGGTCGATTTTGCAACGAAATCCTGCTGGAATCTCATGTAGGCGAACGCGCCGACCAGAGCCAACAGGCCGAGCACGATAAAAGCGACGATGCGGTAAATCTGCTCCAGCCGGGCCAAATCGACGAAGAACACTTTCCAGGCGACCACGGCGAACAGCGCGAGTCCGGCCAAACGCAAGCCGCGCGCCGGCATTTTGATGCCCGCGAAAACCAGGCTTAAACCGAACAGCGACCAGAGGATCGACACTCCGCCCGACCGCAAGCCCGGCACATACTGGCGCAGCATCGAATTGATCTCCAGGCTCAGGAAGATGAACGACAACGCCAGGGCCGCGCCGCCCAGCCAGGCGCGCGCCTGGCCGGCCTCCCCGCCGGCTGTGGACAGGCGCAGCCAAGCGAAGGCCAGAAAGGCGACGACCGCCGCGAAATCCAGCAGCCGCATGAAAGCGTGCCGGAACGAATAGTCGCCGCCGTAAAGGATCGTCCAGGAATCCTCGCCGCTCCAAACCGGCCCCATCGTCAAACCCCAGGAAAACAGGTCGAAGAAAAACAGCTTGGCCAGTACCGCGCAGACGAAGAACAGGAAAAATTTCAGTACGGCCCCGCTGGGCGCGGCCTGATAGCGAAGCAGCAAGACCAGGCACAGCGCCAGCCAAACCAGGGTCAACACCGGTATGCGCAAGGGCGGATAGAGATAGCCGACGGTGCGGTACAACTCCAGTTGCAGGAAGATGAATAGCATCCCCAAGACGACGCTGGCGGCCGCCCCCAGCATCCAGCGTTCCTTGAGCCACTGGCCGATGTCGTTGGCCGGGTCGCAAGCGAGCGGGGCGGTTTTGGGCGGCGCTTCGAGCAGCTTGAAGGCCATGGCCAGCGAGCCGATGGGGATGCCGAAGCTGAGCAGGCGCTCGGCCAGCCCCAACAAGAACAGCGGAAACGGCTGCGCCGTATCCATCCCAGAACCGTATTGGCCGGGCAGATCGAGGAAGCAGAACCGGACCAGCACGATGCCATACAGCAGATAAGCGGCCTGGCGCAGGAACTCGCTACGCAGCTTGCCGGAAATCCACAGCATCGCCAGGGCTTGCAAGGACCAACTCACGGTGATCCACTGCCGGGACAGAATCAACGGCAGGCTCACGGCGGCGAAGAAAGCCGCCAGGGCGATGAAGCTCAGCAGCAACTCGCGGTCCAGCACGCGGCGCGCGAGGCAGTAGTAAACATGGCCCACGTAGAACGCCGCCAACCCCAGGGAAATCGCCGCCACCCAGATCTGCCCATGGGCGCCCTCGACCAGCGCATGGGCGGTGCCGAAGAAAATCCCAGCGTTGACGATGAGCGCCAGCACATCGAGCAAGTTCGACTTGGCCCGGTTCACCAGGCAAAACAGGAACACCGTGGTCGAATAAAGGGCGAAGAATGCGATCAGGAACGGCATGACTTTCCAAAAGTCCGCCACTTCGTAGCTCCGCAGCGCGCCGAAAAACAAAAGATAATTGAACAAGAAGCCCAGGAAGTTGAGCAAATGCCATTGCTTGCGCCAGTTGATGCCTAGGATACCCAAGCCGAGCAGCAGCATGTAGGAGAACAGGCCCGGGAAATTGGCCGCGCCGGTGGACAGCAAAATCGGCGTGCAATAGCCGCCGACGATGCCGAAGATCGCCACCAGCATCGAATCCAGCCGCACCGCCAACACGCCGGCGGTGGCGGTGACCAAGGCCATCAAGGCGAAGGTCGGGTAAACGCCGAGCAAATGATAGAAGCCGAACGCGGCGAAGACGCTGAAATACAGAACCGCGATACCGCCGCCCAGCAAACCTTGGCCGAATAAATGGTATTTGCCCCCGACCAGCCGCGCGCCGCCAGCCAGCATCCCCAGCCCGGCCAGGATCGACAGCGCGACCCTGGCGTGCTCGCCGAGCAGGCCGGTGTCGATGGAGTATTTCAGGAAGAAAGCGATGCCGGTCACCAGGATGACCACCCCGATCCGCAGCAGCCAATTGCTGGCCACGGCGTATTCCATCGACACGCCTTCCGGACGGTGGCCCTCGCCGACGGCGATCCAGTTCCAGATTTCGCCCAGAATTTGCTTGGCGGCGATCTCGAAGCGGCTGGGTGGAGAAACCCGGCGGGATTCTTCCTCCCAGCCGCCGATTCGGGGTTGCGGGGCATATTCCCGTTCCGCCGGAGCCGGGGCGGTTTCAGCGACGGTGGCGTACTCGGCCTCTGGCGACACCCTGCCCACCGGCTCGGCCTCGGCCATCTCCTCCGGCCGCGGTTCGGGAGCGAAGGCGGCCGGCGTAATCTCGGCTTCGGGAGCCGGCCCATGCCCCATCGCCTTAATCAATATCCGGTTGGCTTCCAATCCTTCCCGGAGTTCACTCAGGGCGGCGACGATTTCTTCCCTGTATCTGTTCTGCCGTCCCAACAACACGGCCAGCATGATGAACATCGCCACCGGAGCCAGCACGGCGAGAAACACGACGAAGCCAATGAAATTGTCCACGGCAAATCTCCCAAGCGTTGGTTTGGAGGGACGGTGGGTCGTTATTCCGATAGAGCATAGCCCGGAAGCGTCGGCGGGCCGATTTGTTTTAACATTTCGGCTTTAATGTTTCCTTAACATGAGGGGGTGGAAGCCACCCGTTAGCCATGTTGAAAGCCGGGCGACGCTTGGGGCAGGTCGATCGAATTGGCGCCTCCGCCGCCGACCTTCCTCGCGATCGGCCGGCCGGTGGCCCCTGGGTTATCCCCATGCGCCGTAATATCGAAAAAACCCAAAACAACAATGGAGCGGCTATGCAAGTACGATCCATCTTCATCTCCGACATACACCTGGGCACCCGCGGCTGCCAGGCCGACCGCCTGGTGGATTTCCTGCGGGAGCACCCGTCCGAATACGTTTTTTTGCTGGGCGATATCATCGATTTCTGGGCGATGAGCCGGGGGGAAATCCATTGGTCGAAGGATCAGAACACTTTCGTGCAAAAAATTCTGCGGCGCGCCCGGCACGGCGACCAAATTATTCTGGTGCCCGGCAACCACGACGAAGCCTTGCGGGAATACGTGGGCATGGCCTTCGGCGATATCCGCCTCGAACGGGAGTATGTCCACACGACTTCCGACGGCAAGCGCTACCTCCTCCTGCATGGCGACGAGTTCGACCAGGTGACCCGTTACCATCGCTGGGTCGCGATCCTGGGCGACATCTCCTACAACTTCCTGGTTAGGTTGAACGCCGGCCTCTCCTGGTTGCGCCGGCACATGAACCGCCCCGGCTATTGGTCCCTGGCCGGTTACGCCAAGCGCAAGGTCAAGACCGCGGTCAATTTCATCTTCGATTTCGAGGACTCCGTGCTCCACCATGTCCGCGAACGCGGCTATGACGGTGTCATCTGCGGCCACATCCACTGGGCGGAAATCAAGGAGATCGACGGTCTGCTCTACATGAATTCCGGGGACTGGGTCGATAGTTGCACCGCCATCGTCGAACACCTGGACGGGCGCATGGAATTGATGGTTTGGCACGGCAGCCTAGGACAGGAGGATTTGGATTGACTCCTAGCCACGCAACATCCGAAGGCCGGGCGCGTTCGATCCATCGCCCCTCCCAGCCGGACTTCGGCCAGGGATACGGCGTCCCTTGCCCTAGGCGCTCCCCAAACCGGGTGTGGAAGGCATCGGGAACACACATCGCCCTGGCATTTTTGTTGGGTCTCGCGGCGGAAGTCCATGGCGGCGAACCACCGGCAACGGTCACCCACGGTGTCGCCGTGGGTGACGTGACCGCCGACAGCGCGGTAGTGTGGTCGCGGCTGGACAAAGCGGGAAGCCTCGTGTTCGAGATGCGGACGGAAAGAGGCGGCCGGCCGCTGACCCGCAAGCTTAGCGTTGGCCCCGAGCATGACTACACGGGCAAGGTTCGGTTCGGCGGACTGCGAGCGGATACCGAATATCGGTATCGCGTGGACGGGGGCGGATCGCCGCGTAACCCGAAAGGCGCCGTTACCGGCCGTTTCAGGACGGCGCCGGCCCCGAATTCGCCGCGAGCCGTCAAATTCGCCTGGGGCGGCGATATCGCGGGCCAAAACGTCTGCCGTGACAGCCGCGAAGGTTTTCCGATGTTCGAGGTTCTCGGCCGGGAACATTGGGATTTCTTCCTCGCCATGGGCGACATGATTTACGCCGACAACGAATGCCAGGCGCTAGGCATGTTCGGGAATCGCCAGGTGGCGGGGGGTTTCGGCCCGGCGGCGGACCCGAACGGCTTTTGGTCGCACTGGAAGTACACCCGCGAAGACCCGCGGTTCCGCGGCTTCCTCGCGTCCACGCCATATTTCCCGGTGTGGGACGATCATGAAGTCATGAACGATTTTGGCCCCCACCACGATACCGGCGACACTCCGCCCTACTTACCAGGAGTCCACTTGCTGCCGCTCGGGCTCGCCGCCTTCTTGGATTACAACCCCATCGATACCGGCGCGGAACCGGGCCGGCTCTACCGGAATCTCCGTTGGGGAAAGCACGTCGAGTTGTTCCTACTCGACACCCGCCAATACCGGGACGCCAACTCGGCCCCGGATCGCGCCGACCACCCCAAGAGTATGCTCGGGCGGGAGCAACTGGATTGGCTCAAGGCTCGCCTGAAAGCCTCCGACGCCACCTGGAAGTTCATCGTCACCAGCGTGCCCATCGCCACGCCGACCGGCTGGCCCCCGGAAAAAGGCCGCGACGGATGGGCCAACAACGAAGGTGAAACGGGTTTCGAGCGAGAACTCGCCAGCCTGTTCGCCTTCATCAAGGAGGCCGGTGTCCGCGATTGCGTCTGGCTGGCGGCGGATGTCCATTTCGCCCAGGGGAATCGGCTGCGTCCCTACGCCGACGCCCCCGATTTCGCCATCCACGAGTTCGTCTCGGGGCCAATGAATGCCGGCCTGTTCCCCAACCGAACCCTCGATCCGACGTTCCGGCCCGAACGCCTGTTTTTCTTCGGTCCCGAAAACCCTAAGCAGGTGGCCGGCTGGGAACAGGCCAAGCACTGGTTCAACGTCGGTTCGATCCGGATCGACGCGGACGGAAAACTCGAAGTCGGCGTGGTCACCGCGCGAGGCGAAACCGTCTGGCGAAGTGGCACGCTCAAGCCTAAATGAGGCAGGGAAACCTTCTCCGCGATTCACCGGTCATCGCAGCCTTGAGGCAGGGCCGTAGGTTGGGCAAAAGCTTAGCGTTGCCCAACACCGCCTAATGGCAACGGGGTTGCCCCGCCGCATCGCCCAACCCACGCGCCGGAATGTTGGGCATGGGAATACATGCCCAACCTACCCGGGCTGCCGGGTGCCGTCGCCGTCGGTCATCACGCTGCCCCGCGCCACCTGCATGGGCGCGGAAGAGGTCAGATCGACCTTTGTCACCTTGG
>SXGT01132001.1_pt1 | contig 36085 bp, 33 predicted proteins | sample 3176221 | NCBI WGS metagenome assembly SXGT01 (sample SAMN11356862, study PRJNA531348) | freshwater metagenome | isolation source: freshwater sample F1-120 | place: China: Fuxian Lake, Yuxi | collected 2017-12-25 | reverse complement strand
TGGATTCCAAGGTGGCGGTGGATTCCAGGGCGGATTCGGTGGCGGTGGATTCCAAGGTGGCGGTGGATTCCAGGGCGGATTCGGTGGCGGTGGATTCCAAGGTGGCGGTGGATTCCAGGGCGGATTCGGTGGCGGTGGATTCCAGGGCGGATTCCAAGGTGGCGGTGGATTCCAGGGCGGATTCGGTGGCGGTGGATTCCAGGGCGGATTCGGTGGCGGTGGATTCCAGGGCGGGAAGCAGTTTGGCTTCAATGGCGGAACGGGCTACTAACCGTGGCAGATGCCTATAACAAGTTCCAAGACGCGGCCCGTGGCTCCAGTCACGGGCCGCGTCATTTCGTGCATCCGCCGGCGGGCGTGCGACGAATTGTTGTCGCGTATGGCACGTCGCGGGCGAGAGGGCGGAACTGGTGACGGACTGCGTGCTCCCGCGAATCGCGGCTGGCGACCCGACTGCCGTGGCGAACTGCATCGCCCGCTACGGCGGGCTGGTGTGGTCCCTGGCACTTCGTTTCCTGGGCAACCCGACTGACGCGGAAGACGCCGTGCAAGACGTGTTCATCGAGTTGTGGAAGAACGCAGCCCGGTATGACGCGACACGTTCGTCCGAGTCCACGTACATCACCATGATCGCACGTCGCCGACTGATCGATCGGAAGCGACGCGCGGGCCGTGTGCCGCCCTCGCAATCGCTCACCGACGACCCAGTGGGTCCGGGCGTGACCGCCCGGATCGACATCGAGGACGAGGCGGCGAAGGCCGCGGCTGTTCTCGCCGAGTTGCGCGAGGACGAGCGCCGGGTGATCAAGATGGCTGTTTATCAGGGGCTAACGCACGAGGAGATCGCCGCCGCGACCAACCTCCCGGTCGGCACGGTGAAGACACACATTCGTCGCGGGTTGATCCGCGTCCGCGAACGGCTGGCCGCCGGGGGAGGCAAGTCGTGAATACCGACCACCGGCTCGACGAACTCCTCGCCCGCGAAGCGACGCAGGGGCTGACACCCGCTGAGGCCAACGAATTGGACTCGCTGCTCGTGGATTTTCCGAACGAAGACCCGGACGGCTTCGAGCGTGCCGCGTCTGCGATCCACTTGGCACTGAGTCCGCCTCCCGAACCGCTTCCCGCGCGGCTCGCGGAGAAGCTCAAACTCGCGGCGACCGGGTTCACACCATCGACGCGACCCACGACACCGAAACGCGCCCGCCCCGCCTCCAACGCGTGGGCGGGCTGGATGGTGGCCGCGTGTCTGGCCGGCGCTCTCGTGTTCACCAACTGGCCGAAGAAAGAGCCAACGGTCGCCGCACGGAAGAAGCTGCTGGAGAAAGATGCCGCGGTGTTCGTCGGCAGCGACAAGGGCGGTGCAACCGGTGAGGTGGTGTGGAACACCGCGAAGCAGGAAGGCTATCTCGAAGTTCGCGGTATGCCCGCACTGGACCCGACGAAGGAGCAGTACCAACTCTGGATCGTGGACCCGGCCCATAAGGAACCGGTGGACGGCGGCGTGTTCGACGTGCGACCCGACGGCACCGCCCTCGTCCGCGTGCGGAACCCCATTCAGGTGAAGGATGCCAAGGCGTTCGCGATCACGAAGGAAGTCGCGGGTGGCGTGGTCGTCAGCAAACAACCGAAACACGAGTTGGTGCTGACCCCGAAGCAGGGGTGAACGAGAAACCTACCCCCCACCCCCTCCCTGAAGGGAAGGGGAGAAAGACCTTGTTTGTCTGTGCCGCTCGCGGCTTCGCGAGTCGCGGCGCCAGAACGCTCGCGAAGCCGCAAGCGCCACTTACTCCCCTTCCCTTCAGGGAGGGAGTTGGGGGTAGGTCTCTTCGCGCCGCACACTTCCCATCGACGCGGTTCACCTCCGCTCCCTATAATCCCAAACCACCTTATCTCGCGCCTTCTCCCGACCGGAGCCGCTAATGCAGGACCGCATCGCGTATCAGGGGATTACCTTCGATGACGTGTTGTTGGAACCGGGGTACAGCGACGTCGTCCCGAAAGACACGGACGTGCGCACCCAACTTACCCGGAACGTGCGGCTTAACATCCCGATCATCTCCAGCCCGATGGACACCGTAACCGAGAGCGAACTCGCGATCGCGCTCGCGCAGGAGGGCGGGATCGGGATCATTCACAAGAACTTGACGATCGCGTTCCAGACGCGCGAGGTGGACAAGGTGAAGCGAAGCGAGAACGGGATCATCACCGACCCGATCACGCTGCCGCCAGACGACACGGTTGGGCACGCTCGCAAGATCATGGAGGATCACCACATCAGCGGCGTGCCGATCACCGTGAATGGCATCCTCAAGGGCATTCTCACACGCCGCGACCTCAAGTTCCTCGACGACAACGAGCAGAAACTCGACGAGGTAATGACGAAGAAGAACCTTGTGACCGCCCCGGAGAACACCACGCTCGACGCGGCCGAAAAGCTGCTCACGAAAAATAAGGTGGAGAAATTACTCCTGGTGGACGATCAATTCAGACTGAAGGGATTGATCACGATCAAGGACATCGACAAAACGCAGAAATTCCCGAACGCGGCTAAAGACGCGCGGGGCCGTCTGAAGGTCGGGGCCGCGATCGGAGTTCGGGACTTCGAGCGGGCCGCCTCGCTGATCGAGGCCGGTGTCGATGTACTGGTGGTGGATTCGGCCCACGGCCACAGCCGCAACGTGATCGAAACGGTGCGCGAACTGAAGAAGCGACACAGCATCGACGTGATCGCGGGCAACGTGGCAACGATCGAGGGCGCACGAGCACTGGCCGAAGCCGGCGCCGATGGCGTGAAGTGTGGCATTGGTCCCGGATCAATTTGTACGACGCGGATCGTGTCGGGCGTGGGCGTGCCGCAGATGTCGGCGATCGCGAACGTGGTGAAGGGACTCGCTGGAACAGGCATCCCGGTCATTGCGGACGGCGGGATTCGGTACAGCGGTGACATTACGAAGGCGCTCGCGGCGGGCGCGTTCTCGTGCATGATCGGCGGGCTGTTCGCGGGACTCGCGGAAAGTCCCGGTCAGTTGATCCTGTACCGCGGGCGGTCGTTCAAGCAGTATCGTGGAATGGGTTCGCTCGGCGCGATGATGGCCGGGAGTGCCGACCGCTACCAGCAGGGTAGCGCCAGCGGCGGACCGGCTCAGCCGGCGAACGGGAAGTTGGTGCCCGAAGGGGTCGAAGGACGGGTTCCGTTCAAGGGACATCTCTCGCCCTACGTGTACCAGTTGGTCGGCGGCGTGCGGGCCGGAATGGGGTATTGCGGCTGCAAGACGCTGGACGAGTTGCGGACCAAGGCCCGGTTCATTCAAGTGACCGCGGCGAGTGTGCAGGAGAGCCACCCGCATGACATTGCTATCACGCAGGAAGCACCGAACTACAGTTCGGTCGATTACGCCGGGGACAGCGGCGGCTAAGGCCGCGCTGCTGCTGGCGCTGTTCGCGGCGCCCGCACTCGCACAGCCAAACGGGCTGGCCCTCCCGCGAACTCCACCCCCGCAAACGCATCCAGCGCAACCCGTGCGCCCCGCGACCGGCGCGATGCCGGGCGCCGCGGGTACGGTGGTGTACTTCCAGAAACCGGCCGACGCGCTCACCGCGACCGGCGGCGGGCTTCCCGCTGCCGGCGTGGCGCAGTTGAACACGCCGCCCGCGATGACCCCGTTCCCCACCCCCAACGTGCCGATCGTTCCGGTGCTACCCGCCCCGCCGCAACCGTACTTTCAGCCGCCTGCGGTTCCGACCGAATACACAGGGCAACCAGCACCGCAGCCCGGTGACACAACGTCAACGGCCAACAAGAAGCAGCAGGAATTCAAGCCGCCGCCCATCGACCCAACAGAAATCCAGTTGCCGGCGCGCGAGAAAATCTTCGGGATCGTCTACAACGACTCGGAACTGGAGCGGGAGATCATGCGCACCGTCATCCGCTCCCGCATCATCCAGTTGGAGAAACAAATCAAGGAGAGGACCGAGAGAAAAGAAGACACCACAAACGAAGAGAAAAACGTCGCTGAACTCAAGGCAATCAAGGATCCTGGGCGAGCCGGTTACGTGTTCCCGTCGCTGCCGGTGATCAGCCCGCTGGGTCTGACGTATCAGCCAAAGACAGCGACATACTCGCCACGGACGCTGTACACGGAACCGGGATACGTGGTTCACCGCCGGCTGCACTTCGAGGAGCGCAACGCCGAGCGCGCGGGGTGGGATCTGGGTCCGCTCTCGACGCTCGCGGGCGCGGGGCACTTCTACCGCGACGTACTGGTGTGGCCGCAGAGCCTCGCGTCCGGTTGTGTGTCCGGGTTCTGGAGTACCAGCGCCGGTAAGTGCGCGCCGGGTAGCCCCAGCGCGTACTACCTGTACCCTCCCGGCTTGACCCTCACCGGCACCGCCGCCGAGGGCGCAGTCCTCACCGGCGCCGCGATCCTGTTCCCATAGGAATGTGGGGTTCCAAGCTCCAAGTGGACGACACGAACCCGGCGAGACATTCCTCAGCCGGGTTCCGTCATTTCTGTTAACTTGGAATGTGGAAATCTGGAATTTGGAACTCCGCATGTCCCCCTGGCTCGAACCGCGCACGGCTTACGTTCACGTCCCGTTCTGCGCGCACCACTGCGGGTACTGCGACTTCGCCGTAACCGCGGGACAAGACCACCTCATCGAACTTTACGTTGAGGCACTCACTGCCGAACTCGCGACGCTCGGCACGCCGCGCCCGGTCGAAAGCCTGTTCATCGGCGGCGGCACACCCACACACCTCTCCGCGAACCACTTGGAACGCTTGCTGGGAGCGATCACGCGGTGGCTGCCGCTCGAAAACACCAAACACCAAACACCAAACACCAAACACGAGTTCTCCATTGAGGCAAACCCCGATTCGCTCACCGAAGAGAAGACCGCGGTGCTGGCCGCGTTCGGTGTGAATCGCGTCAGCGTCGGGGTGCAGTCGTTCCAGCCCGATTCTCTCGCGGTACTCGACCGACGCCACGCGCCCGACCACATCCCACGAGCCGTCGAAGCAGTGCGGAAGCACATTCCTACCATTTCGTTTGACCTGATATTCGGCGCGCCGGGTTCGACGCTCGCGGGTTGGGTCGCGGACCTCGACGCGGCGATCGCGTTCGCACCGCAGCACATTTCCACTTACGGCCTGACCTACGAGAAGGGCACGCCACTGTGGAAGCGACAAACTCGCGGCGCGATCGTGCCACTCCGTGAGGACGACGAACTCGCGATGTACGAACACGCGATGGACCGGCTCGCGCTTGCTGGCTTCGAACACTACGAAATATCGAACTTCGCGCAACCCGGCTTCCGCTGCCGACACAACGAACGATACTGGGCGAACGAGGCGTACTACGGCTTCGGTGTGGGCGCCGCGCGCTACGTGAACGGCGAGAGAGAGCTGAACGTACGGGACACGAAACTCTACATCCGCAAGGCGATTGGCGGCGAACCAGTCACGTTCCAGCGAGAAGAGTTGTTGCCACGCCCGCGCGCGTTCGAGACTATGGCGACGCAACTTCGCCGGAGCGATGGGATCGACCGAGAGCGTTTCCACCTTCAGACCGGCTTTGAGCTAGACGAACTCTCGCCCGCGGCGCTGGCGCTGCTACGCGACAACGCGATCGTGAGTGATACCGGGCGGTCAGTGCGGCTAACGCGACGTGGGAAGTGCGTAGCGGATGCGGCAGTCGCGGAGTTGCTGAAGGAGTCATGAACGCGATTGCTCGGCCTCTGCTTGTCCAACTCACCCCTGCTTCGGGAACAGCTTGCCCATCTTCCGCCCTACTTCCCCACTTACCTGCGCTTGTCGGTTAACCGGCACATCCGTGCGAGCCGATTCCTTGATCACGCACGGATGCACCGGCACGCCACGGATGGCGACACGGGCACGGGCACGGAGGTCGAAGTCATGGCATGGTGGTTCAACAAGCGGTGGGCGTGGGCGGCTGTTGTCGGGGCCACCGTGACCGTCGGGTTCGCCACCGGTCGTGGCGATCCGCCCCAGAAGGTCGGTGCCACCATCTCGCTCAACATCGACGGCAAGGGCGAGCGCCAGTTCAAGGTACTCAAGTGCGAGAAACAGTCCGATGGGACCTACCTGTCGGAACTCAAGGATGCCAAGAGTGGCGAGACCATCACGCTCGTCGATAAGTCCGGCGGCGCGGGGCTGAAAGGCGCGGAACCGCCGAAGAACATGCCGCCCCCGCCGCCGAAGGCCAAGCCGCGGACGAACGACCCGCTGCTACCGCCGCTCACGGCCGCGCTGCCCAACGACCTGGGCAAGGACAAGGAGAAAGAGAAACGGCCGATCCTGGGCCGCGTCTTCGGTGACAAGGATAAGGACAAGACACCGCCGACTGCCCTGAACACCGTCGCCAACTCGACGCCGAAGGCCGAGATGCCGACCGACTCCGGGAAGAAACAGGGAGTGTTCTCTCGCGTGTTCGGGCCGAAGAAGCCGGCTGGCCCGAGCATGCCCGCAGTCACGGTCAGCCCGGTTGCGAAAACGCCGTTTGCGCCGCCCGCGGTGCTGCCGACCCCGCCCGGCGGGTTGACCGGCGGTTCCACACCGCCACGCCCCGGCGTTACGGTCGAACCGCCGCTTGTGATGCCGCCGAAGTCGGTGCCGATCACTCCGCCAACGCCAACCCCGATTCCCACGTTCCCGACACCGACACCGACACCGACACCGGCGCCGCTGCCGACACCAGCACCAACACCGGCGCCGCTGCCAACACCAGCACCCACACCGGCGCCGCTGCCCACACCAGCACCAGCACCAGCACCAGCACCCACGCCAGCGCCGTTGCCGACACCGATTCCGATTCCGCTGCCGGCACCGCTGCCGACACCAGCCCCCACGCCAGCGTTGCCGGTGCCGACACCAGCACCCACGCCAGCGTTGCCGGTGCCGTTGCCGGTCCCGCCGCCGGTCGGGGGCGGCCTGCTACCGATCCCGGTCCCGCCGGGCGGCACATCGTCAGGCAAGCCAATTCAGGTGGTGGTGCCGGTAGGGTACGTGCCGGCGGGGATCGCGTTCGATCGCGACATCGAGCCGTACGTGGTCGCACTCCAGACGATGAACGCGCCGTCCTCGCGGTTGACCGCCGCGAAGGGTTTAGCGGAAGGCCGGCACCGCTCGACCGAGGGTGTGAAGGGCGTGCTGTTCCAAGCGGCACAGTTGGATCCATGCGGTGAGGTACGTGCCGCGTGCGTGACGTACCTGTGCGATCTCGGCTACTTCAGCCCGCACTTTCTGGGTCACATCCAGACCGCGTGCGACGACCCCGACCCGCTGGTGCGAACCGCCGCGAAAGCCGCGTGCGCGAAGATGATCCGGAAGTAGTGGGAGCGTTGAGGGAACCAAGGAGACCGGAACCCATGTGAGTTCTGGTCTCCTGCCTTTTCGCCCTCGGAGAGGGTTGAAAACCAATCACTGCAACACCATCTGTGTGTGCGTCACGTCGAGCCAGCGGTCGAACTTGCGGCCCACTTCGCGGAACGTGCCCATCAGTTTGAACCCGACCGCGTACTGAAGCGCGAGACTCGCGGTCTGGTCGCTACTCGCCCCGCCGATGATGGTGTGAAGGCCCGCTGCCTTCGCGCGTTCGATGAGGTCGAGCAAGAGCGCCTTACCAAGCCCGCGGCGGTGGTGTTCGTGATGAATGTAGACCGATGCTTCCGCGGCCCACGCGTATCCGCAACGCGACTTCCACGGCGACAGTGCGGCCCAACCGATCACCTGGCCGTCGGTCTCCGCGACCGTGGCTGGGTACCGTTCGGAGCGCTCGCCGAACCACGCGACGCGTTCCTCGGCAGTTTCGAGTTCGATCTGGTACGTGCAGGTGGAGTGCGTCACGTAGTGGTTGTAAATGGCGCGGATCGATTCCGCGTCGTTCGTGGTCGCAAGCCGGATCGTGAAAGTACTCATCAGCGTTACTCCGCGAAGCCGTGCTGGCGGCGGTGGTACGGACCGTCGTAGAGTTGCGTGGACTTCGACGGCTCCAGGCGGCCGTCGCCCGCGATCGTTCTCATGCGTGCGAGCAACGCGTCGGTCTCGTCCTTCGGCATCGGACGGAAATCACGCGCGATCTTCACGTCTTGCAGCAGCACCTTCATCGAATCGACACCCACCACCAGCGACGCGATGTCCTGCGACAGCGCGAATCGGATGCACTCATCGACCGTGGCGGCGCCATCCACGACGATCTTTCCGCCGCTGTCCATGTTCCCGCCGCCGAGCGACTTCATGCCGATCGCGGCGACGTTCTTCTTCTTGAGTTCCGGGATCACCTCATGAATGCTGCTCCGGTAGAAGTAGTCACAGATGTTCACCGGGAGTTGACATGTGTCGTAGTTGTTGTGCGTCGCGAGCATCTTGAGCAAGATGTGCGGCGCCTTGTGCCCGGTGAAGCCGAGGAACCGCACCTTGCCGGCTTTTTGTGCTTCGAGGGCGACCGCGAGAGCGCCTCGCTCCACGATCCACTCGGGGTCGTTGTCGTAGTTAATCTCGTGGAACTGCCACAGGTCGATCACGTCGGTCTGGAGGCGGCGCAGGCTGTCTTCGAGGTGCTGTCGGGAGTGTTCCGCGTCGCGCCCGCAGTTCTTGGTCATGAGGAACACTTTCTGGCGCCGACCGCGGGTCGCGAGGGCTTTCCCCATGATCTCTTCACTACGCCCGTCGTGGTAGTCCCACGCGTTGTCGAAGAACGTGATGCCTTCGTCGATGGCCGCGTGCATGATGCGTTCGGCTTCGGCATCGCCGATGGCCGGCTGGCCGATGTGCCACCCGCCAAGGCAGAGGATGGAGACTTTCGCCTCGGTCTTGCCAAGCGGTCGTGTGGGAAGAGACATGGGAAGCTCCTTCTTGGTGCGATCTGCTGTCAGGGGCGTCGACCGGAGTTGAACCGGCACGGGTCAGTTCACTTGCCGCGTCGCGGGTGCCGACCCAGGGCTGTTCGCCCCGCGTTCACCGTTACGCCACAACACCCAGTCGCGGCCAATGCCTTTATCTTGTGGTACAGACATTCCTGTCTGTGTCCCTTGAGCTAACCGGCGCACAGACAGGAATGTCTGTGCCGCAAGAAGAAAGTCACGCGAGCCGCGTGTCGTCGTCTTTGCCGCGCAGCGGGCCGAGGTCGAACACGTCGTCGAGTGGGTCAGGTTTCGGCTTGGGCTTCTTGTTAGGCGTTGGGGCCGGTAGCGGAACGTATCGCCCGAGGATCAGTTCGATCACCCAACAACCGCGGAAGTGCTGCGGTGGTTCCTTCACGCCAATCTCGGTTCCGCGACAGTGCCGCAAGATGGCCTCTTCGTCGCAATCAGCGTCGAGAATCGCGTCGGCGAGGAGCACCATGCGATCGAACGCGCGATCCTCGTGAATGCCCTTTGCAAGCGCGACGACGGTGTTCGTGCGCCAGGCGGGCTCAATGCGCGGTGGTTTGAATGCGTTCCCAACGATCTCGCGCAAAACACGCGCCAGCGTCTTGGCCGCGGCGCGATCGCGCTTCATCTCGGCCTCGAACGCGTCGTCCTGGCTCCGCGATTTCCCCTCTTCGATCTTGCGAACGATCTCCAGCGCCTCCGACTCCGCGAGTCGCTTGTTCTTGACACCGGCGGAGCGGTCCGCGTGTTCATCGCCCTCGTGCTTGAGACGCAGCGCGTTGTTGGCGGCCGTGTTCGCGCGTGTGCGACTCCCCACGGTCTGTTCGACCAACGGGCGGATTTCGTCGAGCATCTGGGCGTCCGGTTCGTTGAACAGCACCCGGACCGCGGACGCGGCCTCGTTCACGGTCTCACCAATCCACTCGATGGCATTGGCCGCGTGCCGGCTCGCGGCCTGGAACAGAGGGAACGAAGGCGCGATCTGATTCGGGCGTGCGAGAACGGGATCCGCGACGGTGGCCGCGTCTGGGTCGGCCGACTTCACGATCGCGTGCTGCGTTTGCTGGGCGGTACTTACTGCGTCGAGCACGGCCGCGTCGATCTTCTTGAGCCACGCCGCGCGCTCGGTTGCGGGGATCGGTTCGAGCGCACGCTCGGCGAAGTCGATGGCCTGCCTGAGTGTGCCGTCCGGGAGTACGTCCCAGAGTCGGCGCGCGTACGCAGCCGACGCCAGCAGCCACTGGCGCGGCGAGAGCCGGTCGGCGACGAACTCCAGCATCTCATCGCCGTCGGCGCCGGTTTGCCAACTGGTTTCGTTCATCGGGTTCGCTCGGGATCACCTCTCCCCCAGCCCCCTCCCCTAACGAAGGGAGGGGGAGCCAGAGCCGGAGTCCCTCGCTTCTTAGGGGAGGGGTCTTGTCTTTGTAACTTACTCGCAACCGAGTACCAAATCCACCACCCAGTTCCCGCGACAATGCACCTGCGGTTTCGCGCGACACCGGTCGAGCATCGTGGTGTCGTCGCACCCGGCGTCCTGGCGCGCGTCCGCGAGGATCGGCACCGCGGAGAAGTCGCCGCTGCTGTCCATCTGGCGCAAGCGCTACGACAGTAGCCGTGCGCCAGTCGGGGTCGGACCTGCACATACCCCGGCGGCGGGAAGATGTCGTGGAACAGTTCCGCTTGATGCGCCCGCGATTCGGCGAACCTGGGGATCCAGATTGCGTGCCACTCTTGCTGCCGTGGCCCGCCCGGTGGTGCGGGACCGGCGGCGCGACAAGCTAACGACGCAGCCGCGCGGCGAGCCGCGCCTTGTGCGTTTCAAACGACTATTCCTGGTTCCCACTCGATGTAACCGACGGCATAACACGCGCAGCGCGTCGCGTGCTGGAACGCCGTATTGGTCACACGCGAGGCCCAAAACCACCCCAGCGCTGACACCCGCAAATCCGCTTCGGTCGCGCGTTCTTCAGCGAACCGCTCGCGAATCAGCACTTCGTTCCGAGCGTAGGCGGAGAGAAGTTCCCACACCATTCGGGCGCAGGCAACTCCGAACAACTGGGGCCGTCGGGCCGTTTGTGGTGGGGGTGGCTCGGGTTGTCCGGGCCGTTGTACCTGGGGGTTGACGATGTTCAGCAGCACGTTCGGGTTGACTGCCGCGAGCCATTCGGAGTGTGGTTGAGTCGGACCAGCCACGGGCGTGCCTTCCGTTCGCAGTGCGTGTTCCAGTATACCTGAAAACATGCGATCTGAACTCCCCTCGCTGCTCGGCGGCTCACCCACACGACCCGAAGGGCCGCCCGTGTGGCCGCTTCTCGATGCCGACGTGCAAGCCGCAGTCACAGCGGCAATGGCTTCCGGTGCGTGGGGGCAGTACCACGGCGAACACGTCCGCTCGCTCGAAACGGAACTGGCCGCGTTCCACAAAGTGCCGTACGCGATTACCTGCGCCAGCGGCACGCTCGCCGTGGAAGTCGCGTTGCGGGCGCTGCGTATCGGCCCCGGCGACGAAGTAGTGATGGCCGCGTACGACTACGAATCAACTTTCCTCACGCTGCACGCGCTTGGCGCGAAGCCGGTGCTGATCGACGTTCACCGGCACAACTGGCAACTCGACGAAACCAAACTGGAATCTGCGTTCACACCATTCACGAAGGCGGTCATCTGCTCGCACCTGCACGGCGGACTCGTTCACATGCGCGCGGTGATGGAGATTGCCCGCAAGCACGACGTCATCGTGGTCGAAGACGCGGCGCAAGCTCCCGGCGCAACGGTTGATGGCAAGCCGACCGGCACGTGGGGCGATGTGGGCACGCTGAGTTTCGGCGGCTCGAAGCTGCTTTCCGCCGGGCGCGGTGGCGCGCTGCTGTTCCACGACGCGCTCAGCTACCAGCGAGCGAAGACGTACCTGCACCGCGGGCTTCAGCAGTGGGCACCGCTCAGCGAACTGCAATCGGCCGTGCTGCGCCCGCAGTTGCGGAAGTTGCACGAGGCGACAGCGTGGCGAGCCGAGAGGGTTGGGGAATTACTCGCGCTCCTGCGACGCCACCCCCAACCCGCCGGAACCGAAGACGGTTCCGGCGACCTCCCCCTCAAGGGGGGAGGTCAAGACCGCGCTTCGACCTCCCCCCTTGAGGGGGAGGTCGCCTCTGACGCTTCGTCGGAGGCGGTTGGGGGGTATGCCTTTGGCCCCTTCACCAATCACTCCCCAGACTCTTCCCCCGCGTACTACAAACTCGGCTTCCAGTACGACCCCATCGCCTTCGGCCTCTCTCGCGAGCTGTTCGTGAAAGCGCTGCGAGCCGAAGGGATCGCGTTCGACGCCGGCTTCAAGGCGCTCCACGTCGGACGGTCGCCGTCGCGTTTCCGCGCCGCCCGCGAACTCACACACGCGACCGAAGCACATGAGCGATGCGTAATGCTCCACCACCCCGTGCTGTCTGGGTCACAAGCCGACATTCAGCAGGTGGCGGACGCGATCGCGAAGGTGTATCGTTATCGGAACGAATTGGGACTCCCCGCCTGAACCTCCGACCCCCGGAATCACCTCATGCTTCGCACCGTTTGCGCACTCGCACTCGTCGTCGCCGCCGCGAGCCTCGGCCGCGCCGCCGACCCGACGCCACCAGCGGGCAACTGGAAACTCACCGTACCCATTGACCGCGGTGAAGAGACCGTCATGCTGATCGGGTTCACCGAGAAGGACGGCAAGTGGACCGCCGAGTACCTCGGTGCGTCTGACGAGCTCAAAGTCAAGCCGACCGTCACCGCGGTCGCGGTGAACGGCGACACGGTGACGTTCATCCTCGGCTTCATGGGCCGCGAACTCATCTCCTTCGACGGCACACTGACCAAGGACAGGAAGAAACTCAACGGCTCGCTCTCTGTGGTCGGTGGCCGGCTCCAACTCACCACAATGTACCGGACCAAACTCGCGAAACTCGACGACGCGTTCGCGGTCGCACGCGAGGCGCTCGGGCAAGTCGAGGATGGCCCCGAGTTGTTCGGCGCGGCGTTCGCCGTGCTCGCGCAAGCCGGAGAGAAGAAAATGCCCGCGGACGAGGTTCGCGGAATCGTAGAGCGGCTGAACAAGACCGCCAGCACCTTCGGTCCACGCTGGGAACGCGACGCAACCCTGCGCACCGTGGAACTGCTCGCCTCGCAAGCGGGCCTGGCGGACCTCGCCGTTGCGCAAGCCAAACGCGCCGAACGCCTGCTCACCGACGACGACACCACCGCAACGCGAATGATGGTGCTGGAATCGCTGGTCCGCACGCTGTTGAAAGCCGGCAAAGCGGACGACGCGAAGACGTACCAGGCCCAACTCGCGAAGCTCGAACTGCGTGACTTCGCGGAGTACGCGAAGACCAACCCGCCATTCAAAGCGGAGGCGTTCGCGGGCCGCAAGGCGAAGACCGACAAGGCCGCGGTCGTCGAAGTGTTCACGGGCGCCGAGTGCCCGCCGTGCGTTGGCGTCGATCTCGCGTTCGACGGCTTGCTGAAGACCTACAAGCCCGCGGACGTGATCCTGTTGCAGTACCACTTCCACGTGCCGCGACCGGACCCGCTCACCAACCCCGACGGCATGGACCGTGTCGAATACTACGCGGACAAGATCCGCGGCGCACCCACGTTGTTCATCAGCGGCAAACTCGGCACCGGGTCCGGTGGCGCCGCGGCCGACTCGGAAAAGTTCTACAAGCAGTTCCGCACCACGCTCGATGAGTTGCTTGAGAAGCCCGCGGGTGTGAAACTGTCGCTCGCGGTGACGAAGGGCGAGAAAGGCGGCTTCAGCGCGAAGGCGAGCGTCGCGGATTTGGAGATGCCCGGCGACAAGGTGATGCTGCGGTTCGTGCTCGCGGAAGAACGCATCCGCTATACCGGCGGCAACGGCTTGCGGTATCACCACATGGTGGTGCGCTCCATGCCGGGCGGGGCGAAAGGGTTCGCGCTCGCCAAGAAGACGCACGAGCAAACGGTGACCATCGACCCGGAGGCGATCAAGACTTCCCTGACGAAGTATCTGGACGACTTCGTGAAGACGGAGGAGCCGTTCCCGCGTACCGACCGACCGCTGGCGCTGAAGAACCTGAAGCTCGTCGCGCTCGTGCAGAACGACACGACGAAGGAGATTCTGCACGCGGTGCAGGTTGATCTGGACGCGAAGTGATGCCGGTCTTGTAGGGTGGGTCAAGGCTTTGCGCAGCTTCACCAGCGCCACCAAAGGCATGGCGGGCCTGCGCAAAGCCTTGAAGCCCTACTAGGGGTTCCCCGGTGTCGTGGTCGCGCTGCCGCGGGCGGTTCCCGCGCCCGGTAGCGAACTCCCACCAGCCGTGCTCACGATTCCGCTCGGGCTACTGGTCGGAAGACCAGCCCAGCGGCGCAGCAGTCGCATCACCGGCGAACGCGACGACGTGTCCAACACCAACACCATCCCCGCCCACATCAGCACGACCAGCACCAGGATGACCGCGCTCGCCGCGAGCGCGACGTAACCGAGGCGCCATTGCAGATCGCGCACCGGTTGAAGCGCCTCGTCGCGGCGTTCCTGCACCAGCACCACCCAACCGGTATCGACTTTGTCCGGTCCGACGCGAACGCGGTGAACCGAGGCGAGCCACTTCCCCTCGTAGCCCTCCTGCCCCGGCACGCCACCGATCGCAACCGAAACCGGGTCGATGTACTCGGCCCCGCCCTCGAAGGGCGCGAGGTCGTCGCCGGTCGTCGCGTCGGCCCACTTCACGACCTCGTCGGCGTAGTACAGAGGCGGTTCGGCCTCGTTCTTCATCCCCGACCAGTACGGGTGCCGGAGGATCAAGCCGCGTCGGCCCGTTTTTGCGTCCGGGCGAGTGTCGATCAGTACCGCGATGTGGTTGGACCGGTCCGTCGGCGCGTCCGCAAGGTCGATAGTCATACCCACGATGCCGACCGGCTTCGGCGGTTTGTCGTCGTTCATCACTGGCACCGTGAACGCGACCGACCAGTGCCGCTCGCCCGTCGGCCGCTCACGGCGGTACGCGACCGAGCGATGGGGCTTCTGAATAATGCCCGGTGGCGGCTTCGTTGTTTCCGGGTACTCGCCCTTTCCGTGGAAGTAGTCGCGGAACCCGCGGTACAAGTGCCGGCCCGACGCGACCTTCGGGGCGGTGCCGCGCTGGTACCCACCCGCGTCGGTCGCGAACCACAGCGACGACCTGTCCGACACGGGGAACTGTTTGTCGCCTCGCTCCTTCCGCTCCGCGAGCAACAGGTCGAGTTGCGGCCCGGCGGCGGGATTGTCTTTCAGCCGGTCGCCCGATTGAAGCATCTCGCGGAGTTGCGTGTTGCGCGACATCGCTTCGAGTTGTACCCACCGCAACTGGATATGCGCCGCGAACTGCTTCGCCTCGCTCTGCGCCGCGAACCGGTTCGCATCGAGCGCGCGGCTCTCAACGCCGTGTTCGGCCGTGTTCACCGTTGTGCGGAACAGGTACTGCCCGACGAGCGCCATAAGGACGAACAGCAGCGCGAACGTGAACCCGGTGACCCACAACAACGGCCGACGCACGCGCTGAAGGTTCCGGGTGTCGAGCGCCGCGAGAACCTCTTGCGGGTTCGCGAACCGTTTGCTCGGACCAGCCTCAAGGCACTTGTCGATGATCGCGGCCAGCCCCGAATCGACGCCCGGCACCGCGCGGTGCGCGTTCGGCTTCGGTGCGGTGAAGATGAGTTTGCGATACGCCGCGAGTTGCGCGTCGAGCGTGCCCGTGGTGATGCTCGTCGCGCCAGGTTCGTTGCGGTGCGGCGGTTCGCCCACCAGCATCCGGTACATCACCGCGCCGAGCGCATACACGTCCCAGCGTGCGTCTGGCACCGCGGTGAGGTCGGCCTGTTCGGGTGCCATGTAGAACAACGTGCCGAGTGCCGGCGAGATCTCGTTCGTGAGGCGCGACTGCCCGAAGTCCGCGAGCCGCGGTTTCTTCTCGTTGTCAAGAAGGATGTTCGCGGGCTTCAGGTCGCAGTGAAGAATACCCTTGTCGTGAGCGTGGACGAGCGCGGTGGCGACTTCGCGGAACACCGTGACCGCTTCGTGAACGGGTGGTCGGTGAGTGCGGAGCGTGTCTTCGAGCGACCCGTTCTCCATGTACTCCATCACGTAATACGGCGGGTCCGACTCCCAGCCGACCTCGAAGAGTTGCACGACGTAGCGGTCGGAGAACAGGTAGCGAAGTTTCTCCACTTCGCGCGCGAGCGCAGACCAATCGAGACCACCGCGGCGCGTGAAGAACTTGATCGCGACCCTTCGCCCGCTGTTGCGGTTGACGGCGGCCCACACCTCGCCGTAGGCGCCGTGCCCAACGAACTGTTCCTGCTCGTACCCGGGCACCTTCACCGGCGGATGGGCCCCGCGTAGGCTGAGCGCGCGTGCCGCGTCGAGGTCGACGGGTCTCATCACGGGAGTAAGTCCGGGGTCGCTCACGGCGGTTAAGGCTCCCATATTATGAAACACACCGGTACCGCCGGCTTGCGCGGGCACGTGGTGCAATCGTACCAGGGGTTGAAACCCCTGGCTATTACCAGTGACCCCTTCGGGGTCCGAAGACAATGCGCCCCTTCAGTTTCCTTTTGACCCCAACGGGGTCACAGGTAATAGCCAGAGGTTTCAACCCCTGGTTTCGTGACCATCGGCGCAACACAATCACACCGTCACCCACTCACGGAGCAATGCCGATGTCTCTCTCCCGACGCGACTTCCTCGCCGCGAGCGCCGCGGCCACACTCAGTTCGTCATTCGCCCACGGCGCGGACAAGAAGAAGAAACTGGTGATGATCGCGGGGACGCCGAGCCACGGTCCCGGCGATCACGAGTTCAATGCGGGCGTGCGGTTGCTCGAAAAGTGCCTCAAGGGGTACGAGGGACTCGAAACGATGGTGTTCCTCAGCGGCTACCCAAAGGACGATTCCGCGCTCGACACCGCCGACGCGATCCTCTGCTTCGCGGACGGTGGGGGCAACCACCCGCTAATTCGCGAAAAGCGTCTGGAGCGCATCGGCAAACTGATGGCGAAGGGCGTCGGCCTGATGTGCGCGCACTACGGCGTTGAGGTGCCGAAAGACCTGGGCGGGCCGGAGTTCAAGGAGTGGATCGGCGGCTACTACGAAACGAACTACTCGTGCAACCCGATGTGGTCGCCCGAGTTCAAGGAGTTCCGGAAACACGCGATCTGCAACGGCGTGAAGCCGTTCAGCGTGAAGGACGAGTGGTACTTCAACATGCGGTTCCGCGACGACATGAAATCGGTCACGCCGATCCTGAGCGCAATCCCGCCGGACGCGGTGCGAGACGGCCCGTATGTGTCCCCCAAGGGGCCGTACAAGCACATCCAAGAAGCGAAGGGCCGTTCGGAAGCGATGATGTGGGCGACGGAGCGCACGGACGGCGGGCGCGGGTGCGGCTTCACCGGCGGTCACCATCACCGCAACTGGAAGGACGACAACTTCCGCAAGGTGGTGCTGAACGCGCTCGTGTGGCTGTGCAAACTCGACGTGCCTAAAGACGGCGTCGCGTCCACGGTAACGGAAGAGGACATCAGCGCCAACCTGGACCCAAAGGGGAAGAAGAAGTAATGGCACGCGTGCACGGTCGGTTCCCGACACACGGTCCCGACCTGCGGGCGCTGCTCGCGAGTTGCCACGCGGACCCGGACGACGACACCGCACGGCTTGTGCTGGCCGACTGGCTACAGGAACACGACGACCCCCGCGGCGAGGTGATGCGCCTCCAGAGTCAGATCGCCGCGCTGCCAGCCGGTGCCCCGGAGTACGATGTCCTCTTCGACCGGCATCAGAAGTGGTGGAAGAAGTACGGGGGGCTGTGGAAGAAGGAAGTTGGTGACGTGATGTGGGACCGCGGTCCGCACGACCGCGGGTTGCCCGTCATCGGCTACCACGGCGGCGAAGACGACTGGCTCCACACGAGCACGCTCCAAGGCCAGACAACCGCGGGCGGCTACCCGCTACCTGTGGTCATCACAACCGGTTGGTCGGGGATGACGTGGGTGCTCGTCGAAGACCCACTCGCGAGCGAATCCGATCTGGATTTTAGCGCCGCGGATCGCGCGAAAGCCATTGTCGATGTCTCCTTCGAGCCGTTCGAGCGGGCACCCTGGGCCGGGTCGCCGACTCCGATCGGGATCGGCTTCCCGTGGGGAGTCGTCGTCACACCGAGGATCATTAATCGAGTCGCAAAGATCCCCAATCTTCGCGGGTTCTCCTTCGGAGACGCAGAACCCGCACCGGATTTGTTGCCGCGAATCGGCAAACTCACGCACCTCGAACACCTCGACCTCGGTGGCACGCCGTTGGACGACGATGGTGTGAAATCGCTCGCGCCGCTCAAGCGACTTCGCACGCTGATCGCCACCGAGGCGACCATCACGGACACCGGCGCGACCGGGCTGGCGAAGTTCACCGAACTGCGCGAACTGCAACTCGGCTCCCGCCACTTGACCGCTGCGGGCTACCAATCGCTCGCGAAGCTCTCGATGCTGGAGGTGCTTGCACTGAAGAAAGCCGACAACACAGCCATCCAGCACCTGAGCGCCTTGACGAGAATCCGGAAGCTGGACCTGCGCGGCACGAAGATCACCGGTCGCGGGATCGAGAACTTCCCGCTACTCACGCACCTGAACTTGGGATCGACGCGGGCCAGCGACGCGGGGCTGGCGAATCTCGCCGCGTTGACCCGACTGCGGCACCTCAACCTCGGCGAGACTCGCATCACCGGTGCGACACTCGCCCACCTTCCTGGGCTGCGGTGGCTGGAAGACGTCTGGGCGTTCGACACCGCGGCGGACAACAAGAGCCTCGTTCACCTCGAACGGCTGAAGAACCTGAACACGGTTTACCTCATGCGAACGCGGGTGACGAAGACCGGAATCGCGGGGCTTCGGAAGAAGCTGAGGAAGATGAACGTCCACTAACGTGCTACGGCGGATCGTAGCCGCCGCGGTTCCACGGGTTGCATCTACAAATGCGCCAGGCGCCTTTCGCGCAGCCGAAGATCGGGCCGTGCTTCTTCACGGACAGGATGAAGTACTCGCTGCACCCCGGCTGGAACCTGCACATCGGCGGCAACACCGGGCGGATGCACTTCTGGTAGCCGCGAACGCACACGATCAGCACCGCGCCGCACGCGAGCGTCGGACCACGCCACAGCCAGCGGAGGTGCCGCATCAAGACCCCTCCCCAACCCCTCCCCCAAGGGGAGAGGGGCTTCGATCCGAAGACGGCGCGATTGCTGTGTCTTTTGGTGTTGGTTTTGCTCCCCCTCCCTTATTAGGGGAGGGGGTTTGGGGGAGAGGTTTCCCCTCACCCAACTTCCGCGACGCTTGCTTCGCCAGTTTCACCAGCGACGCCTTCAGCGCGTCGAGCGCCGGGTACGGCCCCGGTCGCGGGATCAGGATCAGGTCCACGCCCGGCGGCAGGTCGTGTTGCGACAGCCGGAACGCTTCGCGGAACAGCCGCTTGTAGCGATTGCGCACCACTGCATTACCAACCTTCTTCGACACCGAGCAGCCCAGCCGCGGCTGGGCGAGTTCGTTCTCGCACGCGTACACGATCAGCAGCCCGTCGGACGCCGACCGCTTGCGCGCGTAGCACCGCTCGAACTCCGCCGGAGTCTTCATGTGGTGCGTCTGCGGGTACGTCAAAGGCGCGGTCATGGGCCTGCTTCTCATTCGTTGGTCGAGCCGCTCGCGAAGCCGCAAGCGGCTCGAGCCTTCAGACACATCACACCCACGGGGCGTTCGCTCGCGGGGTCTGTGGGTTCAGTTTCGCGAACTCCTCGATCAGTTCGCGGCTCCTGTCATCGACCTTCCCCACGGGCACTTCCACCTTGAATACCAGGTACTGATCGCCGCCCGCGACGCCCTTGCTGCGGAGCCGGAGTTTCTTGCCGGTCGACGTTCCCGCTGGCACGGTTACGGTCAGCAGCGCGAGTTTGGCTCCGTCGAGCGTGGGTACATCCACCTTCGCGCCGAGGACCGCTTCCGCGAGTGTGAGCGGCACATCGAGGTAGAGGTCGTTGCCCTCGCGTCGGAAGAACGGGTGCGGAGCGATCTTCACCTTGAGCAGCACTTCTGTGCCGCCGGTCGCGTCAGGCGAGACGCGAAGTTTCTTCCCTTCCTCGATGCCCGCGGGCACCTTCACGTCGATGCGCCGTCCGCCAATCTCCAGCGCGACGCTCCCGCCGTTCGCGGCCACGTCGAACGGAATCGTCACTTCGGATTCGATCGGCTCCGAACGCGGGCGCGACCGCGTCCGGGTCTTGCGCCGCCCGCCGCCGAACACGTCGCTCAGGTCCGGGCCGCCGGGAGCGCCGCCCATTCCGCCGCCGAACAGGTCGAAGAGTTGCTGCGCCGCCTCCGGGTCAAACTGCGCGCCGCCCGCGCCGGGGAACCCGCCGCCCGCAAAGCCGCCACCGGGAAACCCGGTCTGCGGACCCACGAATCCGAACCGGTCAAACTGCGCCTTCTTCGCGGGGTCGCTGAGAATTTCGTTCGCGGCCTGAACTTCCTTGTAGTGTGCGTCGGCCTGCTTGTCGCCGGGGTTGCGGTCCGAGTGGTACTTCTTCGACAACTTCCGGTACGCCTTGTTGATCTCCTCCGCGGTCGCGGATTTGGTCAGGCCAAGTACTTCGTAAGGGTCGCGGGGCATGGTCGTGTCGGAGCCGTGAGGCGTGAGGAACGTATGGGGACATTGTAGCGTGTGCCGGTTCGCACTCGCGAAGTTAGATTCGGTATCCCGTTGCGCGATTCGCGACTCGCCGGTCAGATTCGGCGCTTGACGCGCTGGGACGACCCGGATTACTCTAATCAGGTATTTCTCATCTCTCCTTCACCAGGCTCCCTACCCCGGTAACTGTCCGGTTTTTCCATCCCGGAGAATTATCATGCCTCGCTCTGTGTTCCGTCCGCGACGCGCTTTTACGCTCATCGAGCTGTTGGTGGTCATTGCGATTATCGCGATTCTCATCGGGTTGCTGCTTCCGGCGGTCCAGAAGGTCCGTTCGGCGGCGGCGAGGATGAGCTGCCAGAACAACATGAAGCAGATCGGGCTGGGCTGCCACAACGTACATGGGATCCACGGTCGGTTCCCGCCTTGCCAGGGTTGGGTCTCACCCTCCGGTCCCACCCAGGGTTCGGGGTATGGAACGATACTGTTCCATACGCTCCCCTACGTCGAGCAAAAGAGCCTCTACGATAGTTCGCTGTTGACCGGCCCAAACTTCGCTAACCTTAACGGCGAGAACCCGGGCGGCCCCTACTACAGCGGCGAGGCAAGGATGGGCACGCCGACTTTCGTGGGAGCGAATAAGGTCCCGTCGTACTTCTGTCCTTCTGACAACACGAACCCGTCGGGCGGAGCCTTTCTCAATCCTGTCGATCCACTTCTTAACCCGAGCAACGCAAACGTCTTCTTTGCCGGAACCAACTACGCGTGCAACGCCCAGGTGTTTGGTTTGCCCTTTACATTCACCGCGACCTACAACGCTCTGACCATAACTTCAATCACCGATGGCACGTCGAGTACGGTCATCTTCGGCGAACGCTATCAACTCTGTGATGGGACCAATCTCCCGGCCCCTAACGGCGGAGCGAAACGAGGCACGTTCTGGGATTGGAGTCAGCCAGTCGGGCAGTCCGGGAATGCCCAGTATCCGTTCTTCAGCAATTACTGGGCGACTGGACTCTTTCAGATCAACCCCACACAAGGGAATTGCGACTACACACTCCTCAACTCGCCGCACTCAGAAGGGATCAATGTCTGCATCGGCGATGGCAGTGTGCGAACGTTCAACAGGAGTATGGACCTCACAACTTGGCTGGCGCTCTGCACGCCACAGGGCGGTGAAACGCTCCCCGGAAATTGGTAGTCGCTCCGGCGAGGAGGGACGTGGGAGTTGGTTGACTCCCCGTTTCCATCCCGTGTATCCGCGTTTCACTCTTGAGCCCCAACGCCCATTTCGGATCAGGGCCACGCAACCCTGATCCGACAAGGAGATTAACCCGATGCGCCGATTCTTGTCTTACCTGCTCTTCCTGTCTGCCGGTCTCGCAAACGTCGGCTGTAGCGGGACCCCAGCGACCAACCCAGAGCCTGTTTCGCAGCCCGGCGAGAAGGATATAGTGAAGACCAAGGTAAAGGGCGGCGTGATGCCCTAACTCGCGAATTGTTGTCTGGATCCGGCGATTGGTTTGACACACCTCCGCCTGCGTTCCGACGCCCGGCCAACTTGACCGTCCGGGCGCGGCTTTAAATCTACCCGCAGGCGCTGGTGTCGGCGCACGCGGGCGGATACGCTCATCACATTCTCCTCATCCTCCTCTTCGCCACTCGCGATGCGTGCAGTCCTTCAACGAGTCCGCCAAGCCAAAGTAACCGTTGCCGCGGAGGTCACGGGCGAGATCGCGCACGGCTGGCTTGTGCTACTCGGCGTCGGTCCGACCGACACGCGGAAGTCGGTGGACTGGCTCGCGGAGAAGGTCGCGAACCTCCGCGCGTTCGACGACACCGACGGCAAGATGAACCTGTCCGTTCAGGACGTGAGCGGCAGCATACTCGTCGTGAGCCAGTTCACGCTGTACGGGGATTGCTCAAAGGGGCGGCGTCCGAGCTTCATAGGAGCCGCACAACCGGCCATCGCGGAACCACTGTACGAGGCGTTCGTCACCGCGCTGAAGATGCTCGGCGTACCGGTCGCCACCGGCCGGTTCGCGGCCGACATGCAGGTCGCGTTGGTCAACGACGGACCGGTCACGTTCGTGCTCGATTCACCCGCGTAACGGAGACTTCCCGATGGACCGCCGCACCTTCCTCGCCGCTGCCGCTGCCGCCGGTGGTTCGTTCGTGCTCGGGGCCGACCCGAAGGAGAGGGTGAAGATCGTCTCCTGCCTCCCGCGAACCGGCACTGCGAAGAGATCGACCGACGGTATCGCGAACGCGATCAAGATGGCGATCGCAGACTTCGAGAAGGTGCTGCCGTTCGAGGTAGCGTACCTGGACCGCGACGACGCGACCGCTGCCAGCGGCGCGTGGGATCCCGACACGGAAAAAGAGATCGCGCAAGAAGCGGTCGCGGACAAGGATGTGATGGCGCTCATCGGCCCGTACAACTCCGGCGCGGCGCGCGTCTCGTCACCGATTCTAAACCGAGCCGGGTTGGTGCAAGTCACGCCGTCCGCGAGCATGCCCGGTCTGACCAAGAAAACGCCCAGCGCGGACCCGGACGAACCGGAGAAGTACCGCCCTGGGAAGAAGATCACGTTCTGCCGCGTCTGCCCGCACGACGGCAGTCAGGGTCCGCTGTCCGCTGACTTCGCAGCGGAAGAGCTAAAGATCAAGACGGTCTTCGTGATCGACGACAAGGAGCTGTACGGCCTCGGCGTCGCCACGCTCTTCAAGAAGCGGTGCGAGGAGCTGAAGATCAAGGTGCTGGCACACGAGAGCATCACCGCCATCCAGCGCGACTTCAAAGCGCTGATGATGAAGATCAAGGACGCGGGGCCCGATCTTGTGTACTTCGGTGGCACGACCCAAAGCAACGGCCCGGCGCTCGCGAAGGCGCTGCACGCGGAGAAGGTGAACTGCCCGTTCATGGTGCCCGACGGCTGCTACGAGCAGGCGTTCATCGAGGTCGTCGGGGCCGACACGCTCGACGCGATGAAGTGCTTCGTCACCATCGGCGGCATCGACCCGGCGCGACTGAAGGGCGCAGGAGCCGACTTCGTGAAACGCTACAAGGAAAAGTACAAAAACGACCCAGAAGCCTTCGCGGTGTACGGCTACGAAGCCGCGGTCGTTGTGTTGGAGGCGCTCCGCGCGGTCGGCAAGAAGGACCGTGAAGCAGTCCGCAAGGCGGTTGTGGAAACGAAAGACTTCGCGAAGGGGTTGCTCGGCAAGTGGAGCTTCGACGCCGACGGGGACACCACGCTGCAACCGCTCACCATCGCGACGATCGAGAAGGGGAAGTTCCGCGCGGTGAAGGTAATGGGCACGAAGTGAGCTTTTGAAGCCGCTCGCGGCTTCGCAAGGGAACTAGACGAGTACGCGGTTCGGGCCTACATTCTGGCTTGATACCGACACACCAACCGGAGGGTTCGCCGTGGGTAATCGCAAGATCGATCGCCGCAAGTTCCTTGCCACCGGCGGCGTGGCCGCGGTCGGGGCGGGCGTGCTCGCCCTCTCCGGGTGCGGCGGCACACCCAAGCCCACCGAGAAGGAAGCTCCCAAGCCCGGCGACCCCACGCCGGGCACAAAGGAGACCATCCGCATCGTCTCCAGCCTGCCGCGCACCGGCAGCGCCCGCGGGCAGACAAACACGATCGTCAACGGCATCCAGATGGCGGTCGAAGAGTACATGGCCGACGCGAACTCCAAGTTCGTCATCGACTACAAGGACTGGGACGACGCAACCGCCGCGTCCGGCTCGTGGGACGGACCGACCGAGAAGGCGAACGCGCAAAAGGCCGTCGCGGATCCGGACGTGATGGCATACATCGGGCCGTACAACTCGAACGCGGCCAAGATCTCGATGCCGGAACTGAACGAGGCCGGGCTGGTGCAGGTCTCGCCCGCCGTGACGTGGCCGGGGCTGACCAAGAAGATCAAGGGCGTCGCGCCGGACGAGCCGGAGAAGTACCAACCATTCAAGCCCAAGCGGGTCCACTTCTGCCGCGTCTGCACCACCGACGACCTGCAGGGGCCGCTCGCCGCGGACTTCGCCGCCGAAGAGTTGAAAGTGAAGAAGGTGTACATCCTCAACGACAAGGAACTGTACGGCGAGGGACTGGCGAAGTTGTTTCGCCAGCGGGCCGAAGAGTTGAAGATGGAAATCGTCGGGGACGAGGGCATCGACACCGCGGCCGTCGAGTACGGCGGGCTGATGACCAAGATCAAGGGCACCAACCCGGACCTCGTGTACTTCGGCGGCACCACACAAAGCAAGGGCGGCCAGATCGCGAAAGATCTCGTGAAGTCCGGGCTGATGTGCCCGATGCTGGCCCCGGACGGGTGCTACGAGCAGGCCTTCATCGACAGCGCCGGCGCGGCCAACCTGAACAACCGGACCTACGTCACCATTGTCGGCCTCGACCCGTCGCAACTGACCGGTAAGGGGGCCGAGTTCGTCAAGAAGTACAAGGAGAAGTTCAAGACCGACCCCGAGGCGTTTGCGCTGTACGGGTACGAGTGCGCGAAGGTGGTACTCGCGGCCATCATCAAGGCCGGCAAGAAGGACCGCGAGGAGATCCGCAAGGCGGTGCTTGCAACCAAGAGCTTCACCGATGGGGCCGTGGGCGGCGCGGAGGGGTGGAGCTTCGACCGCAACGGCGACACCACGCTCCGCCAGGTCACCGTCAGCCGCGTCGAAGGCGGGAAGTTCATTCCGAAGAAGACCATCACGAAGTAGCCCCCAACGTAGTAGGCACTTGCCGTGTGCCGTTGCGTCGCTCCTGTCGCAGCGACGGCACATGGCGTGGGTCTACTACTTTGAAGACCCCGCTCGCCGCGAGGCCCGATGTTCGAGTCTATCGCCGCCGCCCTCGGTCCGGAGATCTACCAGTACCTGCTCGCCGGGTTGGTCACCGGGTTGCTGTACGCGCTCATCGCGCTCGGCTACACGATGGTGTACGGCATCATCGAACTGATTAACTTCGCGCACGGCGACCTGTTCATGCTCGGCGCGTTCTTCTCGCTCCAACTGGCGATCTGGGTCGGCGCGGCCGGCGCGAAGGGTCAGGCCACCGGCGAGTTCGCGGTCCTCGCCGTCGCGATCATGCTGGTCGCGGCCCCGGTGTTCTGCGCGGCGCTGAACGTGACCGTGGACCGCGTCGTGTACAAGCCGCTGCGGAACGCGCCGAAGTTGGCGCCGCTCGTCTCCGCGATCGGTGTGAGCTTCATCTTCATGAACATCGGCGTGTTCTGGATGGGCACTTACGACCTGAACTTCCCCGAACTCATCCCGCCCACGAACCTGACCCCCGGCTACCGGGTCGAGTTTACCTACCAGCACCTCATGGTGATCGTGGTCACGCTCCCGGTGATGGTGGCGCTGACGCTGTTCGTGCGGTACACGGCGTTGGGCAAGGCGATGCGGGCCACCGCGCAGAACCCGACCGCGGCGCAACTCATGGGCATCAACGTGGACCGCGTGATCGCCGCGACGTTCGCCATCGGCGGCGCGCTGGCGGGGGTCGCGGCCGTTGTGTACGGGTTGTACGTCAACAGTGCCGGCTACCAGATGGGCTTCCAGACCGGGCTGTTCGCGTTCACCGCGGCCGTGCTCGGTGGGATCGGCAACATTCCCGGCGCGGTACTCGGGGGCATCCTTATCGGCCTTATCGAGAAGCTCGGTACCGGCTACGTCGGGGACCAGTGGCGTCAGCCGCTGATCTTCGCCATCCTGATCGTGATCCTGATCTTCAGGCCCAACGGCATCCTCGGCGCGCGCACACGGGAGAAGGTATGAGCCTCCGCGGCGCCGCGGGATACTGGATGGTCGCCGGGTTCGTGCTCCTGGCCGCGCTCCCGTTCCTCCAGGGACGGTACATCGCCACTTACGGCACGCAGCTCATCCCGGTGCTGTGCTTCGCGATCCTGGCGCTCGGGCTGAACGTCGTCGTCGGGTACACCGGACTGCTGCACCTCGGCATTGCGGCGTTCTTCGGCATCGGCGCCTACGTCACCGCGATCCTTACCACCAGCGGGTTCCCGTTCGCGTCCAGCTTCCTCGTGGCCGCGGTCGCCGCCATGCTGGTGGCCGCCGCGGTCGGGGTCGCCACCACCGCGCCCACACTGCGCCTGCGAGGGGACTACCTCGCGCTCGTCACCATGGGGTTCGGCATCATCACCGTCTCCGTGATCCGCAACCTCGACGCCCTCACCGACGGCACGAAGGGGCTGACGCCGGTATCGCCGAACTTCTTCCCGGGGTTCGACGACCCGGTGTTCGAGAAGTCGCGGCCCGGCTGGAAGGACTCGTGGCGCGGCTACCCGCGCCTGTACTACCTGTGCCTTGCGGTGCTCGCAGGGGTCGTAATCTTCCTGCGGAACCTGGAGCGGAGTCGCCTCGGCCGGGCGTGGGTGGCGATGCGCGAGGACGAACTCGCGGCCTCGTGCATGGGCCTGAATCCGGCCAAACTGAAGCTGTCCGCGATCGCGCTGGGTGCCGGCCTCGCGGGCCTGGCCGGTGCGCTGTTCGCGATCTCGCAGGACGGCACCACCGAGCCGCGCGCCTACGGCTTCGAGCGGTCCATGCTCGTCATCTGCTGCATCATCCTCGGCGGGCTAGGCAACCGACCCGGCGTGCTGCTCGGTGTTGTCCTGCTCGTCGGCTACGACCAGATCGTCACCTCGATGCTCGACAACTGGCTTCAAGAACAGAAGGTGAACCCCGAAGGGAAGGAGTACCTGAAGGTCAGCGGCTGGCGGCTGTTCATCTTCGGGCTGGCGCTCATTCTGATGATGCGGTTCCGCCCGGAGGGGATGCTACCCGCGGCGCGCCAGAAGCGCGAGTTGCACCCCGAACGCGACGAAGCCGCCGGAGAGCGAGCCGCAAAAGCCGAGGCCGAGGCAAAGGACAAGCCAGTGGACCGAGGCAAGAAGAACGAATGAACCGGTGAGGACCACCGACGCCGACCTCCGACCACCGACCCGGACTCCCGTACCCTATGGCCGTTCTCACCATCCACAAACTGACGATGCGGTTCGGCGGGATTACCGCCGTCAACGCCGTCGATCTCGCCGTGGAAGACGGGAAAATCTTCTCCGTCATCGGCCCGAACGGGGCCGGGACGACGACGGTGTTCAACGCGGTCACGGGCATTTACGAGCCGACCGAGGGCGAGGTACTGTTCCAGGGGCGACCGCTCGTCCGACCGTTCGCCTGGACGGTCGTCGCGGGCGCCGCGGGTATCGGGTTGATCGTGGCGGTCTTGGTCGCGCTGTTCGCGGTGAACGTGAACGCGCTCTGGAAGCGCGCGATCCGCGACACCGAAGCGGCGCGCCAGACGCGGATCGTGGACCACATCGTCGAGGCGACCCAGCGCGACGCGGAGATCGACGCGAGGTTGTCGGACGAGGAGTTCGAGAAGAAGGAAGAACAGCGGAAGTTGGCAGCGCGGGCGGCGAACCCGTTCGTGTGGTCGGAGGCCCGGAGCGGGGCCGCGGCGCACCTCGCGAGCCGCCCGGTGTCGGGCATCGGCGGGCTGATCGCGGGGTTCGCAATCGGCGCGGCCGGGACGCTCGTGACCTGGCGCCGGTCGCGCCGTGCGCCGGACGTCATCACGCAAGGCGGCATCGCCCGCACGTTCCAGAACATCCGCCTCTTTCAGTCCATGACGGTACTGGAGAACATCCTCGTCGGCATGACGCGATCCATCCCCGGTCACCCGCTGCTCGCGGCCCTCGGCATCGGCGCGCGGAGTCGGGAAGCCGAAGCCGAGGCGCGCGCGGCCGAATTGCTCGCGTTCGTCGGTCTCGCGGGGCGACACAACGAACTCGCCAAGAACCTCCCTTATGGCGATCAGCGGCGGCTCGAAATCGCACGCGCGATGGCCACCAACCCCAAACTCCTCCTGCTCGACGAACCGGCCGCAGGCATGAACCCCAGCGAGACCGTTGACTTGATGGAGTTGATCCGCAAGATTCGCGATCGCGGCATGACTGTGCTGCTCATCGAGCACCACATGAGCCTCGTGATGGGAATTTCGGACCGCATTCTGGTGCTGAACTTCGGGGTGAAAATCGCCGAGGGCACGCCGGCCGAAATCAGCCGCGACCCCAAAGTAATCGAAGCGTATCTTGGATCGGAGGACGTGTCGTGAGTACCGCTCCTCCGCTCCTCGTTGTCGATAACCTCGAAGCCGGTTACGGCCAGATCAACGTGCTGCACAGGCTCTCACTCACCGTGAATCAGGGCGAGATTGTCACCATCATCGGCGCGAATGGAGCTGGCAAAACAACGACGCTGATGTGTATCTCGGGCGTGGTCAAGACTCGCGCCGGGAACATCACCTTCGACGGGCAGAGCATCACCGGCGTGCCGGCTCACAGCGTTGTGCGTTTAGGGCTGTCGCAGTCACCTGAGGGTCGCAAGATCTTCCCGCGGTTGACTGTACGCGAGAACCTGGAGATGGGCGCGTTCACACGCCGCGACCACGATGGCATGCGGGCCGACATCCAGAAGGCGTACACGATGTTCCCGATTCTGGAGAAACGGCAGTCGCAACCGGGTGGACTGCTCTCCGGCGGCGAACAGCAGATGCTCGCCATTGCCCGTGCGTTAATGTCGCGCCCGAAGTTGCTCCTCCTCGACGAGCCTTCCCTGGGGTTGGCCCCACAGATCGTGGTTCAAATCTTCGACGTGATTCGCGAGCTGAACAAGCAAGGCATGTCGGTGCTGCTGGTGGAACAGAACGCGCGAATGGCACTGAAAGTGGCGCACCGCGGCTACGTGCTCGAAACCGGCCGCATTACATTCACCGACAAGGCCGACGTGCTGCTCCACGACCCGCGCATCCGCCAAGCGTATCTGGGGGAGTAATCCTTTCTCGCGGCGCCGGAAGCGTAAGCGAGGGACGACGTTTGCCGTCGCTTACGCTCCCGGCTCCTCGAGAACGCCGAACTCAAATGAAGATCACACGCCTCACCACCGACCGTTTGCACATCCCATTCGCCAAAGCGTCGAGGGTCTCCCTTACCGCGCCGACCCCGGCAGCACCGGACGCGGTCGAACTGATCCTCGTTCACCTCGAAACGGACGAGGGTGTGACCGGTCTCGGCTTCTGTTACGTCCTCGGCGCGGGCGGAAACGCGGTGCGTTCGCTCCTCGTCACCGAACTGTCGCCGATCATTCTCGGCGAAGACGCGCGCGACACGGAGCGTCTCTTCGCGCGCGGGGAATCGCGGTTCCGCACGGTCGGCTTCGCGGGACTCGCGGCGCGCGCGTACTCCGCAATCGACATCGCGCTCTGGGACGTGAAGGCGAAAGCCGCCGGTGTTCCGCTCGCGAAGTTGCTCGGCGGCGCGAAGCCGGGCGCGGCGTTCGTTGTCTCCGACGCGGCCACGCTCGGGCGCGACGCGAGCGAATCGCTCAAAGCCGCAAAGCCGTTCCTGAAGCAAGGCGCGGTCGGTGTTCGCGTCGAGATCGGCGCCGGCGGGGACGTACAAGCCGACGCCGAGCGCGTGCGCGAGATTCAGGACGGGTTGGGCCAAGACGGTTGGATCGCGGTGACCGCCGACGGCCGGTTCGATCTGAGTACGGCGCTTGCGCTCACGCACTTCTTCGAGGACGTGGGCGTCGATGTGTTTGAAGACCCAATCCCGGCCGCGGATGCGATCGGTTACGACAAACTCGCGCGTCTCGCCGAAGTGCCGCTGGCGATCGGTGCGAACCTCGACTCGCGCGAAGCCTTCTTCCGCGTCATCCGCGACGGCACCATTCGCACGATCCGCCCGGACGTGTGCCGGCTCGGTGGCATCACGCCGTTACTGAAGGTCGCGGCGGTAGCGGAAGCGTATCACGTCGCGGTGTCGCCTGTGCGGCTACCGGAAGTCGGCGTTCACCTCGCGTGCGGGCTGGCGTCGGTGCCGCACGTCGATTCGGTGTCGTGGTTCAAGGACGTGTTCACCGGCGGCGCGAAAATCGAAAGTGGGAAGATGGTGCCGAGCGCCGAGCCGGGGTTAGGGTTATCAATCGACGAGGGTGTTGCGGCGAAGTGGCGAATTGTCTGAACTCTTCTGAGGGTCGAACCATGTCTCGTATCCTGTATTGCACCGCACTCCTACTCGCGTTCTGTGCGACCACGCGCGCCGTGGAGAAACCGGTTTCGCTGTTCGATGGGAAGACGCTCGCGGGGTGGGAAGGCGACACCGAGAAGACGTGGAAGGTCGAGGACGGCACCATCACCGCGGGCACGCTCGACGCGGTCGTGCCGCGAAACGAGTTCCTCTGCACCACCAAGACCTACGAGAACTTCGAGCTAAAAGTCACGTTCAAGTTGACTGGCGATAAGGCGAAGGCCAACGCGGGGATTCAGTTCCGCACGAAGCGCATCCCGAAGCACCACGAAGTAAGCGGCTATCAGGCCGACGTGGGCCAGGACTACTGGGGCGCGCTGTACGACGAGAGCCGCCGCAACAAGGTGCTCGCGAAGCCTGACCCGAAGGTGATCGAGAAACTGGTGAAGCACGAGGACTGGAACGAGTACGTGATTCGGTGCGAGGGTCCGCGCATCAAGCTGTGGCTCAACGGCACGCTCACCGTGGACTACACCGAAGAAGACGCCAAAGTCGAGCGCTCGGGCATCATCGGGTTGCAGATCCACGGCGGCGCGAAGGCGAAGGTCTTCTACAAGAACATCACGATCGAAGAGCTGCCCGCGAAGAAGTAGACGCGAATCGGCTACGCCGGCGGTTGGGCGGGCGAGTCCGCGTCGAGCCGCTGGCGCAGTTCGTGTGCGTCCAGGTACAGCTTGAATTTCTTCGCCATACGGTCGAACTGGGTGTTGTCCCCACCTGACGCGTGGAACACCTGGAAGTGGCACTGCTGATACCCGTTCAGCGTGTAGTCATCTTCCGGCAGCATCGGGGGCGTAACACCGGTCTCGCGCATCTGCGTGTGCATGTCCTCCAGTTTGGGTGAGCCCTTCCAGGCGTTGAAGGTGGGATACCAGACAAACGGGCTGACACAGACCACGACATCAGGGACGAAGTACCCTTGAAAGGTCGGGGGCATCGGGGATCGCACCTCGTCGACCGGGTCGTGTGCGAAATCTTGTTTGACGTGATTGCGTTGCTCGACCATCAAGCCCGCCTGCCGCCTGCTGTTCAGCTGGAGGGCTGTCTCTTCGAGGCCCGCGAACAAGCGGACGCTCGCCGCCCCCTGGTCGCAGAACCACCGGACGGACGGAAGCAGCGTGTGAAGCGTGAAGGAAACGACGTAAACCGTGTGGCCCTTCAGAACGAGGCCGTCCTTGGCGCGCTTCTTGAGCGCATCGAGCGCCTCCTCTTGCGATCCGTAGACCGTCGGCGCAGTGGGTTGCGCGAGGACCGCGCGGAGTACCTCTGGCGGGCGGCGCAGGTGCTCGCCCTTGAGCCCGAGGCCGGGCAGTTTCGTGTTGAAGTACTCCGCGACTTTGTCCAGCGTTTTATTGTCCGGCATTTTGTCGCGCTTCTTGAACACCTTCTGCGCGGTGTTCCGATGAACCGCCCACGTGCCGGTCTGGATTTCCTCCTCCGCCGAGTCCAGCGTCAAGCGGCACAACCGGAGTAAGCCGTCGATCACTCCGGCCAACTCCGATTTGGACCACCCCTCTGTTTCGCTCTCGTCGGGCATGACGGTCCTCTGGTCGGGTTGAGACGGCACGTCTCGATTTTGATGATTGGACACTTGGTCGCGCAGCGTCCGGTGACGGATCGCCGCACTCTACCGCGCGCGGGGTGCCAAGACAACGCGCCGGGGCGCACTCGCGCGCAGTCCGGGCGCAGCCGCCGGTGCGCGGCACAGGCCCGGCCGCGGGTTTGTCGCGCACCGCGGCGCACGGGCACCGCCGGGTGTCGGCGCGCCGCGCACGTTGCCGCAATGCCAAACACCGGCCGAACGGTGACATTGACGCGCCAATAATCCCTCGCGGGCAGGGGGCCGTTCCGCCCGACGACCCGCTTCATCAAGGCTCGACAACGAACGGAGGGGACAATGACGCTCAAGTTCAAGATTGGCGCCGGCTCGCTGCTCTCGGCAGTGGTGGCCGTCGTGGCGTTCACCGACTTCGGCCGGTACGCCCGTCACGAGATTGCGCAGTTGAGGAAGAAGGCCGACGACCAGGTTGGGGTAAAGACCAAGATCGGCGCGCTCAAGGACGACGTCGCGAAAGTGGACAGGAAGATCGACGCACAGAAGAACGTCGTCGCCGGGTGCCGCGTGACGTTCAAACGCGCCAAGGCCGACCAGACCGCGGCGGAGACCGACGTGGACAAACTAAAACTCGAGTTGGCCGCGCTGCACCGTCAGATCACGAAGCCGGGCTGCGAGCCGACTGAACTGAAGGAAGAGTTCACTGCGAAGTTCGTACGACTGGATGAGGCGAAGGCCCGTGCGGCGAGCGCGGAGAAGGCGGCCGGGACCGCGGAAGAGGCCGTGCGGGCCGCCGAGGCGCTGCTCCAGGAGAAGATCAAGGAGCGCGACGCGCTAGCCCGCGAGGTGGCCGAACTGGAAGCGCTCCACGGGGCCGTGCTCATCAGAGAGGCGCAGAACCAGTCGCGCGGTGGGGACAGCGAAGGGGCCGCCATCCGCTCGCACGCCGCGGATATACGCGGTCACCTGGAGGTGCGCCAGGAGCGCGCGGTGATGGACGCGCCGAAGCCGGCCGCGAAGCCGGCCGCGAAGGACTACGACAAGGCGCTGAAGGCGTGGAAGGCCGGCGAGTAATTCAAATCCGCTGCGGGGCGGCGCGTGCCGTCCTGCTTTTCCTTTCCTCTCTCACAGGGAACATTCCATGCTCAGGCTGTTTCTTTCCCTCGTTGCCGCAGTGGTCGGCGCCGGCGTGGGGTTCGCCGACGACGCGCCCGAGCGCGAGGCCCGCGAGCTAGCTAAGACCGCCGCGCCGGACCTGCGCAAGGCCGGGCACACCCAGATCGCGATCGCGCCGCCAACGTGGGCCGACGGGCGGGCCGCCGAAACCGCGGCCGGGATGGTCGAGGCGGTGGCCGGCGCGTTCGCCGCCGACGGGTTCGTGGTCAAGGCCGGCGCGCCGACGACGTTCGTCCTCACACTCGAGAGCGTCACCGATCGCACGACCGGGCAGCCGGCTTGCCAGTTGCGGGCCGCACTGCGGGTGGGCGGCCAGGAACGCGCTGTCGGCCGCCCGCGGCTCCTCATGGGCGAGAGCGCAATCGCACGCCTCCTCGCGCCGCGCGAACTGGTAATTCCGGCCAAGCTACCAGAGCGAGAACGAACACCGTTCATCGCGGCCACGGCCGCAGCCCCGCCGCGCGATCGGGTGCCGCCGCAAATTCAGCTTGAAATGTTGGTGAAATCGCGCGATGGGACGTTCCACGCCCGCACCCCGGTCGATGGCAAGATCGAGACTGCGGAGTTCGAGACCTACGTCCTGCGGCTGACCCACCGCGACACGCGCGGCCCGGACTTCGGAATTGCTCTGACAATCGATGGAGTGTTGTGGGACGAGTTCTCCGAAGGTCCAGACGCCGACGAGCCGAAGGGCCGCATGATCCTGGTGAAGGCCGGGCAGTCGGTCACGGTTCGCGGCTGGTTCGCGTCCGCGGGCAAGGACGGCGCGAAGGGAAAGAGTCTGGCGTTCGACGTGGTGGCGCTGCCGCCGTTCGCGGCTGCGAGCAAACCAAAAGTCGGGGTCATCACGGCCCAGTGCTTCCCGGTGTGGATGAAAAACACGCCCGCGCCGGCGGGCGAGGAGCGCGCGGAAAACCACCGGTCGGTGCTCGGCACGGCCGCCATCCGCCCGCAGGACGACGACTTCACCGCCGTGGAGATGATGATAGGTCGGCTTAGAGAGGTTCACTCGCTGAAATACGGCCGCTGACACCCACCCCCGGCGCGGCACGCTGCCGCGCCGGTACTCCCTCGTTCATTTCACACGCGGAGGAATCTGTGATGAAAGCGAGTGCATGTTGTGCCGCCCTGCTGGTCGCGAGCGTTGCGAGCGCCGCGGGCGCCGACGAGCCATCTGGGCGGCGTCACTTCTTCACCGCCCAGGTGACCGAGTACGCGAACGGCCCGTTCGCGAAACAGCGCGTGCCGAAGGGCGACGTGGCCGCGTTCCCGGAGGCGTTCGGCACGTCCGGGTGGAAAGGCGTTCATGTCCACCTCACCGACGCCGCGACGAAGGGCGCGAAGCCAACCGCGGCCGAGATCCGCAAGGCGCTCGACGCCTTCGCCCGCGACGAGCGGATCGGCACCGACGACGAGGCGATTTTCTTTTTCAGCGGGGTGGGCTTTTTCTCGCGCGACGGCGCGGCGTTTTGCCCGAGCGGCGCGGATCTGAAAAACCCGGACAGCATGATCCTGATCGCGGAACTCGTCCAGCGGGTGAAGCTGATTCCATGCCGGCGCAAGATGCTCGTCATCGAGGCGTGTGCCAACCCGATCGACGCACGCGTCGCGCTCCACCAGTCGGAGCCGCCAGTGGGCGACAGCGTGACGCGGCCGGTGGCCCTCAAGAAACCGGGCGCGTTCGTGCTAATCGAGGCCGCAAGCGAAGGCCAGTACGCGTACAACTGCCCCAACTCCTCCTACGGCATCGCCACCTGCCAGTTATTGAAAGCGCTGCACGACCCGGAAGCGGCACCCGACGGGCGCGTGACGGTCGCCGCGCTCAAATCGTACCTCTGTCGCACCGTTCCGGCAAGCAGCACCGAGTTGTACGCAGCCGAGCAGAAGCCGGTGATCACGGAGGTGTCGTCGATCGACTGGGTTCTGGCGACGGTTGCGAAGCCGACCGCGAAACCGGCTGCGAAACCGGCCCCGATGCCGGGACCAAGCGAGGTCGCGGTGCGCCCGCCGGTTCAGTCCCAGCCGAACCCGCGCGCACCTACGCCGGGGCCGACGGCGGGGCGTCCGGCCCCCGCGCCGGTAATGTCGCGCGACCACCCGGTTCTGCGCCAGGCCGCAATTCAAGGCGTGCGCTACGGCTTGTCGCGTATCCGGTAGCGTGCCGAGCGCAAACCGCCGCGGCGCAGCGTGACCAACCGCTGCGCCGCGGTTCCTCGGACTACTTTAACACTTCCAGCTTCACGTCCTTGAAGCGCACTTCGAGCGGGCCGCCGCTGTGCAGTTGCAGCCCGATCACGCCCCTCCTGGCGAGTTTGTCGTCTTCGTAGTCGGTGCAGAGGTTACCGTTGATCCAGATCCGAACGCGACCACCCACGGCTTCCACCACGTAGTCGTTCCAGTCGTCCGGCTTCACGAACTTCTCGCCGCCCTCCTTCGCGAGAATCCCGCGACCGCTCTCCTCGTACAGTTTGCCCCACCAGCCGGCGCCGATGTCCGCTTGCGGGCCGCGCATCTCGCCGTCGGGTAAGGGCACACTGCGGAACTGCACGCCGCTGTTCTCCTTGTTCGGTGAGAGCTTCACCTTCAGCGACAACTTGAAGTTCTCCACCGCGGTGTGCGACTTCA
>SXGT01306743.1_pt1 | contig 36107 bp, 24 predicted proteins | sample 3176221 | NCBI WGS metagenome assembly SXGT01 (sample SAMN11356862, study PRJNA531348) | freshwater metagenome | isolation source: freshwater sample F1-120 | place: China: Fuxian Lake, Yuxi | collected 2017-12-25 | reverse complement strand
GTTGTTGAAGTCGTGCGCGACGCCTCCGGCGAGCCGTCCGACGGACTCCATGCGGCGCGACTGGGCGAGTTCCTGCCGGAGCCGGTCCTGCTCCTCGGCCGCGCGCTGCTGGTCGAGCATGCGCTGGTACAGCTCGGCGTGGGAACGGTCGAGCGCGGCGACCTGGTTGGCGATCAGTTGCCGAGAGCTCAACATCTCGTGCAGCGCGTGCACGTGGCTCGCGAACATGCGCAGCCCAGGCACGGAGAGCGCATCGAACTGGGGGAAGAAGGGCTTCTTGCGCGCCGTGACGGCGGCCACGAGGGCGCGCATCGGTCCAAAGTCGCTCTGGTGCACCGTCGCCAGCATCACGGTGGCGACGCCGCCGCCTTGGAAGCGCAGGGCCCGCAGCGCGGAGCCCTCGATCAGCGACGTGCGCCAGGTGGCGCAGTCCGAGAGCAGCGTCGCGAGCGAGCGCTGCTCCTCCTGAGACGCAGGGCGCGGCCCGCGCGAGGCGAGCACTCGCAGGGCGCCCTGCTCGAGCTCGATCGCGAGGCACGACTCGCACTCGAATGTTTCCACGGCCGCGTCGACCACGCGCTCCCAGAACGCCCCCTCGTCCGCGGCCGGAGCGACGCGCTCGCTGAAGCGCACGATGCCCTCGAGCACCTTGTGCTCACGATCGCGACGGTCACGAACGCCGATCAGTTCCTGCTGCGTGGAGAGCAGGAGGCTCACCGTCCGCTGCAGCTCCGCTTGCGCGGCTGCGGCGGCCTCTGCGGCTCGTTGGTCGTCAGGGACCGGGGGGGGCGCGTGTGGGCCGGTCATGCGCGGCTGATCACATACAGCGACGTCGTGTAATTCTGGAATTCGTTCTTCGCGCCGAGGCGGGCGAACTCGCCGAAGCCGTACATGCCGAGCCACGCCGGGGTCTCGCCGCCCTGAGCGAGCGGCGTCTGCATCGCGCGCACGATCTCCTCCTTCGAGACGCGGTCGAGCGTGAGGCGCCCGCGAGCGCCGCAGTCGGCGTGGAAAACGCCCACGATCTTGCGCTTACCCACGGCGGCCTTGACCTGGTGCATCATCACGTCGAGGTTCTTGAAGATGCGTTCCTCGTCGCGGCGCATAAGCGCCAGCCGCGTTCCCGTCTCGCAGGTGACGGGCAGCAGGAGCGTGCCGTCGGGCAGCATGCTGGTGATGGCGCGCAGGAGGTGGGAGTCGCCGTACTCCGCGGCGACGCGCGGCGAGAGCTTCACGCCGACCGCGCCCGGCGGGATCGTGTCGCCCGGCTGGGCGGTGGGCGGCAGACCGAGATTGCGCGTGAAGACGCGCCACGCGGGCTCGCCGCCGATCTCGTGCACGCGGTTCCCGGTGGCGCGCGTGACCGTCATCTCCACGCCGGAGGGCACGAAGCCGTGGGAGCCTTGGGTGTAGACCTCGAGGGTCGGGTCGAAGAATCCGATCAGGACGGCCGCGTGCTCGCAGACGCGGTCGTCGACGAACTGGTAGCTGGCGATGCCCTTCATGTTGTCCGCCGACGTGCCGCCGAAGATGGTCACGTTGGGGCCGAGCACGGACTCGATGCCCTCGATCGAGCGGTCGCAGTCGATGTCGAGGCCCGAGGCGAGGTACATGACGAAGCGCGGCTGCCCGCGCCGGGCGACGAGGTCCCGGGCCAGCTTGGCGGTCTGCTCGAGGGAGTTGGAACCGTCGACGTGCTCCGCCACGGTCATCCCGACCTCCTCCTCAGGCCCCCAGATCATCATCAGGGCGAGTGCCCGCATGCTCTCGTTGGCACCCTCGCGTCCGATCACGCCGGCGCAGGTGCAGCCCACGATCCGGGCCATCGGGCACAGCTTGCGGACCGCGCCGAGCACGACCGAATCGTCGTGGCCCATGGTCATGTGGAACACGACCACTTGGCAGTCTCCGGCGGAGCGGCCCGTGCTGGCGGCGCGGATGGCCTCTTCTACGGCCCGGATGGTGTCGACGGTGCCGGTGGAGGCTGAGGTGAAGCTGAGCATCGGGGGCCTCCAGAAGGACCGCTAGTTCAAATGTGTAACAAATGAAATATCCCACGATGCGTCGGGTTCCGTCAATCGCATCTCGCACACCCGCCCGACGCATTTTAGCGGCGCTTCTGAAGTCAGGAGGCCGTTGGAGGGCCAGCAAGGGCCTTTCGAGCGTCCCGAAGGCTCTTGGAAAAATTGAAACGTGCTGGCGTGCGGCCGTTGTCGCGGCTCAGCGCAGCTCAAAAATCTCGATCACCGGTCCGACCGTCCGGGCGCGCAGCACCCGCGCCGTCACATGGGGCCAGCCCTCGGCTTCGACGTCTTGGTCCCAGAGCTGGTGGTCCGTGAAGTTCGGATCGCGGTCAGGCGAGAGCCGCGCCAGCGGGGTCCCGATTCGGCGCAGGGACTCGACGATGCGCGCCCGCTCGGGGCTCTGCTGGCTGTCCACGGTGTAGACAACGTAGAGCCCCGGCCCGTGGGAGCGCACGAAGCGATCGAGCTTCTCGTCGCTCTCGAGCGCGCCGAACTCGGGCTTTCCGGTGATCCAATACAGACGGTAGAGCGGCGCGCTGCGGCGCTCGTCGGCGAGGCGGTTCTGGTAGCGCGACCACGGGCTGAAGAAAGCCGCGTGACCCTCGGGGTAGCGCAGGCTCTCGACGGTGCGCATCAGGGGCACGTCGAGCGGCGGCAGCACGAACACGGGCTGCGCAGCCGGCTCGGTCACGCGCGCGCGGATCCACTCGGCCGCGTCGTCGAGCGTCGAGCCCTGCCCGCGCATCCACGACATTTTTGTCGAGGCCGCGAGCGGCACGGCGAGCAGCGCGAGGGCGGCCACCGCGGCGAGGCGCGTGCGCGCGGCGAGGCTCGCCACGCCCCACGCCGCGAACGTCGCGAGGTAAGGCAGGAGCGGCAGGAGGAAGCGCTCGTACGTCTGGTTGAAAAGGCCCGCGAGCAGCAGGTAGGGCGCGACGTAGGACAGCACGACCCAAAGGTCGCCGCGTTCGATCGTGCCCGAGCCGCGCCGCAAGGCCCACACAAGCAGCGCGAGCGCGAGCAGCAGCGTGAGGACGGGCTCGTAGAACCACAGCGTGCGACCGAGGCGCAGGAAGCCCGTGCCGTCGAAAGGCAGGTCCCGCAGCACGCTCTGCGTCGCATCATCGCCGGCCATCGCCTGCCGAGCGGCCTCGTCGAAGTAATACCAGTAGAACACGCGGAACGCCGCGAGCGCCGCGCCGCCCACTAGCAGGATGCGCCAGTCGAACCAGCGGCGGTCCTTGCGCGCGAGCTGCGCGACGGCGATCGGCGCGAGCACCGCGAGGCCGTTGTGCAGCGTGCCGACGGCGAGGGCGGTCCACAGCGCGGTCGCGAGATAGGGTGCCCACCCCGGCGAGCTTCGCAGCCACAGCGCGCTCGCGACGGCGCAGGCGGAGAACGCGATCACGGCGCCGTGCGCGCGTGCTTCCTGCGAGAAGAACACGTGCAGCAGGCTCGTCGAGACCAATGCCGCCGCGAGAAGGGCCCATGGCGGCTCGACGAAGCGGCGCGCGATGAAGAACGTCGCAGGCACGATCAACACCGACAGCACGGCGACGAGCGTGCGCAGGTCGAGCCACACACGCGCCGCAGCCTCGAGATGCTCCTCCAGCGTGCTCGGACCGGGCGGCGGCTCGAGCGTCGCGTCGGAGAGCGGCGCCGTGGCGTGCGCGAGCAGCGATGGGTACTGGCAGGCGCTGAGCGCGCGGTCGAGCTTGACCTCGCCCTCGCGCAGCATGCGCGCGTGATCGGCGATGAACGTGTCGGCCTCCTTGAGGCACGGCACGCCGAAGCCGACGCCGTAGACGCGCACGGCGAGCGTCCACAGCGTCAGGGCGACGAGCGCCCAAATCACGCGCGTGGACTTCATCGCGCCCTAGAGCTTGGGAATGTCTCGCAACAGCCGCACGCGCGTCACCTGCAGCACGTCGACCTGCACATCGCGCTCCTGCACGTCGATGCCGTAGGTCGCGGACTCGCGAATGTGCTGCTCGCGCACCGCGGCGTCGGGAAGGTCGCGTACGTCGCAATCGTGCAGCAGGGCCGTGAAGGCGCTCGCGCTGTCGAAACGACCGATGTAGAGCCGACCTTTCGCGGTCTCGACCACGATGTTGATGCCGTGCGGGGCGTCATGGATGTTCATGCTGACGGAGTCTATCCTGCGAGCGGAGGCAAGGGCATGAAGCTGCCGGGCAAGGGATTCATCTGGTGGAATGGCAAGCTCGTCCCCTGGGAGCAGGCGCAAGTCCACGTCGCGACCCACGCGCTGCACTACGGCTCCAGCGTGTTCGAGGGCCTGCGCGGCTACCCGGCGCACGGCTGCGTCTCCGCCGTGATGCAGCTGCGCCCGCACATGCGCCGCATGGTGCAGTCCTGCCGCATCGTCAACCTGCCGCTGCGCTGGAGCGAGGATGAGCTGTGCGAGGCCGTGCTCGCCACGGTGCGCGCCAACGGCTACGCCTCGTGCTACATCCGCCCGCTCGCGCTGCGCGGCTACGGCCAGCTCGGCGTCGATCCGACGCACTGCCCGGTCGACATGACCGTGATCGTGATCGAGCACGGCGCGCACTTCGGCGTCGAGGCCGCGGAGAAGGGCATCGACATGGGCACCTCGAGCTGGCGTCGCATGGCGCCGGACACCTTGCCCGCGATGGCCAAGAGCGCCGCGAATTACCTCAACTCGCAGCTCGTGATCCTCGAGGCGCGCGCCAACGGCTTCGCCGACGGCATCGCGCTCGACGCGCAGGGGCACGTGAGCGAAGGCAGCGGAGCGAACGTGTTCGCGGTCGTCGACGGCGTGCTGCACACGCCCAACATCGGCAGCTCGATCCTGCAGGGCATCACGCGCGGTTGCGTGGCCCAGCTCGCGCGCGAAGCCGGGCTCGAGGTGCGCGAGGTGACGATGCCGCGCGAGCTGCTGTACTGCGCGGAAGAGCTCTTCATCTGCGGCACCGCCGCGGAGATCACGCCCGTGCGCTCGCTCGACCGCAAGCAGGTCGGCGCCGGCGCGCGAGGGCCGGTCACCACGCACCTGCAGGCCGAGTTTCGCGCACTCGTGACGGGCGCGAAGCCCGACCGCCACGGCTGGCTCGTGCGCGTCTAGTCGAGCCGCGCGGCTACTGGCACAGTCCGAAGCGCAGCGCGTCGGTCAGGCTCGTCTGGAAGGGGTCCGCGGGATCGCGGCTCCAGAACTGGCCCGTGACAGTGTCGCCGACGGCGAAACGCGCCGGATTGGCACGCATTTCCGCGTTGAAGTCGAGGCCGAACAAGCCGCTGCAGTCGTTGCCGCCGAGGACGCCGCCCGAGCTCAGGATCGCGCTGCGCTGCCGCGGCGCCGCGATGCACATCGTTCCGCCTTGGAACGGCTGCGCGACGGCTCCCGAGAGGCTGTAGAAGAACAGGCCCAACTTCTGGTTGAGCACGTCGATCGCGCCGACGGAGAAGCCCGAGCCAGCGACCGTGCTCGGCGTGCCGGAGGCGAGGATCCTCGGCACGCACCCGAGGCTGTTGGTCTTCGCGGTGCAGTAGATCGAGAGCGAGCAATCCGTCAGCGAGAGCGTGCGCGGCGCGCTGACGGTCCTGTTGCCGGCTGCGTCGGTGAAGGCGAGTTCGTAGACGAGCGCCTTGCCAGCGCCGCCCGACGTGTCCGCGAACCGGAAGCGATAGAGCTGACCGCCCGAGAGCTGGCCCGCGATGGTAGTGGCGCTGCCGGTCACCGTGATGGTGCCGCCGAAGTCCGCCGGCTGCACGGTGTACGCGTAGGTGCCCGGCGTCACGAGCACGATGTCCGCCATGCCCGCGCCCGGCACCGTCACGGTGTGGTCGTAGGGCGCGTTCGTGAAGCGCACGGTTTGCGTGCCCGAGATCGCCGTCATGCGCACGATCCCGCCCGCAGGGATCGTCACCGCGGCGTCCGAAAGCCCGCTGGTGCTGATCAGCACGCTCTCGACCGTCGTCTGCGTGCGCACGACGTAGCGCGCGCTCGCCGCGATCCAGTTGAGACCATTGTCGAGCACCTGGTCGCGAACCTTCGCATGCACCCTCCAGGGGCCCGCAGGCAGCACCGTCGCGGGCTCCCTCGTCGCGACGATCACTGGCTTGCGCGTGTCCACGAGCCCGGTGTTGCGATAGACCTTGTTGGCCCACTGCGCGCTGCTCCCCTCGCCCTGCGCGGTGACGATGTCGTAGCGTCCATCGTTGTCGAGGTCGGCGACCGTGGCGTCGAGCGTCGGGTCGCTGAGCGCGGTGATGATCGCCGCGCCGGCGTTGGTGAAGTTCCCGCTGCCGCCGTTGGTCCACAGCGTCTCACGCGTGTTCGAGAGCGAGCCGACGACCACGTCGTAGTCGCCGTCGATGTCCCAGTCGAAGAGGCAGATCTCGTTGTCGTCGTTGCCGTCGGTGAGCGCGGTGAGCGCCGTGAAGCCGAGCGAACCCGACGGAGCGAGGTTGTTGCGGATCGCACCCTCGGCGAACGAGGACGAGCTCACGAGGAACAGGTCGAGGTCGCTGTCGCCGTCGAGATCGCCAACCTCGCCCGCATACGTCGAGGCCGAGTTCGAGGGAATCGTGGCCGTCGTGGTCGCAAACGTGCCACTGCCGTTGTTGAGCAGCACATAGTGGTTCGTGCCGCCGTTCGCGGCGCGCGTCAGGCCGATGAAGTCGAGGTCCCAGTCGTTGTCGAGATCGGCGAGATGCGTCTCCATCTGCGCCGACTTCGTCGGACCAGCCGACATCGCGGCGGCGGTGTACGTGAACACGCCCGCACCGTTGTTGAAGTACACGCGCGGCCGACGCGCTGCCGTGCCGAGGTAGGCGTCATTGAGCACGAGGTCGAGATCGCCGTCGTCGTCGATGTCGCCGAACTGCCCGCCGCCGGAACTCACGGCCGTGGTGAAGCCGCGCGTCGCGCTCTCCATCGTGAAGAAGCCCGGATTCGCGGCGCCGCGATTGATGTAGAGGAACGGCACGTCCGTGTCCCACGCGTTGCACACGAGCGCGTCGATCCAGCCGTCGCCGTTGACGTCGCCGGTGATCACGGCCTTGGCGTTGGAGAGCCGCGTGCCGAGCCGCGCCACGCTCTCGTCCGTGAACGACAGCGTGCCGCTCGGCACGAGCTGGTTGAGGAGCAGCACGTTCTGGCGCTTGGTGCCCGCGACGTTGAAGCCCTCGCCGTCGGCGAAGAACAGGTCGAGGTCGCCGTCGCGATCGACGTCCGCGGCCTCGACGCCTTCCGTCCAGCGCGGCGTGCCTGGCAGGAGCCCGACCTGGTGCTGGAACTGCTGGGCGGTGGCGAGTGCGACGAGTGCGAGCGCGTGGGGGAGGTGCAGCATCGAGACGTCCGGACAATAAGCGGGGCCCGCGCACGGCTGGGCCCCGCTTGGACTCGCGAAGCGCAGGCCGGGTCCCCGCGAATGAAAATAGCCCACTCGCCGCGGTTCAGGGGAGGAAAGTGACCTTGATCGCGCTGGAGACGTTGGAGCCTGTACCGCAGGGGCCCGTCGAGTCGCGGTACCAAGTCTGGAAGTAGATCGTGTCGCCGGCCGAGATCGTGCCGGAGGCGCCGAAGCGCGCGAGCGAGAGCGCTGCGATGCCGGGTCCGAGCGCGAAGCCGCCGGTTGCTCCGGAGCTCTTGGTCGCGTGGCGCAGCACGGGCAAGTTGATGCAGCGCAGGCCGTCGTAGAAGGTCGTCGGCCGACGCGAGGAACGGCCCATGTAGACCATGCCCTGCACGTTGAGCGGCAGCTGCGTGGTGGTCAGCACGAGGTTGTCGAGCGCGACGCCGACCGAGCCGCCGCTCTGGATGTTGGAGAGCAGGCGCCCGCCGACGCCCGTCGAGTTGGCGCAGCCCGCGCTCGCGTCGCTGTTGGTGCAGCTCGGCTTCGAGCCCAGCGCGCACATGCAGTACTCGACGACCTTGTCCTCACACTCGTCGGGAATGCCGTTGAAGTTCGTGTCCTGCGAGGAGCCGAAGGCGATGTCGGCCGAGTCCTCGATCCCGTTCTCGTTGCAGTCGAAGATGGGCAGTTCCTCGAAGTCGGCGGCATCGAGGTCGTCGCCGTCCTTCAGGCTGTCGCCGCGCTCCGTGCGCAGGCCGAGCGACTCGGCGGAGAAAAAGATGGCCGGATTCTGGTTCAGGCCGCCCGCGACCGGCGGCAGCAGCAGGTCGCCCGGCTGGATCGGCGCGCCGAACAGGCTGTCGGGCTGGTTGATGATGGCCGAGCCGCGGCGCACCGAGAACACCAGCATATCCGTCGAGCCGTTGGTCCAGTCGTAGGGCACGAGCGAGCGCTGGTAGACCCCGTCGCCGTTGTCGGCGAGCACCAGCGCGTCGAGGTCGTCGGTGCCGACTCCGAAGCGATCGAGACCGAGCTGCGAGGCCGTCGCGAAGTGCACCACGGCGCTCGCGCCGACCGTGCGCTTGAGCACGTCCGCGCTCGAGAATCCATTGGCCGCGGCAGAGCCGGAATTCGAGACCTGATTCGTGCGGTCGAGGAAGGTCGAGTCGAGCGAGAAGTACACCACCGGAGCTGTGGTGAGCTCGGTGCCGATTTCGAGCGCGTCGAGGTTGTCCCCCGCATAGGGGAACGGGGCGTTGGTGTTGCGCGGCTCGAGCAGTCCGAGGCCCGGGCCCGTGAACGAGTTGGCGCTCGGCAGGCCGTTGCCATCGAAAACCGCGGTGTTGTTGCGCGGCGCGAAGCCGGGACCGAGCGGCGGGCTCGGAAGGTTCACGTCGCCGAACACGTCGGCGCAGGCCTCGAACACGCCCGGACCGAGCGGCGGCACGGTCGGGTTGCCCTGGTTGCGCACGCTGGCGTGCGGCGGGTTCTGGGGTGTGGCCGGGTGGCCCGAGGCCCACTCGTCGACGGAGAACAGGATGCGCGGGCGTCGCGGCGGGTTGAGCCGGAAGAGCGCGTCGTCGCCGCCGGAGAGCGCGTCGACGTCGATCTGGCACGAAGTGCCGCCGACATGGCCGAGGCAGTTCGCGTAGCCCTGCAGGAAGAGGCTGCTGCCCGGGAGCACGACCTGCGGCGTTTGGATCACGCCCATGGCCGCGTTGCCCGGTGAGAGCACGTCGCCTTCGGTCATCGGCCGCGGCACGCTCGACGAGTCGAGCCGCGAGACGCTCTGGCTCTTCCAGTCGATCGAGTACTGCACCGGCGTCTGGGCCGAGGCCGCGGTCGCGAGCAGCGATGCGACCGCCATGCGCAGGGCCACGCGGCGCAGGTGCGCGGCGCGATCGCGGGGTTGGCTGGCGGTCCGTGTCATGGCGTCGTCTTTCGCTCGGGAAGGGGCTCAGAGCCGCATTCGGGGCCCGGGGGGCTCGCCGACGGCTTTGTAAGCCTACCGGATCCCTTTCAGGCTGCCGGGTGCGCGGCGAACTTCGGCCACTTCCAAGTGCCCGAAGCCCCGAAGGCTGGACAGGAGAGACGGAAAAAAAGGCCCGTGGGTTCGATGCGGCCGGCCCTTCAGGGCGTGAGTGCCACGCGCAGGCCAAAGGCGCCGCTGCGGTTGCCTGGACGGACGGCGACGCGCACCGAGGCGCGGCAGTGGGTGCCCATGAAGTACCACGAGCCTCCCCGCAGGACGCGCAGCTTGCCGCGCTCGGGGCCCTTGGGGTCGTTCGCGCCGGTGGTGTGCTTCAGGTACTCGATCTCGGTGTACCAGTCCTCGCACCACTCCCAGACGTTGCCGAGCATGTCGTGGAAGCCGAGCGCGTTGGCGCGCCGCAGGCCGACCGGGTGCGTGCCGCCCTCCGAGTTGCCCTCGTACCAGGCGATGTCGTCGATGGGCCCGTGGTGCGGATCGGTGCTCCCCGCACGCGCCGCATATTCCCCCTCGGCCTCGCTCGGAAGGCGCAGGCCAGCGCCCGCCACGGACAGGAAGCCCTCCGGACCGCGCGTATCGAGCCAGCTGATGCGCTCGACCGGGTGGCGAGGGTTCGTCGTGCGCGCGGGGTTGGCGCCCATCACGCGCTGCCACTCCTCCTGCGTCACTTCGTAGCGACCGAGGTAAAAGGGCTGGGTCAGTCGCACGCGGTGCGCCGGCTTCTCGTCCCCGGAGGCGGCCCCGTCTCCTTGGGATGCGCCTCGGCGGTAGTCGCCCGGCGGCACGAGCAGGAGCTCGACGCCGGAGGCGTCGTGGCGCACGCGCCACGGCCAGCCGCTCTCGACGATGCGCTCGCGCCAGCGCGGGTCGAGGATCACGAGGGGGTCTGGTGCCACCTCGAGCACGGTGGCCCACGCCAGGCGCGGGTCCTCGAGCCGCACGAGCACGGGCTTCGGCTCGGCTGCGCGCGGCTCGCTCGCGATCGGAATCGACAGGCCGCCGGCGTGCACCGCATCGAAGTCGGCCGCCACGCGCACGCCGATGTAGCCCGCGCGCAGGCCTTCCCACTCGGGCAGGCGATTCGAGACTCGGCAGCCTTCGCTCTCGGCGGCCCAGGATGCGCCGCGGAGGGTGCGCTGGGTTCTCGAGCGCGTGCCGCTGCGACCGGGCTCGGACTCGTAGGGCTCTTCGCACCACTCGGACACGTTGCCGAGCACGTCGCACAGGCCGAAGGCGTTGGCAGCCTTCTGGCCGACGCCGTGGGTGCGCGCCGCGGAGTTGTCCACGTGCCACGCCACCTGCTCGAGAGCGCCGTGGCGCGGGTTCTTGTTGCCCGCGCGCGCCGCGTACTCCCATTCGCACTCGCTCGGCAGTCGCAGGCCACCGCCCGCGTGGGCGAGGAAGCCCTTCTGGCCCCGCAGGTCGGTCCAGCTGATGCCGTCGACAGGCAGGTTCTCCTCGCCCCGGAACGAGCTGGGGTTGGCGTGCTCGACGCGGACCCACTGGCCTTGAGTGACCTCGCAGCGACCGAGGTAGAAGCCCTGCTCGATCGCGACCGTGCGCACCGGGAGCTCGTCGTTCTGGGCCGCTCCGTCGCCGGGAGAGGCTCCGCACTCGAAGCTGCCGGGCGGGATCAGCACCAACTCGATGCCCGTGCGCCGGTGGCGGACCTTCCACGGACGACCGCAGTCCGCGATCGCGCGCCGGATCTGGGCGTCGGGCACCGCGAGCGGGTCCGGCGCGAGCTCGAGCACCAGGTAGGGCTCGACTTCCAGCGGGACCGTCGCGGTAACGCGCTGGACGCCCGTGGCGCAGCTCGCCAACCAGAGGCCAGTCACCAGGGACAGAAGGAAAGCGGGGGAGCGGGAAAACGGCATCTTGCCGTATCGACGCGGCCCGATGGGACCATGTAGCAGCGAGCCGATCCAAATAATGGATCGGCCTCCGGGGCGGGCTCCGCACGGACGAAGCGAGCGGGACCCCCGTCGCTGGCACGGGAGTCCCGCTCGGCGGGGTCGAGAGGGCCGACGGTCCTCAGGGCACGAAGGTCGCCCGCACCGCGTTGGAGAGGTTGGAACCGTTGCCGCAAGGGCCGATCGGGTCGCGGTACCAGCTCTGGAAGCCGAACACCGCTCCCGGGACGATCCAGTTGACCGCCGGGAAGCTCGCCAGCGTGGTGGCGGCGAGGCCGGGCCCGTAGGTCGCCGTCCCGGTGGCGCCGGAGCTCTTGGGCGCGAAGCGCGAGATCGGCCCGAGCAGGCAGCGCCGTCCGTCGGCGAAGGGCAGCGGCGCCGAGAGGGTGCCGCTCATCGTCAGCAACAGCTGCTTGTTGGTCGGCAGCTGCGAGGTGGTGAGCACGAGGTCGTCCGCCGCCACGCTGGTCGAGCCGCTCGGGGCGAGCTGGGCACCGAGGCCGGTCGAGTTCTTGCAGCCCGCGCCCGGGTCATTGTTGCCGCACGGCCCCATGGGCGCCGGGCAGAAGCAGAACTTGCCGTACAGCGCGGGCGGGTTGCACACGTCCGGGATGCCATCGTTGTTGACGTCCGGCATGCCGCCCGTGCGGATGTCGAGCGCGTCCTCGATGCTGTTGCCGTTGCAGTCGAAGAACGGCGAGGTCGGCAGCTCGAGTGCGTCGAGCTCATCGTTGCGGTTCACCGTGCCCTGACGCACCGTCGCCAGACCGAGGTTCTCGGCCGCGATGAAGATGCCCGGCATGAGGGAGAGACCGCCGGGCACCGGCGGCACGAGCACGTCGCCCTCGCTGATCGGGATGCCGAAGATACTGTCGGTGCGCCCGATGACCGCCGAGCCACGGCGTACGGAAAACAGCAGCAGGTCCTGCCCCATGTTCCAGTCGTAGGGCGAGAGCGAGCGCTGCCAGCCGGGCATGTTGTTCTCGCAGATCACCAGCGCGTCCAGATCGTCCGTGTTGGGGCCGAACAAATCGAGGCCGAGCTGGTTCGCCGGCGCGTACAGCAGCGGCAGATTGTTCGGCACGGGCGTCACGAGCACGTCCCCGCCGACGAAGCCGTGGGCCCCGGCCGTGTTGCTGCCGGGGATCCCCGTCGACGGGTCGACGAGCCCCGCATCGAGCGAGAAGAAGTAGCCCATCACCGGCCAGCCCTGCGCGATCGGCAGCCAGCTCGCGAGCGCGTCGAGATCGTCGCCGGAGGCCGGCAGCGTGGGCCCCGGGAAGGTCGGCTCTTGCAGGCCGACGCCGCGGTAGCGGAAGGCGCTCGCGCCCTGCAGGCCATCACCGTCGAGTGCGGCGGTCGAGCCCGGGAGCGGCCCGCCGAAGGGCGGCAGCGGACCAGCGCCGAGGGCGAGGCTCACCAGCACGTCCGCGGCGCTCTCGCCGAGCGGCGCCTCGCTGGTGATGCTCGGCGGCACGGGGGCCGCGAAGCCGACCGCGAACGGGTCGACAGAGAGGTAGAGGTGGCGGATCGGCAGGTTGGGCTGCAGGAGCTGCGCGCGGCCGCCGCACAGCGCGTCGACCTCGATACCGCACGGCGTTCCGCCCGCGTGGCCCATGCAGCCGGCATGCTGGAAGAGACCGAGGTGCGGCGGCAGCGGCACGAACGCCGGACCGGCCTTCGCGAGGACCGCGGGCCTCGGCGCAGGCCCAAACTGCGGATAGGTACTCGGCGCGGGCGCGAACAGCAGGTCGCCCTCGGTGATCGGCAGGCCGAACAGTGAATCCGGGGTGCCGACGGTCGGGCTCTTCCAGTCGATGGAGAAGACCGGCTGGCGGCTCTGGGCGGAGGCACTCGCGGCCACGGCTAGGGCGGCGAGGAACGTGAAGGGGAGGGCGCGCTGCATGATGGGCTCCATCGGTTCGAGGGGTGACGGCGAGTCGCTCGCTCGCTGTGCTCCCAAGGGACCGCGCACCAAGGCGGCGGACAGCAATCCCGAAAAAACTCAGCCGCTGACGAAGAGCGCCTCAAGGCCGTGGAAGTGCCATGTGTCGCGCCAGCGGGGCGTGCGAGTGATCCGCAGCTGCGGCAGACGCTCGAAAAGCACCTCCAGCGCGACCTCGAGTTCGAGTCGCGCGAGCGGGGCACCCACGCAGACGTGGATGCCGGCCCCGAAGCTCACGTGCGGGTTGGGGCTGCGCGTGGCGTCGAAACGCTCCGGCTGCGGGAAGCGCGCGGGGTCGCGGTTGGCGGCGCCCAGCAGGAGTCCGATCCGCTCGCCCTTGCGGAAGCGATGCCCCGCGTACTCGATGTCGCCGAGCGCGTAGCGCGTGAACATGTGCAGCGGCGCGTCGAAGCGCAGTGCCTCCTCGCAGTGTCCCGCCGGATTCGCGCACAACGCGGCCCTGGTGTCGGGCACGTGCTCGAGCAGCGCGAGCGTGCCATTGCCGATCGCGTGGACGGTGGCCTCGTGGCCGGCGTTGAGCAGCAGGATCGACGTCGTGACGAGCTCGTCCTCGCCCATGCGCTCGCCCTGCGCGTCCTGGGCGGAGAGCAGCTGCGAAAGGAAGTCGTCAGCCGGCTGTCGACGGCGCTCGGCGATCAGGCCGCGCATGTAGGCGCTGAACTCGACCGTCGCGGCGACCGTGCGGCGCTCGACCTCGGTGTCGCGACGCGTCTGGTAGATCGCGACCATGTCGTGCGACCACGCCAGCAGGGCAGGCGCCATCGCGCGCGGAACACCCAGAAAATCCGCGATCACGAGCACGGGGATCGACGTCGCGTAGCGCGCGAGCAGGTCGAACTCGCGCTCGCCCGAGAGCTGGTCGAGGAGCTGGTGCGCGAGGGCCGCGATGCGCGGGCGCAGTGGCTCGACGCGGCGCGGCAGGAATGCGTTGCTGACGAACGCGCGCAGGCGCGTGTGGCGCGGCGGTTCGAGCTCGAGCAGCGAGTGGCGCTCGAATTCGTGGAACGGGGCGAGCCCGGGTGCGGGATCGGGCCAGCCGAGTTCCGCGCGCGTGGCGACGTGCAGGACGTCGCGGCCAAAGCGTCGGTCCCGCAGCAGCGCGTTCACGTCCTCGTGGCGAGCGGCACACAGGAGCCCGAGCTCGTCCCAGTGGACGAGGGGCCCCGCGCGCCGCAGCTCGTCATAGGCCGGGTAGGGGTTCGCGTAGAACGCGGGATCGCGCGGGTCGATGTGCACGCTTGGAGGGATAGCGCCCCGCGCCTCCCTGCTCAACGACCGGATTGGCACTCGTCGGGCACGCCATCTCCATCGAGATCGGACGAGGTGCCGTTGGCGATGTCGATCGCGTCCTCGATGCCGTTGCCGTTGCAGTCCAGCCCGGCGGCGACGGCGTAGGTGCCGCTCGGCGCGCAGGCGCGGGCCACAAGCGAGAGCGACACGATCGCGCAGGCGATCCACAGCGGCAGGCAGCGCACTAGAAGGATGTGCATGACGGGCCCCCTGCCATGCAAGTGGCGCCAGCGACGCGAACTGGACCGCGCTCTCGCTTCTTCTCGGCAGGCGCTCAGCGGAAGGGCAGCGGAGCCGCAAAGCGCCGCTCGCGCTCCTGCTCCCATGGGAACAGTTCGCGCGGGGCGCGCGCGCGAGCGGCGGAAGTCGGGTCGACCGGCCAGATGTGCGCGCTGCCATCGGCGCAGCCCGAGATGACGCGCGGCTCACCGTCGTCGCGGCTGAAGGACGAGCAGGTCACCGCAGCGGGGAAGTCCGTGCGCCGCGCGACGGGCTCGCCGGTCACGGACTCGCGCACATACACGCTGCGGTCCTGCGAGCAGGTGAGCGCGAGGTCCGCGAATGGGTGGAAGTCGCCCCCGGTCACCGGCGCAGTGTGGATCACCCGGTCGACGATCGGCCTGCCGCTCGCGAGGTCGAGCGTGCGCACGACCCCGCGTCCGACCGCGCCGATGGCGAGCAGCAAGCCGCCGCCGCTGTCGAAGTGCAGCTCGCGCGCGAGGAACAGATCCTTCGCGGGCCGCAGCGGCTCGCTCCCGCCGAAACCGAAGAACAGCAGGTGCCCGTCGGCGCAGGCGAGGGCGAGCTCGGAGCCATCGGGCCGCGAGGCGAGCTCGAGCGCCTCGGCGCCGTTACGCGCCGCCTTCCATGAGCTGCGCGGAAGCTGCGTGACCACCCCGAGCTCGATCCACGAAAGCTCCTGCCCGTCATGGGCGAGCGCGCAACGGCCGGGGCCGACCCAGCCCAGCGCGCGCACGCCCGTGGCGAGCGGCTCGAGCTTCGCTCCGTTCCACAGCAGAGCCGCGCCGTCCTCGCGTCGCACGAGGAAGCGTCCTGTACGCGCGTGGGGCTCGAACATGAGCTCGCTCGCGTCGGGACCGGCGTCGGCGAAGGATTGAAAGCCGCTGTCGGCGGCGAGCCAGCCGACGCGACCGTCCCGCAGGATCGCGAGCGCGCGTCCATCGGGCGCGAAGCGCGCCACCGCAGCCTCTGCCCCGACCTCGCCCACCCGAGCGAGTTCAGTGCCGTAGGGATGCGCGCCGCGGCCGTCCGAGCGACGCGGTGCATGCCACAGGCGCGCGGTTCCGTCGAGCGAGACGGTCAGCGCCTGCTGCCCCGTCGGCGAGAGTTCGGCATGCGTGATCGCGTCCTCGTGACCTTCGAGCGTGAAGATGTCCGGCCGGTTCTCGCTCCACCACACGAGCGCGAACGGCGCGAGGCTGTGCGTGATCACGCGGCGACCATCGCGCATCCAGCGCGAGGTCACGGGGCGCACGCGCTCGCTCAGAGTGCGACGTGCTGTACCTTGCGGACTCCAGATCGCGAGACCCGGGTCGCGAGAGGCCGCGAGAATCGCACCGTCGACTCGCGAGATGTCGAGCGACTGCACACGGTCGCCGAGCGAGGTCGCCAGCACGCTCGCGGTGCGCGTCGAGAGCTCCCAGCGCAGCGTGCGCGCCGCGCCGCCGGGTGTGTCGGTGCCTACCACGAGGGAGAGGCCGTCGAGCGAGAAGCGCACGCACGACAGCGGCGAGTCGTGTTCGAGCGGCGCACCCGCAGGTTCGCCCGAGGGCAGGCGCCAGAGTCGCACGGTGCCGTCGAGCGATGCCGTGGCGGCGAGCATGCCATCGGGTGATACGTCGCTGTCGGCGATGGCGTCGGCGTGGCCTTCGAGTGTGGCCAGCAGCTTGCCATCGCGCGCGTCGAGGAGCAGCGCCACGTTCGAGCGCAGCGCGCTCGCACGCGCGAGCTGGGCGCTGCTCGCGAGCAGCCAGCGGCCTTGCGCGTCCCCGCACACCCGGTTGAAGCGCTCCGGCGGGAGCTCGATCGTGGCGCGCACGGCTCCACTCTCGAGATCCACGAACACGCCCCGCCCGTTGCGTGCCAGCGCCACGGCAGTGCGCTGGCTTGGAACTACCTCGAGCGCGGCCCAGCTCGCTCCCAGTCCATCGATCCGTGAGCGCGCGGCGCCATCGACGAGCGAGTGCAGCGTCAGCGCGGGCTCCGACGATGCGAACAACGCCGTGTCGCTCTCGATGCTGCAGCGCACGAACTCGAGCGGCGAGCGGGAGACCACGAAGTCGAGCACGCGCTTGCGCTCCTCGACGTTCCACACGCAAGCGGTGCCGTCGACGAGCGCGCCCACCACGCGCTGTCCATCCGGCGCTGGATCGAGATCGGCGACGATCTGGGTGTTGGGAGTCGTGAGCAGGAGGTCGAGCCAGCACTGCTCGAGTGCGGCGAACAGCGTCGAGCGCGTCGCGTAGCCGGGAGAGCGATCGACAGCCCGCAGCCCGAGCGCGAGCGCCGCTGCGGGATCGTCCGTGAGCAAGTCCGCCGAGCGCATGGCGAGATAGCGACCGAGCACGTTGTCGAGTGCCGCGTCCTCGCGCTGGCGAGCCCCGAGCTCGCGCTGCAGCGCGTCGCTGCGCTCCCGCTGGGCTTGACCTTCGCGTTCGAGCGCGGCCCGCTCGCGCTGACCGAGGTAGGTCACTCCGCCGAGAGCGAGCACGACGCCGCCGAGCGCCACCGCCAGCGCCGGATGGCGCTGCGCCCAACGCCGCAGCTTGAGCAGTGCGCTGGCGGGACGGGCACGGATCGGCTCGTAATCGCGAATCCGCCGCAGGTCTTCCGCCAACTCCAGCGCGCTTGCGTAGCGTCGCTGCACGTCCTTCTCGAGTGCCGTCTCCAGCACGACGGCGGTGTCCTCGCCGTGGACGCCGAGCCTGCCGCGCGGATTCGGCAGCGGTTCCGTGCGGATCGCATGCAGAAGCGCCGCAACAGTCTCGCCGAAAAATGGCCGATGCAGCGTGAGCGCCTCATACAAGCTCGCGCCGAGCGACCAGACGTCGCTGCGGCGATCGACGCCGTGAGAGGAGCCTTCGATCTGCTCGGGCGACATGTACGCCGGCGTGCCGAAGACCTCACCCGAGAGCGTGCGCTCATGCAGCTCCGCGTGCTCGTCGCGAGCCTGTCCGAAGTCGAGCAGCACGGGCTCGCCGGAACGAGTCACCATGACGTTGCCCGGCTTGATGTCGCGGTGCACGACGCCGGCCTCATGCGCGGCGTGGAGACCGCGCGCGGCACGCTCGAAGAATGCGAGCACGCGACGCAGCTCGACCGGAGTGCGCGGGGGCAGCGGCAGGGGCTCGTCCGCGCCCCGCGCACCCGCGCGTGCGCGCGCGATCACGCTCGCGAGCGTCTCACCGTCGACGGCACGCATCGCGATGTACGGAGGCTCATGGTCGACCTGCGCCTCGAACACCGGGCAGATCGACGGATGCTCGAGTCTCGAGACGACTTCCGCCTCGCGCTGGAAGCGGCGGCGGCGATCGGCGGAGAGCAGCGCGAAGCTCGACGGCATGAACTTCAGTGCGACCTGGCGCGCGATGCGCGTGTCCTCGGCAAGCCACACCGCGCCCTGCCCACCGCTGCCGAGTTCCTTCAGGAGCCGGTAAGGTCCGATGCGACGCTCGTCCACGGCCGCGCACTCCGCCTCCGGCCTCGGACCTTGGACGAGACTCTCGTACTCGCGCGTGAGCGCCGCATCGCGACCGGGATAGCGCGCGCGGTAGTGCTCGAGCGGCAGGCGGCGACCCTTCTCCCGATCACGATGGAACTCGTCGACAAAGTCGAACAGGTCCGCATCTTCGAAGTCGTGGGTGCCGCTCACACCTCGATTCTAGTCGCGCAGGGGGCTCGAACGGCAGCGTGGTAGCATCTCGTCCCACATGGCCCCCGAGCGCCGCAGCCCCGACGATCCCGAGCGCATGGACACGCGCGAGCTCGCGCGGCAGGCGCATTCGGGCGACTCCGCACGCTTCGCCGAGCTCTACGAGCGCATCGCGCCGTCGCTGTACACCTGGGCCGAGCTCCGCATCCGGCCCGAGCTGCGCCAGTGGGTCGATCCCGGGGACGTGGTGCAGGAAGTGTGGTGTCGCGCATGGCGTGTCTTCGATACGTTCGACCCCGCGACGGTCAGCTTTCGTTTCTGGGTCTTCCGGATCGCGAAGAACGTGCTGCTGGAGGCGTTCCGCAAGCTCGACAATCCGGCCTTCAAGGCGCGCTCGCGCGACGGCGGATCCAAGGCGCTCGAATTGCTCGACGTGCCCGACAGCGCGACGGCCGTCAGTCGTCGCATCTCGAAGGACGAGTCGCTCAAGCTCGTGGCGAAGTGGGTGCAGTCGCTGGACGAGGAGGACCGCATGCTGCTGATCCACTACGGCATCGAGGGCCTCACGCAGGCCGAGGTCGCCGAGCGCCTGCAGCTGCCGCGCGAGACCGTGGCCAAGCGCTGGCAGCGCCTGTGCGCGCGCATCACCGAGCAGAAGCTGCCGCAGGAACTGTTCGCGGCGCTCGAGGCGAGCTGAGCGTTCGCTCGGCACGCGTTCGAGCGCGACCGCGAATTCCGTGCAGCTTGCCGAGCCCGCGGCGCTCGCCCAAGCCATGACGAGCAGGGTTGTCATGTCGCTCGCGTTCAGTTCGTCATCTCTGCGCTGATGCTCGCAGGCCCTGCACAGTCCGCGACGACGTGGTGGGTCGTCGTGGCGGCCGTACCCGGCGGCAGCGAATCGCAGCTAGCGCCTCCGCGCTCGATCCAGACCGCGATCTACCGCTCGCACGACCGGGACACGATTCTCGTGGCGCCCGGGATCAACCACGAGCGCCTCGGCTACGCGCTGCGCTCGATTCGCGTCGCGAGCATCGGTGGCGCGGCGTTCACGACCCTTCGCGGCAATGACGACGACTCCGTCGTGCGGCTGAAGGGCGGCTATCCGGTCCTCCAGGTTTTCACGTTCGAGAATGGCTCGGGCAATGTCGTGCCGGGTACTTGAAAGACGCGCGGTGGCGGTGTGCTGTTCGACGACACCGTTCACGGTGTGGTCCGGCGGTGCATCGTGCGCGGCAACTACGCGAGCGAGGGCGAGAGGATCGGCGCGCTGTTCGCGCAGGGTCGGGTGTGCGACACCTTGATCGAGCTCAACGCCGGTCCGAGCAAGCCTGGCTACTTCCAGCTGCTTCCTGGCTCGCCTTGCATCGACAGCGGCCACCCTGGGAGAGCCGACTCTGATGGCTCGCGCATCGAAGTGGGGGCTTTCCCGTTCGATCTCACGATCCCGCCTCTTCCGCTCGTCACGTGCGTCGCACCGCCACCATCGGAGGGTTGCGTGGCCGAGCTGAGGCTCGAGGGGTGCTCGCTGGCGCAGGGCGTACGGCTCTCGGCGCTCGGCTTGCCAGAGCGGCGCACCGCCTCGTTCGTCATGGGAACTGGGCGCGTCTCGCTTCCGGCCGGGAGCGGGAGCGGCTGCGTTGCTGCGCCGGGTGCCGCTCTCAGGTCGAATGCGCTGCCATTCGCACTGGCGCCCTGAGCCCGAGCGTCAGCGCTCCGGCGACGGCGGCGCAAGCGGCGCGTTGGGCGCTGGCGTGCCCGTGAGGCTCTCCAGAAACGCGACGAGATCCACAGCTTCCTCGCTGGAGAGGTGGAGAGGCTGGAGCACCTGCTCCTGATGATGGCCGACCTGCGTCGCGCCCTCGAGCGTCGAGTAGAAGCGCACGACGTCCGCGAGCGACTTCAGCTGGCCTTCATGCATGTAGGGTGCCGTGAGCGCCACGTTGCGCAGCGAGGGCGTGCGGTACTCGCCGAAAGCCTGGGGCGTGCGCTCCAGCGTCTCGAGCTCGAGCGCTTCCTCGCCCCCGGGCGCATCGCTGAACTCGCCCTGCGCGTTGAAGGGGTCGAGGTGCACGTGATCGATGCCCGCGTAGCGTGCCGGATCCTCGGGCTTGCCGCCCGTGAGCGGTGGGATGCCGATATTGTGGAACTCGCCGTCGGTGAAGGCGGGGCCTGAGTGGCACGAGCGGCAGTTTCCGCGACCGGCGAAGAGCGTCCAGCCGCGGCGCGCGCTCTCCGAGAGTGCCTTCGCATCGCCCGCGACGAAGCGATCGAACGGCGCGTCGCCGCTCACGAGCCTGCGCTCGAAGGCTTCGAGCGCCTTGCCGAAGTTCGCGGCCACGCGACTTGCGGCGCGCTGCTCCTCCGCGCTCATGCGCTTCCACGCCGCCGCGAGCTCCGAGCCCTCGTCGCCCGGGGCCGCGCGCTCAGGCCAGCGCGAGACATCGGGCAACGCGCCGAAGAGCTGCTCGTACTCGGCGCGCAGGGTCGCGTCCCCGCGCAAGGCGCGCGCGAGAGAGACGCGATCGAAGCCCATCTCCTTGGGGTTCTCGAGCGGCTGCACCGCCTGCGCCCAGAGCGAGTCCGCGCGGCCGTCCCAGAAGAACCAGCGCTGCTGCGCCACGTTCCACAGGCTCGGACTGTGGCGCGTGGTGCGACCGAGCCCCATCGAGAGCGACTTGCCGTCGGCGAAGCCGAGGTCGGGAACGTGACAGCTCGCGCAGGACACGGAGCCGTTCGCGGAGAAACGCGCATCGAAGAATAGGCGTTGTCCGAGCCGTGCTGCGTGCGGGTTGTCGGCGAGCCGATTCGTGGGATTCGGCCGTGGATCGGGCAGGGGCGTGTGCGTGCGCGCCTTCGTCCACTCCCGCTCCGTCCACGACGCCTGCTGCGGCACGGACGCTTGCGACCCGAGCAGGAGTAGCAGCGCGAGCTTCATTCGTCCAACAACTCTACACGGCACTGCGCTCGCTCCGTCAGGGCGCCGCGCCGGATGTCGACGTACAGCTCCCAGCGGCCTGTCATGTGAAAGTACATGCCTTCCACGAGAAAGTGACCATCGCCGAGCCGAGACACGCGCGGGACGCGGTTCATGCCGTGTCCATGCTCCGGCATCGCCGCGTCGACGGCGAGCGCGACATCGGCGGCGGCTGCGCCGCTCGTCGCATCGGCGACGCGTACCTCGAAGCGGAAGCTCTCGTTGTCGGGCATCGACGCGGGCCCGGGCGTGAGCTCGAGCATCCAGGAGCCTCCGTTGCTGCAGAACGCACCGGGTCCGACGAAGGGCCGCGCGTCGCTCGTCGAGGGCTCCTGCACCTCGTGCTCGTCCGCGGGAATGGGCTCCGTCGCTGGAGTCGTGCAGGCCGCAAGGCCGAGCGCGACGGAGAGAGACGACCAGCGCATCAGCGGCTCCTCAGTGCCTCGCGCACGAACGCTCGCGAGCCGAACGAAGCGCGAAAATCGCCCGAGAGCGTGAGGATCTCGACGCGATGGTTGCCCCAGTCGACGATCCACGCGCGGTCCTGCTCGTCGAGGTCGATTCCGCGCGGCTTGTGAAACTCTCTCCCGCCCGTACCGCGGCTTCCAAACGAGCCCAAGTGTCGACCCTGCGCGTCGAAGCGCGTCACGCGGTGCAGCGCCTCGTCGACAATGAGCAGCGAGCCGTCCGCCGCGACCGCGATTCCGCTCGCTCGGAGCAGCTCGCCATCGCCGCGCCCGCGCGTGCCGACCGTCGCAGTCCGATCGGGGCTGGCTCCGTCCAGACCGAGCGGCAGCGCGCGGCCGAGTTGTTCGTCGAGGACCCAAGCGCAGCGCTGCGCCGCGCTCCACGCGACATCGACGGGCCGCTGGCCGATCGCGGCGCGCACCGACGTCACGCTAGAGAGATCTCCCGCGACGACGAACAGGGCGCGCGCGAGCTGGTCGAGGACGAGCAGCGAGCCATCGGGTCCGAGTTCCAGTGCAGCAGGGCGGATGGGCTCCCCCGCGCCATCGAGCCCGAGCTCGTGCAGCTTCGCGAGGTCCAGCGAGCGCATCATGCGCGACTTGAAGAAGTCGAACTCGAGCGGCTTCGACTCGTCGTGGTCAAAGCTCCACAACGACAGCGTGCGCGCGTCCGAGTCCGCGAGCCAGAGTCGCCGATGTTCCCAGTCCACCTCGATGTCCGTCGGTACGAGCATCTGGCCCGCACGTCGTCCCCACGAGCTTGCGCGCGCGACGAGTACCGGCTCCCACGGAGTCAGCTGATTCTTCACGTCGTAGAGCGCGAAGCTGGGCGCCGTCGGTTCGCACAGCCCCGCGAGGTCTCCAGCGACTGAGATGTGTCCGCCGAAGTGCGCCGCCACGATGCGCTCGAAGCGCAGCGGCTGCGGAAGTTCCTCGCCGGGCTCTGTGCGTCGGAAGAACTGCACGCGATCTTCGTACGGCTCGGACACGGCCGCGACGCCGTCGCGCAGCGCGATCTTGCTCGGATAGTGCAGTTTTCCATCACCTTCGCGCGGAAGAAGGGCGTGCAGGCCCCACTCGTGACTGCGCCTGCCCTCGGCATCGAAAACCTGCACACGGTGGTTATCGGTGTCGACGACGTACAGCTCGCCGGCGTGCCACGCCAGACCGTCCGGCTCGGCGAAGAAGCCCGGGTGAGGGCCGAAATCGCCCCACGCCTTCACGAAGTTCAGGTCGCGGTCGAGTTTCACGATGCGGTGGTTGCCCGTATCGCTGACGTACACGCAGCCGGAGTCATCCACGGCAACGTCACCGGGTCGCAGCAGCTGACCCTCGGCATGGCCATGCGCTCCCCACGCGCGCACGCTCCCATCGGCGAGCGTGAAGCGCTGCACGCGGTCGTTGCCCGTGTCGGCGACATAGAGGAAGCCGTCAGCAACCACGATGCCGCCGGGTTCGCGGAGCTCTCCCAGCGCCCGACCCCACGAGCCGAAGCGCCGCCGTTTTTCGCCCTCTCGAGACAGCTCGACCACCGCATCGAAGCCCGCCGCGAACAGGCTTGTGGCGCTGACCTCGACATCCGAGAGTCGATCGAGCGCGCCCGGCCTGTTCACTTGCACGGCTCCGGTCGCATGCAGGACGAGCGCGCCTCGCTCGGGATCGCAGACCCATAGTCCGCCCTGCGCGTCGAATGCGATGCCCGTCACGGACAAGGTGTTCGCGATGGTGCTCGCAGGCATGCCCAAGCGCGGCACGGCAGGGGTGTCCTCACTCTCCTGCAGCGACGCGGAAAGCGCGATCAGGATCAGCGCCAGCATGGACCTGATTGTGCGCGTTCAGCGCGCGATGCGGTAGACCTCGAGCGTCGGCCCGAAGGCCTGAGCGTCGAGCAGGCGCGCGAACAAGTGCGGCACGTCCTGATAGTCCAGCGCGGGCTCCATCGCGCGCTCTTCGGGCTCGCCCGCGAACGTCGCGGCCAGCGTGCCGTGGCGCACAGCCCAGTCGCGAAGCTCCAGCATGAGCTCATTCACGCGCATGTACTTTGAAACGTCCACGACGACCCACGCGGGCCGCTCTTCGTCGAGGAAGCGCTCGAGACGGGCCTTGGACTTCGCCGGATCCGCGCCTGCGAACAAGCGGCCCGGCATGGCGAGCACGTTGCGCGCCTGCGGCAGCGGTCCGTGCTCGAGCTGGTAGCGCATCCAGCGCCGCTGGCGCGACGAGTGGTCGTCCTTCACGCGCTCGAGAGCATGGGCGTCGCCCGCGAGCGGCAGGTTGAAGCGTCCAGAGACGACGACCCGTTCCTCGCCTGCGTTGACCACGAGCCATTCCGCGCACTGCTCAAACGTGTCGCGCTCGTCGCGAACGCTCGCGTAGCGCACCGCGCCGAGGGTCGGCACCGCCAGCGTGATCGCGACCACGAGCACGCGCACGCGGGCAGGGAGCATGTTCGCCATGCCCACCGCAGCTAGTGCTGCCAGCGTGGCGAGGAAGGGCACGAGCGGCAGGAGCATGCGATCGACGGTCTCCTTGTAGATGCCGAGCGCGAGGGCGTAGGGCAGCGCGTACGCGAGCACGACGAGCGCGTCACCGCGTCGCTCGCGGCTCGCGGCCCGCCACAGCCCGCGCGCGTGGATGAGCAGCATCAAGAGTCCGAGCGCGGCCAGCACGGCGAGGCCCGGGTCGTAATCGAACAGCAGGCGCGCGCTCTTCGCGAAGCCGCTGAAGTCGAGGTCGCGCCAGTACAGCGTGTGTCCGCCTTCGGACACCGACGCCGCTTGGTCGAGCTTGCCGTCGATGCGCGGATACAGCGCGAACCATGCGAAGGCGCAGGCGAGGACCGGCGCCGCGACGGCCCACTGCGGGGCGCGCTGGCATTCCCGCGACCGCAGCACGTGCGCTGCCACGATCGGCAGCAGCGCGAACCAGCCACTGTGCAGCATGCCGAGTGCGAGCAGCGCGAGCGCCGCCGACACGAGATAGCGCACCCAGTCGGGTCGCGCTCTCAGCTGCAGCGCGGACAGCACCGTGAGCAGCGCGAAGCTCGCATGCGGCGCGTGGTGCCGCGCCTGCTGGCTGAACTCGAGGTGCAGCAGCGACAACGCGACGAGCGCGGATGCAACCAACGCCCCCAGCGGCGACGTGAACCGCTGCGCGAGGAACCACGTGCCGGGCACGAGCAGCAGCGAGAGCAGCGCGACCAGTGCGCGTCCGCGGAACGCGTCAGATCCCGCGACGGCGAGGTGCTCTTCGAGCGACGCGTCCGCGGCGGCCTGCGCCTCGGGCAGCAATGCGAGGCCGCGCGCGAGAGGGAGCGGATAGGCATAGAAGCCCTTCTCCGACTGCTTCATGTCCGGCCCGCGCCCCTCGCGCAGGATCTCGGTCTGCAGCACGAGGTATGAGTCGGGCTCCGGCGCGTGGGGTAGCTCGCGGTCGAGGCCGCGCAGGCGCAGCACGGCCGCGATGGCGAGCACGACAACCAGCAGGACGAGCGGCGTTCTCTGCGACACGGTGGGAGACCCTACACCACGGACGAGCCGCGTGCGACGCGTCGCCGGCGCAGGTTTCGCTTGAGGAACGGCGGCCCGGCGCGAAGATGCGCAGAGATGCCCTCGCTGAGCCCGCTTCCGATGGACGTGGTGCTGCCCGAGCTCGTGGCGGCGCTGCGGCGCTCGTCCAACGTCGTGCTGCGTGCACCGACCGGCGCGGGCAAGACCACGCGCGTGCCGGGCGCGATCCTCGACGCGGGCCTCGCGGGTGGCAAGCAGGTCGTGATGCTCGAGCCGCGGCGCCTCGCCGCGCGCGCCGCCGCCCGACGCATCGCCCACGAGCGCGGTGTCGAGCTCGGTGGCGAGGTCGGCTGGAATGTGCGCTTCGATCGCCGTGCCTCGCGCGCAACGCGCATCCTCGTCGTGACCGAGGGCATCCTCGTGCGACGCCTGCAGGAGGATCCATTCCTCGAGGACGTCGGGTGCGTGATCTTCGACGAGATCCACGAGCGCAGCCTCGACACCGACCTCTCGCTCGCGATGACTCGCAAGCTGCAGCGCGATGCTCGCCCGGACCTGCGGCTCGTGGCGATGTCCGCGACGCTCGTACCCGACGGGCTGATGCGGTTTCTCGGCGACGCTCCGCTCATCGAGAGCGAAGGACGCCTGTTTCCGGTCGATGTGCGCTACCTCGGCTACGAGGAACGCGTGCCGCTGCAGCGCCAGATGGCGGCCGGCGTCGCGCGCGCCCTCGATTCGACGAGCGGCGACGTGCTCGCGTTCTTCCCGGGAGTGGGGGAGATCCGTCGCACGAAGGACGAGCTGCGCGATATCGCGGGTCGGCGTGGAGTCGAGCTGCACGAGCTCTACGGCGACCTGCCGCCCGAGCAGCAGGACGCGGTGCTGCAGCGCCGCTCCTCGCGCAAGATCGTGCTCTCGACCAACGTCGCGCAGACCTCGGTGACGATCGACGGTGTCACGGCCGTCGTCGACAGCGGTCTCGCGCGCGTGATGCGCTTCGATCCGTCCGTTGGCCTCGACCGACTCGTGCTAGAGCGTATCTCGCGCGCCTCGGCCGACCAGCGCGCGGGCCGCGCAGGCCGCACGGCGCCGGGCGTGTGCCTGCGACTGTGGAGCGAAGGCGAGCAGCGCTCGCTCGCCGCCGAGGACGATCCGGAGATCCGGCGCGTCGATCTCGCGGGCGCGACGCTCGAGCTGCTCGCGTGGGGCGAGCGCGACCTCGCGCAGTTCGGCTGGTTCGAGCCGCCTGCGAGCGCGGCGCTCGCGCGCGCGCTCTCGCTCCTGCGGCGAATCGGCGCGCTCTCCGACAGCGGCCTCACGCACCTCGGACAGCGCATGTCGGACATTCCGGTGCACCCGCGCCTCGCACGCCTGATGCTCGAAGCCGAGCATCTCGGCTGCACCTCGCGCGCGGCGCTCGCGGCCGCGCTGCTGTCCGAGCGCGATCCGTTCCTGCGCGGCCACGGCCGGCGCATGGCGCGTCACGTCGGCGACTCGGACCTGCTCGACCGCGTGCAGGCTCTCGAGAGCTTCGAGGACTCGGGCTCGATGTCGACGGACATGGGCGAGCTCGATCGCGGTGGCGCGCACTTCGTGCTGCGTGCGCGCGACCAGATCGCGCGCCTCGTCGACACCAACGATCGCGAGGGCAGCGCGAAGTCGCTCGCCCGCGCGCTGCTCGCGGCCTTCCCCGACCGCCTCGCGCGCCGACGCGAGCCCAAGGGCCGGCGCGGCGTGATGGCCGGCGGTCGCGGCGTGGCTCTCGCGGAAGAGAGCTCCGTCGCCGATGCGCCGCTCTTCCTGTGCCTCGACCTCGACGCGGGTGCGCGCGGGGAGCGCGCGGAGGCGCTCGTGCGCATCGCGTCCGCGGTCGACCCGCAGTGGCTCGATCCCGCGCGCGTGCGCACGACCACTGAGGGCGTGTTCGACGAGGAGCGCGAGCGCGTCGTGGCGATGAAGCGCACGCTGTTCGACGACCTCTTGCTCGAGGAGGCTCTCGCGGGCGTCCCGGATCCCACGGAGACGGCTCGCACGCTTGCCGCCGCCGCTGCCGAGCGCCTCGAGCGCGCGCTGCCGTCCGACGACGACGAGCTGTGGAGTTTCCTGCGCCGCGTGCAGTGCCTGCGGGCGTGGATGCCCGAGCTTGCGCTGCCGGAGCTCGCGCGCGAGTCGCTGAAGGACGTGCTGCCCGACCTGTGCGAGGGCCGCCGGTCGTTCGAGGAGTTGCGCCGCGCGCCGTGGCTCGACTTCGTGCGCGCGCGCTTCGACCATCGCACGTTGCAGGTGATCGAGCGCGAGGCACCCGAGCGGCTGCAGGTCCCGAGCGGTAGCGAGATCCGGCTCGTCTACGAGCTCGGCAAGGCGCCGGTGCTCGCCGCGCGCATCCAAGAGCTGTTCGGGCTGGCCGAGACTCCGAAGGTGGCCGCGGGTCGCGTCGGCGTGCTCATGCACCTGCTCGCGCCGAATCATCGCCCGCAGCAGATCACCGAGGATCTGCGCAGCTTCTGGAACAACACGTACCCGCTGGTCGCCGCGGAGCTCAAGCGCCGCTACCCGCGCCACTCGTGGCCCGATGACCCTTGGAACGCGCCCGCCGAGCGTCGTCCGCGGCGGCGCAACGGCTGAGATGCGCTCGGGGCGTGTGGGTGAGCTCGAGCGCGACCGTCAGGCGTGACTTGTTGCACGCCGGCGGGTCGCGGAACCAGCCTTGCACGTGCGCGATCTTGCTGGCGCTGAACGGCACGCCGAGCGACGGACCCACGCTGCCCATGCGCGCGTTCCAGTCGAGCTGGAGCATTCCATTGCAGCTTCCAACGGCGCCGCCGGTGCTCGACTGCAGCGGGCGCGCAAGCGGCTGGCGCACGCACAGGTAGCTCGGTGCGCTGCCGCACCACGGCTGTCCTCCGCGACCGTTCCGACCGAAGAAGAGCACGCCCGCGCGGCCGCCGTCGGCGCCCATGACCGAGAGCGCACAAGATCCAGCGTGATCTACGTCAGGCTGGCCGCTGGCAGTGATGGTGCCGACGCAGCCGAAGGTCGATCCTGCCGGCGGCTGCGGACAGTAGGTGACGGGGCCGAACTCGCGATCGAAGTACAGCTCCCACGCGGCGAGGCTCACGCCGTCGCGGAGCGGATCCGAGTCGAAGATCGTGAGTGTGTACGAGCCGGTGACGGCTGGCACGCTCGACAGCGCGCGATTGGTGATGCCACAGGCGCCGTCGGGCCAGATGTCCGCATCCTGCTGGTAATTCTCGGGCAGCTCGACTCCGAAGTTGGCGCTGCCGAAGGTCCACGCGAGCTGGCTGCACTCGTCGTGGCCGGTACTCGGATCGACGAAGGTGTAGTCACCTGCGAAGCGGCTCGCGGAGCCGGTCAGGGCCGAGCGATTGAACGACTGGAACAGGTTGATGCGCTCGCCTGTCGGGACCGTCAGCACGATCTGGCACTGAGATGTGACGTCATGGTTGAGGCCGAGGAGCCGGACACCGCGCAGGCGCGAGGTTCCCGTCGGGACCGAGACCTGCGCGCTCGACACCAGTGCGCCGCCCGGCAGACACGAGGGCCACGACCCGCCGCCACCCGGCCCCAGAAAGGCCTGACCGCAGTTCACGCGCACACGCTGGTACGGCGCGTAGCCCGGAATCGGCGCGCTCGGCGCCCCGAAGCACAGGTCCCAGCTCCCGAAGCTCCCGGGCTCGGACTGCGGCGACCAGTCGTAGATGGACACCATCCAGCCACCACTCTCGGCCGGGATCTCCTCGAGACGCACATTGCGGATGCCGGAAGCGCCATCGGGCCAGATTCCGAACGACGGGGCCATCGGTCCGAGGAAGGGGCCGAGGCCGCAGCGCACGCGGGGGACTACGAGTCCATTGCCGCAGGGGTCGCAGCGCTCGGCGTCGACGAACTCGAGCGTGCCCGTGAAGTCGTCACGGCAGCCGGAGGTCCCGAGCTCGTCGGTGGGCTGGAACACGGTGTAGGCCTAAACCGAGGGGCTGTGCAGCAAGATCTGCACCTCGCCCAAGGCGGTGTGGAACAGGTCGTAGAGGATCACCCCGGTGAGGTGTGTCGCGCCGACCGGGACATCGATCCACTGGCCGCTAGGACAGGGCGAGCTCGGGAGCGGCACGGGCCAGTAGCCGGCCGAGCCATTCGACGTCGGGATCATCTCGCCGGGGCCTGGGCCGACGCATTGCCCGTTCGCTGCGGGGAGCAGGATCCCGGTGAAGAGAGCGGTGACGGCGAGCCCAGCGGCGCGGACTGAGTGGACCATCGAGGTCTCCTGGGTCAGGTGGGACGTGGGGCGCTGCACTCCCGTCGGCCTCCCCGCCGCCGCAAGAAACCCCGCGCGTCTCAAGCACAGGAGCGTGTTTCAGAACCGATACGTATTTAGTTTCTTTTCTGATACCTCGGACGGCCAGTGCCCTCGGCTGACCTCAAAAACTCACATCGCAGCTCCCGCCAGTGGATTCGCCGTGTTTCAAATGCGCGCACCGCGTCTGAGGCCTGCCCCAGCTCGCTTGCGCTCCAGCGGCCACAAGCTACCCTCTTTCTTGCACCTAACACGTCCACCAACCCATTGCTGCGGAGCTTGCGTTTGAAGACCCTCGGCCTGTTCGCAAGTGCGTTTCTGTCGCTGTCCCTCTCGGCTGTCGCGGCGGCGCAGGGAGCCCGCGCTCCCGAGCCGACGGACCGTGCCGCGCCCGCATCCGACGCCATTCCTGAGGGCTACATCTCGGACAGCGCGTGGCATCGCGTGCGCGTCGACGCGGGCAACCCGCTGCTCGGCGAGCTGCTGCTCTCGGGCGGCACCCGCAAGGTGGAGGACTACGGCACCTTCTCGATCGTGCACATCGCCACACGCACTCCGCGCGAGCTCGATGCGTTCGTCGCCCGTGGTGCGCAGGTCGTCGATGAGCACGTGCTCGTCGGCTTCAACGGCTTTCTGCTCGACGGTTCGGACGCGCGCGCGACCGAGCGCGTGCTCGCCACGATCCCGGTCGAGCTGCGTGCTCCGAGCGGTCCGTTCGTCGAGGGCGAGCGCCGCATGCGGCTGGTGCAGTTCGACGGCCCTGTGCGCGACGAGTGGCTCACGAGCGTCGAGCAGACGGGCGCGTTCGTCGTCAGCTATGCGCCGAACAACGCTTACGTCGTGACCGTCGACGCGCAGGCCAACGCTGCGCTCGAGGCCCTGCGCGCCAAGCCGTGGGTGCTGTCCCTCGCCGAGTACGAGCCGGTGTTCAAGCTCCGCCGCGAGCTGCAGCCCGGCGCGATCGACCCGTCGGCGTTCTACCGCGTGATCGTGCAGGCCGTCGCGGACAAGCGCGGCATGGACACGGTCGCAGCCCTGCGCCTGCGCGCTGTCGAGGAGCACGGCGACCTCGCACCGGTCCTCAACTACATCAACGTCGAGCTCACCATGGATGGCGCGAACGTGCTCGACGCCGCGCGCGACAGCGGTGTGTTCGCGATCGAGCCCAAGCTCGAGGCGCGCCTGTTCGACGAGGCGCAGGGCCAGATCATGGCGGGCAACGTCAATGCCGCCGGCACGCAGCCCAGTGGCGCGGGCTACCTCGCGTGGCTGCAGTCGCAGGGCTTCCCGGGCGCGAATCCGTTCTCGTTCAGCGTCGACGTGCACGACGACGGGGTCGACCGCGGCTCGACCACGGACGTGAACACCGAGTTCAAGGTCGACGGCCTTGCCGCGGGCGCGAGCCGCGTGGCGTTCAACAACAACTACACGACCGACGCGACGGGCGATGGCGTCGGTGGCCACGGCAACATCAACGCCTCGATCATCGGCGGCTACAACGTGCTCACGGGCGCGGCCTTCGAGGACGCGAGCGGCTACAACTACGGCCTCGGCATCGCACCGTGGGTGCGCATCGGCAACTCAAAGGTCTTCGCGAACTCGGGCGCGGGCCAGTTCAACCAGCCGACGCTGACGCGCATGGCCAATGCCTACAACGCCGGCGCGCGCATCAGCTCCAACTCGTGGGGCTACACGACGGGCAACGCCTACAACAGCGACTCGCAGGCTCACGATGCAGCCGTGCGCGACGCGGTGAGCGGCACTGCGGGCAACCAAGAGCTCTCGATCATCTTCGCCGCCGGCAACGGTGGCTCGATCGCCGGCTCGGTGAACCCGCCGGGCACGGCGAAGAACGTTCTCACCGTCGGCGCGAGCGAGAACTTCCGCCAGACCGGCACGGATGGCTGCGGTATCGCCAACACGGGCGCCAACAACGCGCTCGACATCATCGCCTTCTCGAGCCGTGGTCCGACGGGCGACTCGCGCAAGAAGCCCGAGATCATGGCGCCGGGCACGCACGTGCAGGGCGCAGCGAGCCGCGCCACGGGCTACAACGGCTCGGGAGTGTGCAACCAGTACTGGCCCGCGGGCCAGACCCTGTACGCGTGGTCGAGCGGCACGAGCCACTCGACGCCGGCGGTCGCCGGCTTCGCCGCGCTCGTGCGGCAGGACTACCTGAACAACGGCCTCGCGGTCCCGAGCCCTGCGCTCGTCAAGGCCGAGATCGTCGCGGGTGCGAAGTACATGACGGGCGTCGGCGCCAACGACGCGTTGTTCTCCAACAACCAAGGCTTCGGCCTCACCAACATGGCCCGCTCCTTTGACGCGGCCGCGCGCATGCGCGTCGACCAGACGCAGGTGCTCGGCGCGACGGGTGCGACCTACGTGGCGACGGGCACGATCTCGAGCACCACCGCGCCGCTCCGCGTCGCGCTGGTGTGGACCGACGCGCCCGGCCCGACGACGGGCAACGCGTTCGTGAACAACCTCGACCTCGAGGTCACGCTCAACGGAACGCTGTACCGCGGCAACGTCTTCACCGGCGGCAGCTCGACCTCGGGCGGCGTCGCTGACACGCGCAACAACACCGAGTGCGTGTTCCTGCCCGCGGGCACGACTGGCTCATTCTCGATCACCGTGCGCGCGACGAACATCGCGGGCGATGGCGTCCCGGGCAACGCGGACACGACCGATCAGGACTTCGCTCTGCTCGTCTACAACGGCTCGGCCAGCGCTCCGACGCCCAACTTCTCGCTCTCGGCGGCGCCGGCGACGAGCACGATCACCGCGGGAGCCTCGACCTCGTACACGATCGCGAGCAGCGCGCTCAATGGCTTCACCGGCTCCGTCTCGCTCGCCGCGACGCCTGCGATCAGCGGCGTGACGTACACGTTCGCGACGAACCCGGTCACGGCCGGCGCCTCGAGCGTGCTCAACGTCGCCACGACCGCCGCTGCAACCCCGGGCACCTACACGGTGACGGTCACGGGCACGAGCGGAACGCTCTCTCGCACGACCACGATGCAGCTCGTCATCAACGCCCCGCCGGTGCCGAGCTTCACGCTCGCCGCCACGCCCGCGAGCAACACGGTCACGGTCGGCGGCTCCGCGACGTACACGGTGACGAGCACGGCGACGGGCGGCTTCACGGGCAACGTGACTCTCGCGGCCTCGCCCGCGATTGCCGGCGTCACGTATTCGTTCGGCACCAACCCGGTCGCTGCCACGGGCTCGAGCACGTTCACGTGCGCGACCGCCTCGACCGCTGTCGCGGGAACGTACACGATCACGCTGACCGGCACTAGCGGAACGCTCACGCGCACGACGACGGTCACGCTGGTGATTGCGCCGCCTGCGGGCACGAACCCGGTGAAGACCTACACGGCCGCCGCCGCGCTCGCGATCCCCGACAACAACACCACGGGCGTCACGAGCACGATCAACGTGCCGCTCGGGCTCACCGTGACATCCGTCTCGGTGTCGACCGTGATCCCGCACACCCACAAGGGCGACCTGATCGTCACGCTCACCGCCCCGGACAATACGAGCCGCATCTTGCACAACCGCACGGGAGCGGCGACCGACAACGTGACCACCACGTTCTCGATCGTCACGGCCGCGAACCAGGCCCTGACGTTCTTCAACGGCAAGAACACGCTCGGCGCGTGGAGGCTCAAAGTCACGGACAACGCGGCGGGTGATGTCGGGACGCTCAGCTCGTGGAGCATCACGTTCAACGGCGAGCGCGCGCTCACCGCGAACACGGCGATCCCGGACAACAACACCACCGGCATCACGAGCACGCAGACCTTCACCCAGACGGGCACCGTCGCGGCGGTGAAGATCCGCTGCAATGTCACGCACACCTTCAAGGGCGACCTTGAGATCGCCCTGATCGCGCCCGACAACACGACCGTGCTGCTCCACAATCGAACGGGCGCTGCCACGGACAACGTCAACACCGTCTTCCCGGATCTCACGGCGCCGGCGCAGGCTCTCTCGGCGTTCACTGGCAAGTCGATCAACGGCGCGTGGAAGCTGCGCGTGCGCGACCTGTCCGCTTCCGACACCGGGAGCTTGGTCAACTGGACGCTCTCGCTGCAGGCGCAGTAGGGCGAGCGAACGAGTTCACGCGAGGCGACCCGCTCCTCCGCGAGCGGGTCGCCTCGCTCGCTTGCGCTAGACTGCGGCGATGCTGCTGCACGCCTTCGCCGCACTGATCCTCGCTCAGGCGAGCGATACGCCCCGCGTCCATTCGGTGAGCGACCTGAGCCAGGAGTTCTCGTTCTACATGGACGGGCGTTTCCACACGCAGTACCTCAAGGGCGTCGGGCGCGACGTGCGCAACTGGGGCTCGCTGCACCGGCTTGACCTCGAGAACGCGAACCTGCTCGTGCTGGTCGAGGGTGATACGCACGTGCCGTACACGCAGGCGTCGATCGACCATGTGGAGCGCTTCGTGCGCGACGGCGGGACGGTGCTGCTGATGGCGGACGGGACGGACCCGATGCCGCCTGGAGCTGTCCTCGCCGAGCGGCTCGGCGCGAAGCTCACGACGCACGTTGCGGCGAGGCCCGTGCGCGCCTCAGGCGGAACGCAACTCGCCGTGGAGTATCGCGGTGGCCGCGCGCTCGAGCTGGGGAGCGACTGGACCGTGCTCGTCGAGGACGCGCAGACACGTCCGTTGCTCGCCAAGCGCCGCATCGAAAAGGGCTGGGCGCTCGTCGGTTCGCGTGGACTCTTCGGACATCAGCCGGATGCCAAGGACCCGATCAACGCGAGCTGGGTGACGCCGCTGCTCGTCGAGCTCGCGAGCGCCAAGGCGGTTGATCCCACGCGGCCGCATCGCGGTTCTTTCGCCGAGCACGTGCGCGAGCTGGGGCCGCTGCGTCTCGAGTTCACGGACGGCACCCAGCCGTACGCGGAATCGATCGCTTCCGAGTACGCACTCGTGCGCCCGCACCTGGTCGCGCTCACGGGCGTCGAGCCGGCGGAGGGCATGATCAAGAGCCTGCTCGTGCTGCCGACGGGCGGCGGCGGGTTCTCCAGCGGCGAGCGCATCGCGATCGCGGCGTGGTGGGGGAACTATCCGCACGAGCGCTATCCGATGGTCGAGCTGATCTCGCACGAGGCGGGCCACTCTTGGGTGCTGCCCCATCCTGAGCCGCTGTGGAACGAGCCCATCGCGACCTACCTCGGCATCCGCGTCGGTCGCCGGCTCGAGATGCCGGAGGCCGAGCGCACGCTCGCGGACCAGCTTGCGGCCGGTCGTCGCCACGACCCCGACTTCACGCGCGTCGACCCGCTTGCCGACGACGCTCCGCGCGATCTCGTGTGGGGCAAGTCCTACTTCGTGTTCGAGGAGCTCGAGCGCCTGCACGGACCCGGCGCACTCGCGAAGTACTTCCGCACCAAGCGCGCGCTCGTCGCAAAGGAGCGCCCGCGCTACACGATGGACGACTGCGTCGCCGTGTGGAGCCGCGCCGTCGAAGCCGATCTCTTCCCGTTCTTCCGCTCGCTCGCCTTACCGGTCGACGCCGCACGTACCGAGCTCGATGGACGCTGAGCGCTCACCAGCGCAGGTAGCTGAACACGATCCGCTGGCCATCGACGACGACGAGCAGCTTCGTGACATCGCCGCGCGCGTTCACCTCGAGCGCCCGGTACTCGCAGCCGCGCGCGAGCAGCCCCTGCGCGAACTCGTGGAACGCGGTCGCACGGTCCGTGCCGAACTCGAAGCCGACGTGACAGTAGTCGTCGTAAGCCACCTGCTCGCCATAGCTGCCGGTCACGCTCCCTGAGCTGCGCGTCTCCCTGCGGTGCTTCTCGAGCGCCGCCCGCGCCCACTCGAGCGCCTCACCCCGCAACGGCCTCGGCTCCGCCACGTCGCGTGTCGCCACGCTCGTGCAGCTCGTCACGACGGCCAGAACCGCACCCATCCACCACCGCATGTCGCCGACCCTACTCGCTCTCTCTCTGCCTGACCGTTGACTCCAAGCAAGGGCGCAGCGGGCGGCCCATGTGGACCGCCCGCCGCGATGGGGACCTCACAGGCTCGCGCCGGTGGTTCCGCGAGGTAAGCCCCGGTCCGTTGCGGCGCCGCCGCAACGAAACTGGAGAGCCCAGTGGGCTCTCCGGTAGGGGATCCCCCGAGGACGAGCGCAGCGAATCCGCTGGCTGAAGCTCGCCGCAACCTCGCCTTCGATTTCAGGCGGGCCGCTGCCTTGTTTCTCCTGCGGCCAGAAAAAGCTCGGGGGACGCATAGGCGTCCCCCGAGAAGGAGCCCCCAAGCCGCGCCGCTCGGCGCGGCGCGGCTGAGGTGGTTCCGCGAGGTCGAGAACTACGGGACGTAGGTCATGTCGATCGCGTTCGACAGGGGTAAGCCCGGCCGCTGCGCGCTTGCGCGCTGCGGCGCTGTAGACGCCTTGGCGTCT